>Ga0081455_10001135_pt1 | contig 33309 bp, 26 predicted proteins | sample TabmetS3T2R1_FD_70207 | JGI IMG/M metagenome (GOLD analysis project Ga0081455, IMG submission 70207) | Tabebuia heterophylla rhizosphere microbial communities from the University of Puerto Rico - S3T2R1 | ecosystem: Host-associated > Plants > Roots > Rhizosphere ...
CCCGAGCGCCCTGAGCGAGGTCACCACCCTCGGGCGGACGATGACAAAGCGAGCCACCGACGTCCTGGCTGACCTTGGCCCCGTTTGCCGGACACGTCGGGTGTGGTGTCAGCGATCGTCGTGTGGTGACGGTCGCTCGGCGTTTCGGGCTTCAAACTCGGTGGGGCTGAGCATGCCGATGCGGGAGTGTCGCCGTTCCGGGTTGTACCAGCATTCTATCCATTCGAAGATCGCGTTGGCAAGCTCGTCGCGGGTTTTCCATGTTTTTGTGTTGAGTACTTCGAGTTGGAGTGTGCCCCAGAACGATTCCATCATGGAATTGTCGTAACAATCGCCTATGCTACCCATGGACGGCAGGATTCCGACGGCTCGGAGTCGTTGCCCGAATGCCCATGCGGTGAATTGAGAACCGTGATCGGAATGTAGGATGGTGTTACCGGAGTTGGGTTTGCGGCGAAGGGTGGCCATGCCGAGCGCGTCGATCACTAACTCGGTCCGCATGTGATTGTCGATGGACCAGCCAATGATGCGTCGGGAGTAGGCGTCCATGACGGCGGCGCAGTACAGTTTCCCTTCCTCGGTGGGATGTTCAGTGATGTCGGTGAGCCATAGCCGGTCTGGTCCCTCGACGGTGAACTTGCGGTTGACCAGGTCTTCGGCGGGCTGGTCGGCCGGGTTGCGGATGGTGCAGCCCCGGGTCCGGCGCCGGTAGAGGCCCTGGATACCGGCCTCGCGCATGAGCCGGGCCACCCGTTTATGGTTGACGTTCAAGCCCATTCCCAGGACGAGTTCGGCGTGCACGCGGGGCCACCCGTAGGTGCCACGCGATTCGACGTGAATAGCGTGGATATGTTTGAGTAGCAATTTGTTGTCCTGTTCCCTGGGTGAGGGCGGGCGGTCACGCCAGTCGTAATAGCCCGAGCGTGACACGTTTAATACCCGGCAGGCCACCGCGACATCAATATTGTCTGCGGCCAACTCTTGGACCAGCGGGTATATTACTTTGGGAGAATGTTCTCCCGCGCGAAGTAGGCAGCCGCACGCTTGAGGATCTCATTTTCCATCTCAAGCTGGCGGGTTTTCTTTCGCAGGTCGGTGAGCTCTTTCTTCTCCGCGCTTGTCAGCCGGGTCGTCGAGCCGCTGGCGTCCGTATCGGCCTGGGTGATCCAGTTCCGCAGGCAGGACTCGCTGATCCCCAGCTCCTTGGCCAGCTCAGCGACCGGTTTGGTGCCCTGACGGGCTAGCTCGACGGCACGACGGCGAAACTCAGGTGGGTGTGGTGCAGGCACCGGGACATCCTTCCTGGTGACCGACGGTCACCTCAGGTTAGGTGTCCGGACCAGAGGGCCAAGCTCAGGGCCGTGTCAGCGGCGGTCGGCGGTTTCGGCTGCGGCCGACGCTTCGCGGGCAGCCGCACCGCTGGCGCGGGGTTGTAGGCGATCCACCCCCAGCGGACCGCCGCACTCAATGCCCCGCTGATGATCGCGTGCACCTGCCGGACCGTGGAAGCCGAGTACGGCTGACACTCGTGCGGCCCACACTCGATGACCGTGCAGCCGGCGGCCCTGCAGTCGTGGTCGACATGTCCAGCGGCGGGCGGCCGGCCAGGCGGGTAGCGGTGCTTGACGACGCGGCACTCGTGCGCGCCGTCGACGCGGTGTTCGACGAAGGGCTTGCCGTTGCAGCGCAGCCGACAACGCCGAAGATCCGCATAGAAGCGCTCCAGGCGCTCCGATGCGTCCCTGGTAAACAGCAGCAAGGGCACGTCGCCCAACACGGGACGGATGTGGTCCCGAATGATCCACTCGTAGTTCATCCGCGTCGTCGCGTCTAGCTCATGCTGGCCGAGCCACCGGTCCACCAGCGCACCGAACGTCGACCTCGTCCGGGCAACCTTCAACGAGTCGGCTTCGGCCTGCAGCCGTGTGAGCGCCTTCTGGGCCTCGCGATATGCGGCCTGTTCGGCCTTCCGGTCTCCTGGCGGTGCAATGGGCACGCTCTCTTTGAGCATGAGCCGTTCGCCGGTGGCGGGATCCTTGCCCGCGGATACCCGGACTCGATAGCCGCCGGCCCGCCGCTCGATGTTGCCCCGCTGCCGCTTCGACCCATGCATGGTCAACAAGCTAGCAAGGCATGTGCCCCAGACTGTGCCCAAAGATCCACTTCGCGCGACAGCAAAGGCCGATAACGATGCGTCCGAGAAAGAAGAAACCCCCTGTCACCAGGGGGTTTCTTCGGTACTGCTGTCTCAACCAGACGCGCGCCCGAAGGGATTCGAACCCCTAACCTTCTGATCCGTAGTCAGATGCTCTATCCGTTGAGCTACGGGCGCTTGTTCAGTTTTCACCTTAGCACTCGGGGGTCCGAGTGCTTGCGGAGGCTCCGGGATTTGAACCCGGGAGGGGGGTTACCCCCAACCGCATTAGCAGTGCGGCGCCATAGACCAGACTAGGCGAAGCCTCCCGGATCACGACCACTGCCGACATAGCGTACACAGCCCCGAAACGCCTGCGCAAAGACCCCCCTCATCGCCGCAACCACCGCCGCAACCTCGGGGAACGTCCGGCCAGCCCCTCGGCCTCGAAGACCGCCACCCCGACGCGCGGGAGCTCGCGAACGCCCGGGTAGACGAGGTACCGCGGCACCCATCGTGGCTGGAACTTGGCGTTGAACCGGTACAGCGTCTCGATCTGCACCCAGTGTGAGATCCACCCCAGAAACCGCGCCGACGTGTGCGCGACCGGACCTGCTCCGATGCGCCTGCCTTGTTCCAACAGCTTCCGGAACGCGGCGAAGTTCAGCGAGACGGACTCCACCCCGTGACCACGAGCCGCCAGCAGCAGCTCGGAGATCATCAGCTCGTTGACCCCGTTGTCGGCGGCCCGGTCGCGGCGCATCACGTCCAGCGACAGCCCGTCGGCCCCCCACGGCACGAACTGCAGCAACCCGCGCACGACGCCGTCCTGTTCGGCGGTCACCAGCACCGAACCGGGATCGCCCATCCGGCCCAGCGCCATCGAGAACCCCCGCTCCGTATCGCTCCCGCGCCAGTTCGCGGCCAGCGACTCCAGCCGGGCCAGCTCGCCCTCGGCCAGGTCCTCCGCGCGCCGCACGTGGACGTGGTAACCGGCCCGCTTGGTCTTCGCCACCGCCTGGCGCACCCCGCGCATCACGCGTCCGTCCAGCGTGAACGTGCCGGCGTCCACGATCGCCTCGTCGCCGATCTCCAGCACGTCCAGGCCGTATCGCGCCCACGCGGTCGCGCCCAGCTCCGAACATCCCATCGCCGCCGGGACCCACCCGTGCCGCCGGCACACCGCGAGGAACTCCTCGATCGCGCCCGGCCAGGCCTCGTTGTCGCCGACCGGATCGGCCGACGCGACCGCCGCGCCGGCGATCACCCGGTACGTCACGGCCGCCTTGCCGGTCCTGGAGAACACCACGAACTTGTCGTCCCGCAGGGCGAAGTATCCCAGCGAGTCCCGGGCACCGTGCTTGTCCAGCAGTGTCCGCAGCCGCTGCTTCTCGTCCTCGCTGAGGTGCGGCGCCGGCTCGGCCGAACGCAGCAGGAAGTAGGCCGCCAGCAGCACGGCGCCCAGTCCGAAAAGCAGCCCGACCGTCGCGGTCAGGTCGTCCATCCACTCGACGTGGAACACCGCCCGGCCGCTGACCCCGAACAGCGCCAGCGCCGCCTCGGCCAACCGGTCCGGAAAGGGCAGCGGCTCCATGACCCGCACGGGGGCCACCGAGAGCAGCGCGACGTTGATCACGAAACCGGCCAGCAGCAGCTGCACGAACACCCGCACCGCGACCCACTTCCCGGTCACCGGGTCCGGCACCGCGACGAAGTGCCGCCGGTTCAGCACCAGCGTCACGGCCAGCGCGACCGCCACCACCCCGGCCGTGAACACGTGCTGCATCCCGAGATGCGAAACCGCCAGCACGAGACTGGCGGCCAGTGCGAGCTGCCAGGCCCGGCGTTTGCGGCGCTTGAGCCCCGAGGCGAGCAGGATCAGCAGGACGCCGACGGACAGCACGACCGCGGCGGCCGCCGTCGTCGCCTCCTGGGGCAGCCCCAGCCACTCGGCCACGTGACCACGCATGCCGCGCCGGCCGGCCGGCAGGACGACCGAGATCACCGCGATCAGGCCGACCAGCCGCGTCACCCAGGTGATCGCCGCCACCGAAGCGGCACCGGTCAGCCGCCAGACCGCGGTCGCGCGACCTTCCCCCGCCCACGCCTTCCCGGACACCCTGCCCCCTAACTCCCCCGTGCCAGCTCGACGAACGGCTCCAGCGCAGCCGGGTTGGCGAGCGCGTCCCGGCTGACCGCCCGCTCCGGCGCCAACCCGGTCAGGATCTTCTTGACCGGTACCTCGCACTTCTTACCGTTGAGGGTCCGCGGTACCTCCGCCACCTGGACGAACCGATCGGGCACGTGTCGTGGCGACAGCCCCCGCCGCAGCTCCGCCCGCAACTCCGGCTCGACGTCAGCGAGCTTCGCGCCCGGAGCCATCACGACGAAACACAGCAGTTCGCCCTCCGTATTCCCCCCTCGGGACGTGTCGATGACGAGCGAGTCGGCGACCTGGTCGAAGCCCTCGACGATCCGGTAGAACTCGGCGGTGCCCATCCGCACGCCCCCGCGGTTGAGCGTGGAGTCGCTCCGGCCGTAGATAACCGCCGAACCGCGCGGCGTGATCCTGATCCAGTCGCCGTGCCGCCAGACCCCGGGATACAGGTCGAAGTAGGCCTCCCGCAGCCGCGACCCGTCCTCGTCGTCCCAGAAGAACACCGGCATCGACGGCATCGGCTCGGTCACCACGAGTTCCCCGACCTCGTCGACGACCTCGCGACCCTCCTCGTCGAACGCCGTCACCGCCGCACCCAGCGCCCGGCAGGACAGCTCGCCCAGCCACACCGGGACGTCCGGCGCCGCCGCCACGAACGCGGCGCACACGTCCGTGCCACCGGACACCGAGCAGATCTGCACCGACCGGCCCACCTCGTCGGCGATCCAGCGGAACCCGTCGTCGCTCAGCGGCGCGCCGGTCGACCCGAGCGCCCGCAACGCGGACAGGTCGAAACCGGCACCGGGGTGCAGCTTCGCTTTGCGGCAGCTCTGGATGAACGGCGCCGACGTGCCGAAGTACGTGATCCGTTCGTCGGCGACCAGACGCCACAACGTGTTCAGATCGGGATATCCGGGACTGCCGTCGAACAACACGATCGTCGACCGCGCGAGCAGGCCGCCGAGCAGGAAGTTCCACATCATCCAGCCGGTGGTGGTGAACCAGAAGAACCGGTCGACCCGTCCGAGGTCCATCTGCAGGACCGTCGCCTTGAGGTGCTCCAGCACGATCCCGCCGTGCCCCTGCACGATGCCCTTCGGCAGGCCGGTCGTGCCGGACGAGTACAGCACCCACAACGGGTGTTCGAACGGCACCGGCTCGTACGCCATCTCCGCGCCCGCGTGCTCGGCGAGCAGCGCGTCCCAGCCGAGCGCCCCCGCCACGGTCCCGGCGCCGGCGTAGTCGACCAGCACGGTCGCGTTGAGGGACGGTATCCGCACGCGCAGCTCTTCCACGGTGGACCGGACGTCGAATGACCGTCCATTGTAGACGTATCCGTTGATCGCGACGAGCACCTTCGGCTCGATCTGGGTGAACCGGTCGCTGATCGCGCGGACGCCGAAGTCCGGTGAGCAGGCCGACCAGACCGCGCCCAGACTCGCGGTGGCGAGGAACGCCACGAGCGTCTGCGGACAGTTGGGCGCGAGCGCGACCACGCGGTCGCCCTTGCCGACGCCGAGCGCGACCAGCGCCGACCGCGCCGCGGCCACCTGCCGACGCAGTTCGCCGTAGGTGAGCCGGGCGGTCAGGCCGTCCTCGCGACGGAAGATCACCGCGAGCTGGGCGTCGGCGCCGGTCAGCGCGTGCTCGGTGTAGTTGAGGGTGCCGCCCGGGAACCACTGCGCCCCCGGCATGCGCGCGTCGCCGAGCACCGTGCGTGGCGAGGCGTGCCAGCGGATGCCGAGGAACTCCGCCGCGGCGCCCCAGAACTCCTCGGGGTGGTCGACGGAGAACCGCCACAACTCGTCGTAGCCGGTGACGGACACGTCCCGCTCCGCGCGCAGCCAGTCGCGGAACGCCTGGATGCGGCTCGTGGCGACGCGCTCCGGGGCCGGGCGCCACAACACTTCCGGGGTGTCAGCAACTTCGGTGGTCACCCCGGAAAGCGTATTAGCGGAGGTGGGCGTCGAACCAGCTCAACGTGCGCTGCCAGGCCTCGACCGCGGCATTCGGGTCGGCGTCGAACCGGTGGTTCGCCCCCGGGTAGCGGACCACGTTGGTGGCCACCCGGGACTCGGCGGCCGCCTCCCGCAGCTTCTCGACCTCGGCCGCGCTCAGTTCGTCGCCCGCGTCGCCGTAGAGGCCGAGCCACGGGCTCACCAACTCGCGGGCGATGTCGACCAGCCCGGGTTTCTCGGCGACGCCGTGACCGCCGACGCTGACCGCGGCCCCCAGCTTGCGGTTCGCGGCGACCAGCAGCGCGGCCGTCCCGCCCATGTCGAAGCCGACCACACCCAGCAGGTCGGCCTGGACGTCGCGATCGACCAGCCAGGCCAGTGCGATGTCGGTGGCGGCCAGCACACCGTCCGCGCTCGCGGCGTCCTCGATATGCGGCGCGACCGCCAGCCAGCCCTCCGCGGCCAGGCTCGCGATCAGTAGCCGCACGCCGTCGGTGATGCCGCCGACCTCGTGCAACACCACGAGCCCGCCCCTGACCACGTTGTCGGGTTCGGCGAAGGTCAGGTCGATCGCACGGCCGTCGTCACGTGCGTAGTGCTCGGTGTGCGTCTGCGTCATCGTCCTACTCAACCACTCCAGGGTGAACGAGAGTCAACACCAATCCGGTCGGCGTGGCCGGGATAACGTGGCAGGATCGCATTCGACCCTGAAGGAGTGCCGGCCATGTCCGTCCGTACCCGCCCCGACCTCGGCTCGCTGCCCGCCTACGTGGCCGGGCGGACGGTGCCGGGCGCGATCAAGCTCGCGAGCAACGAGTGCCCCGGCGGTCCGCTGCCCAGCGCGCGCGCCGCGATCGCCGCGGCTGCCGGCGAGGTGCACCGGTACCCGGACATGGGGGTGAGCGCGCTGGCGAACCGCCTGGCCCGCAAGTTCGACTTCCCGCTCGAACGGGTGGCGGTCGGCTGCGGCTCGGTCGCGCTGTGCCAGCAGCTGGTCCAGGCCCTGTGCGTGCCCGGCGACGAGGTCGTCTTCGCCTGGCGGTCGTTCGAGGCGTACCCGATCGTCTCGCAGATCGCGGGCGCGACGTCGGTCCGGGTGCCACTGGACCCGACGCACACGCACGACCTGGACGCGCTGCTCGCCGCGATCACGCCGAAGACGAAGCTGGTCTTCGTCTGCAACCCGAACAACCCGACGGGCACCGCGAACCGCCGCGCGGAGCTGGTCCGGTTCCTCGACCAGGTGCCCCCGAACGTGGTCGTGGCTCTCGACGAGGCGTATCGCGAGTTCGTCACCGACCCCGATGTCCCGGACGGCATGGAGTTCGCGCGGACCCGGGACAACGTGGTGGTGCTGCGCACCTTCTCGAAGGCCTACGGCCTGGCCGGGCTGCGCGTCGGCTATCTGGTCGGCCCGGCGGAGCTGGCCGAGATGGTGCGCCGGGTCTACATCCCGTTCAGCGTGAACTCGCTGGCGCAGATCGCCGCACTGGCCTCGCTCGACGCCGAGGACGAGATGCGTGAACGGTGCGCCGAGATCGTCACCGAGCGCCAGCGCGTCGCCGACGAGCTGCTCGCCCTGGGCTACGCGGTGCCCGAGACGCAGGCCAACTTCGTGTGGCTGCCGCTCGGTGACCGGGCGCTCGAGTTCGCCGAGCACGCGCTCGCGAACAAGGTGGTCGTGCGCGCGTTCGCCGGGGACGGCGTGCGGGTCACGATCAGCACCCGCGAGGAGAACGACGCGTTCCTGCAGGCGGCGCGCAGCTTCCGCCGTTGACCGGCACGTGACGCGCCGGCGTTTCACGACCGGTGCGGCCGGGTAAGAAGCGGGCATGGACACGACGACGCTGCGCCCGCTGGTGACCGCGACCGGCCCGTTCACGTCCGTCTACTTCGAGGACTCGCACGACACCGCGGACGCCGAGAAGCGGCTGGAGCTGAAGTGGCGCGAGCTGAAGGACGCGCTGACCGCACAGCACGCGCCCGATCGTGCCGTGAGCGCGCTCGAGGACGCGATCATGGACGGTCCGCGCGCGGCCGGCCGGAGCGGACGCGCGCTGCTGGCCGCCGGCGAGGAGGTCGTGGTCGACGAGCACCTGGCCAACCCGCCCGCGACGACCATCGCCCGCGTCTCCGACCTGCCCTACCTACTGCCGCTGGCGCGGTACGGCGAGCCGGCGCTGTCGCACGTGGTCGCCGATGTCGACCAGGTGGGCGCTTCCATCAAGGCCTATGACGAGCACGGCGACGAACTGGCCGACGAGGTGGCGGGCCAGGAGCACCCGGTGCACAAGACGCGCGGCGGCGGTGAGGCACACCACCGCATGCAGCACCGCGCGGAGGAGGTCCGGCACCACAACGTCGCCGGGATCGCCGAGGCGATCGCCCGGCTGGCCGAGCGCGCGGGCGCCGGGTTGATCGTGGTGACGGGCGAGGTGCAGGGGCGCACCGCCGTGATCGAGCAACTGCCGGTGGCCGCGAGGTCCATCGTGCACGAGGCGACCCACCCCGATGTCGCCGAGGAGCTGGCCGAAGCCGTCCGTCAACGCCGTCTCGGGGAGGTCGTGGATCGCTTCCGCGGCGCGGTGAACCAGCCGGACGGCCTTGCGGTGCAAGGGCTCGAGGCCGTGACCGCCGCGCTGCGCGAGGCCAATGTGGAGACTCTGCTCGTCGGCAATCCGGGCGAGGACATGGTGTGCACGGGGTCGAGCCCGGCGCAGATCGCGCTGGGCGAAGAGGAACTCAAGGCCTACGGCGTGACGGAGATCCACCGGTGCCGGGCCGACGAGGCGGTCCCCGCCGCGGCGATCACCGTGGACGCGGACCTGATGCACGTCGACGAGGAGCTCGTCGAGGGGTTCGGCGCGATCCTGCGCCATCGGTGAGGAGACGACAATAACTGCAGCTACGGATAGCTTCCGGACGGTAACCGGACCGAGCGAGCTTCCCTCGTTCGAGGCATGATGGTCCCGAGGCAATACTCGAACGACGGTGAGGTGAATGTGACGGACTGGGAGCCACCGTCCTTGCGTGCGCAGAACGAGATCGAACTCTGGCTCGGAGCCGACCTGGTGCACCTGCCGATCGTCCGATCGGTGGTGGCGACGCTGGCCGCCCGCGCGGACTTCGATCTGGACTCGATCGCCGATCTACGGCTGGCTGTGGACGAAGCGTGCTCGACGCTGATCACCCGGGCACTACCGGACTCCACGATGCGCTGCCGGTTCATGGTCGAGAACGACGAGCTGCGCTTTCAGGGCACGGTGCTGTCCGAAAGCGCCAGCGCGCCGAGCACCAAGTCGTTCGGCTGGCGGGTCCTGAGCACACTCACCGACTCCGTCGGCGCGCACGTGAAGTCCAACGGCCAGGGTCACCAGGTGGATATCGAACTCGCGAAGCGACGTGTCGTCGTGGACGTCCCAGGGGCAGGCGCGTGACCGGTTCCCGGACCGAGCAGACACAACCCACATCGTCGAACGAATACGGGCACCTCGCCCCGCTGTTCGACGAGCTGGCGAGCCTGCCGGCCGATGATCCCCGCCGCGCCGAGCTGCGTGACGAGCTCGTGACGGGGCACCTGCCCCTGGCCGAGCACATCGCGCAGCGGTTTTCCGGGCGCGGAGTGGCGAAGGAGGACCTCGTCCAGGTCGCCACCGTCGGGTTGATCAACGCGGTGGACCGGTTCGACGCCGGCCGCGGCTCGGACTTCCTGTCCTTCGCCGTGCCCACCGTCATGGGCGAGGTGCGCCGCCACTTCCGGGACACCGGCTGGCTCGTGCGGGTGCCGCGCCGGCTCAAGGAGCTGCACCTGTCGATCAGCAGCGCGAACACCGAGCTCGCGCAGCGGCTGGGCCGCGCGCCCACCCCAAGCGAGATCGCCGCCCACCTCGGCGTCAGCCAGGACGAGGTGTACGAGGGCCTGGAGGCGGGCAACGCCTACCACTCCATGTCGCTGGACGAGGTGCTGTCCGGGGACACCGACAACCTCGCGCTCGGCGACACGCTGGGCGAGGAGGACGCGGGTCTGGAGGGCGTCGAGAACCACGAGGCGCTGCTGCCGCTGATCCAGGATCTGCCCGAGCGGGAACGCAAGATCCTCGGCCTGCGGTTCGTGCACAACATGACGCAGACCCAGATCGCGGAGCGGATCGGGGTCTCGCAGATGCACGTGTCGCGGCTGCTCGCCCGCACTCTGCAGCGGTTGCGCGACGGGCTCACCGAACAAGACGGAGACGCCTGACCTGCGGTTTTGCCGGGCGCTTCGCAGGGTAACCGCTGATCATGGCGGATACCGGGTGGCGCGCGCCGATGCTGGCGACGCTGACCCAGCAGCCGTTCTCGCGCGAGAACTGGCTGTTCGAACGCAAGCTGGACGGGGTCCGCGCGATCTGCTCGCGCAACGGTGGCGACCCGGTCCTGTGGTCGCGCAACCACAACGACATCAGCGCCGGGTATCCGGAGCTCGCGGAGACACTCGCCGCCCAGGGCGGCGCCTCCTTCGTCGCCGACGGTGAGATCGTCGCGTTCGAGGGCGACCAGACCAGCTTCGCGCGGCTGCAACAGCGCATCCACCTCACCAACCGGCGGCGCATCGAGGCCACCGGTGTGGCGGTGTATCTGTACCTGTTCGACCTGCTGGCGCTCGACGGTCATGACACCACCGGGCTGCCGCTGCGGCAGCGCAAATTGCTGCTGCGCAAGGCGTTCGACTGGGGCGGACCGCTGCGCTACGCGACCCATCGCAACACCACCGGCCAGGACTACTTCGACCATGCGTGCGCGCATGGCTGGGAAGGCGTGATCGCCAAACGCGCCGACGCGCCGTACCGGTCCGGGCGGACGAACGACTGGCTGAAGTTCAAGTGCATCAAGGAACAGGAGTTCGTCGTCGGCGGGTTCAGCGCGCCGGGCGGCGCCCGGACCGGGTTCGGCGCGCTCCTCGTCGGCTACTACGAGAGCGGGCGGTTGCGGTACGCCGGCAAGGTCGGCGCCGGCTACACCGAGGCCACGCTGCGGACGCTGACGGGCACGCTGACCGGGCTGGAGCGGGGACGCTCGCCGTTCGACGAGCCGGTTCCGGAGCGCGGGCCGCGCTGGGTCGAGCCTCGAGTAGTCGTGCAGGTCCGGTTTTCGGAGTGGACCGGGGACGGAAAGCTGCGGCATCCTCGGTTCACCGGTCTGCGAGACGACAAGCCGGCCGCGGAAGTGGTCCGGGAGCAGCCATGAATCCCGGTGTGGTCGAGGTTTCCCCACCCATGGCGATGCTGAGTCGGGAGGCGTGATGGTACGAGCGATCTGGAGCGGTGCGATCAACTTCGGTTTGGTGACAGTGCCGGTCGAGCTGTACTCCGCGACGGAGGACCACACAGTGCACTTCCGGCAGTTCGAGCGCGGGACGTCGGACCGCATCCGGTACAAGCGCGTCAACGAGCGGACCGGCGACGAGGTGCCCTTCGAGGACATCGTGAAGGGCTACGACCTCGGCGACGGTGACTACGTGCTGGTCGAGCAGGAGGAGCTGGACCAGATCGCGCCCGGCCGGTCACGATCGATCGACATCGAGTCGTTCGTGGACCTCGATGACATCGACCCGTTGTACTTCCAGAAGAGCTACTGGCTGGCGCCGACGAAGGAGGAGTTCGGGCGCCCGTACGGGTTGCTGATGCAGGCGATGGCGGAGAGCAACAAGGCCGGCATCGCGCGATTTGTGATGCGCGGCAAGGAACACATCGCCGCGGTGCGCGCCGGAGACGGCGTGCTGGTGCTGGACACGCTGCTGTTCGCCGAGGACGTGCGGGACCCGTCGAAGGAGCTGAAGAAGCTACCGTCCAAGGCAGAACCGCGGGGGCGTGAGCTGGAGATGGCGATCGCGCTGGTGGATTCCATGGCGGACGACTGGCAGCCGGTCACACTCCACGACCAGTACAACGAACGGGTGCTGAAGCTGATCGACGACAAGAAGTCGGGACGCACGATGAGCGTCGAGGCACCGCCCTCCGAGCCGACGAAGGTGGTCGACCTGTTCGAAGCGCTGTCCCGCAGCGTGGAGCGGCAGAAGGGTTCGCCGGCTACCAAGAAGTCCCGGAAACCGGCCGAGCCGGACCTGTCCTCGTTGAGCAAGGCGGAGCTGGACCGGATGGCGCGCGAGCTGGACATCAAGGGCCGCTCGAAACTCAACCGCGACGAGCTGGAAAAAGCAGTACGCACGGCGCGCCCGGGCGGGTCCCGGAAACGCGCCTCCTGACTCCCGGAGCCGAAGTCCTCGGGCGACTCCGCGCCAGTGTGACCGGGGCACCCAGTCGTCACCCCAGGCCGCAGTCCCCTCGCCACCACACGCGCGCGGCCCAGCCACCCAGGCCCCCGACTGAGTTCCCCCAACCCCACCGCCCCGGTCGGCGACCCGGCCACCCACCGCGCGCACCGGCTCCATCCAGCCCACGACCCCACCCAGCCGACTCCCCCAGCCGACCGCCTACCCACGCTCGCGACTCACCAGCCACCCGGCCCCAACCGAGCTCCCCCAACCCCACCGCCCCGGTCGGCGACCCGGCCACCCACCGCACAACGAGCTCCACCCAGGCCCGGGACTTCCTACCCAGCCGCCGCAGCCGAACTCCCCAAACCCGCCGCCCAGCGACCCAGCGCGCCGGCCACCCGCTGCCGGCTAACCCGCTCCACCCCACCCCCATCCGAGACAACGCGCCCCACCCCCGCCGGGGCAATACGATCACGCGCGTGTCGAAGTTCGCCCAGCTCGCGAAGTTCCGCGTGGTGCTGCGCACCGGTCTGGGATTCGTGGTGCTCGGCGTCGGGTCGAGTGTCTGTGGCGCCACGGCCGTCGGGCTGCTGCTGTTCCTGCAGGGCATCCCCGCCGAAGTGGGCGGACGCAACTGGGTCCTGTTCGCCTGCGCCGCCGTGTATGTCCTGCTCTCGGTGCTCATCGGCTCCGCGTGGACGGCGATCTTGCACCGCCGCACCGCCGTCTGGTTCGCGCAGGGCCGCCGCCCGGCACCGCCGGAAGCCCTCCGCGCACTCCGCCTGCCGCGCGACCTCGCGCTGGTCAGCGGCACCCTGTGGCTCGGCGGCACGATCATCCTCGGGGCGCTCACCGGTGTCCTCGGCTCCGCGCTCGACACCGCCGGCGTCACGCTCGCGATCGGGCTCGGCGGGCTGCTCACCGTCGGGCTCATGTACCTGGCCGCGGAGTGGGTCGCGCGCCCGATCCTCATCCTCGCCCTCGAAGTGAGCCCGCCGCGCAACGCGGTGTCGGTCAGCGTCCTGTCCCGCCTCGCGATCACGTGGGCGGTGGCGAGCGGCGTCCCACTGCTCGGCGTGCTGATCGTCGCCGCGCCGCCGACCATAGGCCACGCCGACAAAACCGCCAGCCTGATCATGCTGTCGATCGTCGGCCTGTTGTCGGGCGCGATCGGCACCGCGCTCCTGGCGCGAGCGGTCGCTGCGCCGCTGCGCCGGCTGCGGATCGCGGTCAGCCTCGTCGCCCGCGGCCGCAAGGACGTCACGGTCCGCGTCGACGACGCCAGCGAGATCGGTTCGCTCCAGGTGTCGGTCAACAGCATGGTCTCCGGGCTGCGTGAGCAGGACCGGCTGCGGGACCTGTTCGGCCGGCACGTCGGCATCGACGTCGCCCGGCACGCCCTGGAGTACGGCGCGTCCCTGAGCGGCGATGTACGTGAGGTGGCCGCGCTGTTCGTCGACGTCGTCGATTCGACGGCCCTCGCCTACCGGCTGCCGCCCGAGGAAATCGTGCGCAAGCTGAACCGCTTGTTCGACAGCGTGGTGTCGGCCGTCGACGCGCGCGGCGGGCTGGTGAACAAGTTCCAGGGCGACGCCGCGCTGTGCGTGTTCGGCGCGCCGACCAGATTGTCCGACCCGGCGAGCGCGGCGCTGTCCGCGGCGCGCGCCATCCGGGATGCCGTCCGCGATGAGGGCGAACTGGACCTCGGGATCGGTGTCGCCTGGGGCCCGGTGTTCGCAGGACAACTGGGAAGCAGCAGCCGGCTCGAGTACACGGTCATCGGTGACGCGGTGAACGAAGCCGCACGCCTGACCGAGCATGCGAAGCACGTGCCGGGTCGCATCCTGGCCAGCGACACCGTGTGGGCGGAGAGCTCACCCGGTGAGCAGGCGCGGTGGGCCCGCCACGAAACGATCCAGCTGCGCGGGCGGGACGTGCGAACGAAGACCTGGACGAACTAGGGAAACCGTTGTCACGACTCAGGCGTCGCCGCCGGGCTTGACGTTCGGCCAGGTCAGAAGGGTCGATCCCCAGGTCAGGCCGGCACCGAACGCGGTCAGCAGCACCCGGTGTCCCGGCTGCAGCTCACCGTCGTCGCAGGCATCAGCCAGGGCGAGCGGGATCGAGGCCGCGCTCGTGTTGCCGACGCGCTCGATGTTGGCCACCACCCGGTCGGCGGGCAATCCGAGCTGCTTCGCGGTGGCCTGCAAGATGCGGATGTTGGCCTGGTGCCCCACGAACCGGTCGACGTCGTCCACGGCGAGCCCGGCCCGGTCGAGCACCGCACGCGCCGATTCGGCCATGCGCGCACAGGCGTGGCGGAACACGGCGGTGCCCTGCATCGTCACGTAGTAGTCGCGCGGGTTGTCCGACCGGCGCTGCTTCACGCCGCCGGCCGGGACGATCAGCAGATCGGCGTTCTCGCCCTCGCTGTGCAGGTCGAACGGGCCCAACGCGCCCGGCTCGTCGGCGGTTCCGGCCCGCAACACGACCGCACCCGCACCATCGCCGAAGATCGGGACCGTGGTGCGGTCGGCGGGATCGCAGTAGCGACTGAAGGCGTCGGCGCCGATGACGAGCACGCGGCCGGCCACCCCGCCGGCGATCATGCCCGCGGCCGTGGCCAGGGCGTAGACGAAGCCGCTGCAGACGGCGTTGACGTCGAACGCGGCGACCCCGCTGAGCCCCAGCGCCGAGGCGACCTGCGGCGCACTGGCCGGGCAGAGCTGATCGGGCGTCGCGGTCGCGAGCACGACCGCGTCGATCGCGTCGGAGCCGGCGCTGCGCAACGCGTTGCGGCCTGCGGAAACGGCCATGTCCACAGTGGACGTATCCGGGTCCGCGATGCGGCGTTCACCGATTCCGGTGCGTGCGCGAATCCATTCGTCAGAGGTGTCCAGATGCCGGGCGAGGTCGTCGTTGTCCACCACCCGCGGAGGCAGCCAGGCTCCCAAGCCGGCAAGGACCGCGTGGTGTCCTTCATGCATGGAACACTTGTAGGGCCTACCCCCGGGTAGACCGGTGAGTTGTGTTCCAGGTCACAAAATCGGCCCCTGAAAGGACTACGCGGACCAGAACTGTCACCGATAAGTTCTAGGGTTCGGCCATGGCGGAGATGCTGAGCCCACGGGCTCTGAACCGGGCTCTGCTGGCCCGCCAGCTGCTGTTGCGCCGCGCGAAGCTCACGCCGCTGGAAGCCGTCCGCCACCTGTGCGGGCTGCAGGCGCAAGCGCCGTTCCCGCCGTACTACGGATTGTGGGCACGCCTGCACGGTTTCCGGCCGGATCGCCTCGGCCGTCTCCTGCTCGACCGGCAGGTGGTTCGCATCGCATTGATGCGGGGAACGGTGCATCTGGTGACGGCGGAGGACTGCCTCTGGCTGCGCCCGCTCGTGCAGCCGCTGTTCGACCGCGACGTGCGCACGAACACCGCTTACGCGAAGGCCCTGGCGCCGCTCGATCTGCATTCGGTGGCGGACCGGGCACGGAATGTGCTGGCCGAGGAGCCCCACACCCCGTCCGGGCTGGGTAAGCGGCTCGCGGAGCACTGGCCGGACACCCCGCCGGCGGCGCTCGCACACGCGGCCCGCGGGCTGCTGCCCCTGGTGCAGGTGCCGCCGCGGGCCGTGTGGGGCCGCAGCGGACGGACGCTGCTGACCCCGGCCGAGGACTGGCTGGGGCGGCCACTGGACCGCGATGCTTCGCTGAACGATTTGGTGCTGCGGTACCTGGCGGCGTTCGGGCCCGCGAGCGTGGCGGACGCGCAGGCGTGGAGTGGTCGCACCCGGCTCGGCGAGGTCGTCGAGCGGTTGCGCCCGCGGCTGCGCGTGTTCCGGACCGAGCAGGGGCGGGAGGTGTTCGACCTGCCCGAGGCTCCGCGACCCGCCCCGGAGACTCCCGCGCCCCCACGGTTCATCGCCGAGTTTGACAACCTGTTGCTCTCACACGCCGACCGGAGCCGCGTGTTGCCGGAGGACGCGCGCAAACGGGTGTTCGGGGTGCCGAACGGGGTGTTCCCCGGAACGATTCTGGTGGACGGGCTGGTGCGAGGCAGCTGGCGGATCACCCGCGAGCGTGAGGCCGCGACGCTCGACATCGAGCCGTACGGGCGAATCTCCAAAAAGGACACGGAAGCGCTGGAGAGCGCTGGGGCGCGGCTGTTGCGTTTCGCTGTCGGCGAAGCTGCCCAGGATATCCGCTTCGGACCTGTCGAATGACCCACGTCGCGCGCCAGGATTTGGTTACGATGCGGTTGTGCCCGCCGCTGACCTGGACAAACTCGACTACGAGATTTTGAGACGCCTGCAGGATGACTCGCGCACGATCGCCGAAACGATCGGCGCCGAGGTGGGACTGTCGGCCGCCGCGGTGCAGCGCCGCATCAAGCGGTTGCGGCACACGGGGGTGATCTCCCGGGATGTGGCGGTGATCGATCCGCCGGCCGTCGGGGTCCACATGACGTTCATCGTGATGGTGGAGATGGAGCGCGAGCGGCTGGAGGTGCTGGACGCGTTCCGGAAGCAGGTGCTGGCTGATTCCGCTGTGCAACAGTGCTACTACGTTACGGGTTCGGCGGACTTCGTCCTGGTTGTGCAGTGCCGGGACATGGGGGAGTTTGAGGCGTTCACACGCCGGATGTTCTTCGACAACGGTGAGGTGCGGCACTTCACCACCAGCGTCGCGATGGATCGTGTCAAGGTCGGCCTCACCGTTCCCCTGAACGGCGGCTGATCCTGGCCGGTTCGAGTGTTACAGCTTCGGAGATTTTGCAGCCGATCGCGTGAAAGTCGCCCGCGAGGCATCATTTTCGGCCCTCGCTTACATCTCATCGCTGTCCGACCCGTTCGCGCCGGGAGCGCGAACCAAGACCGCGAGAGGTGGCACGTGAACACCGATACCGTCACCCAGAGCCAGTTCGTGTCGCTCAACGGCTCCAGTGCTCCAGTCCTGTCTCGACTGTCGTACGCCCCGAGCGAGCCGTTCGCCGTGAACATCGCGTTCCGGACGGAGCGCGGCCGCTGGGTGGAGTGGACCTTCGCCCGGGAACTGCTCGTCACGGGCCTGCAGGAGCCCGCCGGCATCGGCGACGTGCGCGTCCGACCCGACCTGTCGACCGACGAGGGAATCCTGATCCTGGAGATCGAATCCCCCGACGGCTACGCGCTGGTGGAAATCGAGCGCGACGACGTGGAACGCTTCCTGGACGCCGCCACGGAACTCGTCCCCCTGGGCACGGAGAGCGACTGCTTCGACGTCGACGCCTTCATCGAGGAGATCACGAACGTCTGACCTGGCGCCGCACCGGCGGCGCCAGGCCGGCTCCGGCCCGTTACCCACGGTGCCGAACCGCCCCAGCCGAGGGCGCCCACGGTGCAAGGCCGGGTGCAGCCAGCCGCACCGGCTCCGGCCAACGCGCCTTTGGTGTGGAGAGGCTCAGGCGAACCGCGTCTGGGCGTGAGCCCGGCCCCGGCCAAACCGCACGACGGCGCCGAGCCGACTCAAGCGGACCGCACCACGGTGCAAAGCGGCTCCGGCCGGCCCCACCCACGGTGCTAGCCCGACCCAGCCAACCACGCCTAGTGCGGAGCGGAACCCGGCTGGCCCCACTCACGGAGGCAGTTCGTTGCGGACCGTTGCCACCACGGCGCAACGCCAGCTCTGGCCAACCCGCCACGGTGCCCGCCGCTCGCGGACCACTGCGACCACGGTGGTCAGCCGACTCAGGCCAACTCCAACACGGTCTCAGCCGGTCACGGACTAAGCCGACCACAGTGCAAGCCGACCCCTGGCCAACGCCACCACGGTGCCCGCCGCTCGCGCACTGACCCCACCACGGCGCAAGCCCGGCTCTGATCAACCCGCCACGGTGCCCGCCGTTCGCGGACTGTGCCGACCAGCCGCATAGCCCGACTCAAGCCAACCCAGCCACGGGTGCGCGCTGCTCGAGGACCGATCCCGGCGGCGCACCAAGCCGCGGCGGCCGATCCAGTGAGCGTCAGCATCAGTTCCGCTGCAACAGCCCGGGCACGGTCTGACGCCAGCACCGCCGCACGCTCACGTCACGACCGCCCGCGCTCGGCCCCTGTGGACAGCCCACGGCCGACCGCACGCCGGTGGCCAAGCGCAGCCGACCGCCCGGCCGCGCCCAACCGCGCCCGACCAATGGTCAACCGCCCGCAACCGGTCCCCTCGCCCGTTCACCTGGGCCGCTCCAGCGGGTCATCCGGGAGCCTCACCACCGCCTACCGGCTTCGCGGTCGGCGGTCCTTCAGGGCGTGCTCAACGTCCCAGTGGGCCGAAAGACTTCGCTGATCGGTCCCGCCCCACGTCACCGTGGTCACCCGGGTAGGACCGACTCCCCGTCCAGACCTCGAACAGCTGCCGGATCTGCTCATCGATCGTCTCGCCGAGCGATTCGTCCTGCGCCGGGGTGTCGTCGACCGGGCCGGAACGAACCACACCCCCATCGGTGGCCGACGGTACCTTCGTCTGCACCGGCTGTGTTGCTCTCGTCGTCGGCGGCGCGGTCATCGGCGGCTGGGTGTCGGCTCTTGGAGCCGGTGCGGGGTTCGTGCTCGGAATCGGTTGTCCCCGCTCGGCCGGGCCCACGTCCGGCACGATCCCAGCCGCCACCGTCGGCGCCAAGTCGGAGCTGCGATCGAAGCCGAAGGTGTCACCCGCGATCCAACCGACGCCCAGTAGCACGACGGCCGCAGCACCGACGACGAGATTGCGCCGGACCCGACGGAGCAACCTTCGCTCCTCGGGCATCCCTGATGTCACGACCACCACTGGCGAAAGCGCGATGTCGAGCTGCCCAGACGCCGGCGCGAACTCGACGGCAGCAGACTCGTCGTCTCCGTACGTCTCGACGGGTTTGGGCGCGCTCGCCGCGATGATTCCCGTGCGGTCCGCCAACTGCACGCTCCGCACAAGGTCCTCCGACCTGTCACGCACTATCGTGCGCGCCATCAACATCCTCCATCGGCACGGCGTGGACCTTCCCCGAGTGCCGCGCGCCGGGCGTCAAGAGACCACCCACAGAGCTAGCTGCGGCTCGGCAAAAACTACCAGCGCGATGACTTTGCCTATGCCGAGAGACTCTCACTTTCCCCGATCATGGGGGAAGATAACTCTATCGGGTGACGATCTCGTGCATATTCATGCGGAGGGTGACCGTTGCGCCTCCCTGAACCTTCGACCTGTTGTTATCCGCTGACTTGTCACCTCTCCTCACTGCCGGTTTCCCACGCCCAGGCGGCGATCGCAACCCGGTTCCGCACGTCCAACTTCCGCTGAATGCTCCTCAAATGTGTTTTCACCGTGCCCGCCGTGATTCCCAGCGACTGTGCGATCTCGGCGTTCGTCTTCGCCTGCGCGACAAGCCCGACGATCTCCCATTCTCGAACGGACAGCACCGTGGACCGCTGGTCCCGCTCGACGTGACGCCCGGACAATTGGAACAGGCGCAAGGTCATCTGCGGGCTGATCAGTGTGTCGCCGGACACAGCCGCACGAACACCCTCGATCAGCAGGCCCGGCCCTGATCTCTTGAGCAGGAACCCGCAGGCTCCGTTCTGCAGGGCGGTAAACGCGTACTCGTCCAGCTCGAAAGTTGTGATCACCACCACCCGCAGCGGGTCCGGCACATCCGGCCCGGCCAGCGCACGAGTCACGGACAACCCGTCGCGCCCCGGCATCCGAACATCCACCAGCGTCACGTCCGGCCTCAGCTTGCGTGCCTGCTGCACCGCCAACTCGCCGTCGGCCACCTCACCGACTACTTCGAAATTGCCGTCGACCTCCAGGATGTGCCGCAGGTTCCGGCGGACAACTTCCTGATCGTCCGCGACGAGAATCCGGATCGCCGTCACGGAACCACCGGCAGCACCACATGGACAGCCCAGCCGGCCGGGCCCAACGGCCCCGCCCACGAAGTCCCGCCCAGGGCGGCGACCCGTTCGGCCAGTCCGCGCAGACCGGTTCCGCCGGGACGAGCACGTCTGAGAAGCGCCTGCCGTCGCGCACCATCATTGGTCACACGGACGATCAGGTGCGCACCGTTCCGACGTATCTCCACGGACACCTGACGAGCCGTCGGAGCATGGCGGCGGACATTCGTCAGAGCTTCCAGAACAACCCGGTAGACCGTTCCCGAGATCTCCGGGCGAACGTCTACCACCTGCTCGTCCAACTGGAGTTCGACTGCAATCGGCCCGACGCCCTCGAACCGCGTCACCAGAGCCGGAAGGTCCGCGATCACCATGGACCTCTCGTGCTGCGCCGCCTCACCTCCCGATCGCAACCAGCACAGCGCCCGGTCGATCGAGTCGAGAACGCGAACCCCGGCTTCTTCGATGTGTCCCAACGCGCGCTCCACATCGGTCGGCGTGCGGCCCGCAACCCGTGCGGCTTGGGCCTCCAGCACCAACCCGGTCAACTCGTGGCCCAGCCAGTCGTGCAAGTCACTGGCAAGCTGCAGGCGTTGCTCTCGTCGTGCCGCCCGAACCGACTCCTCGCGTGCTTCGTCGAGCGATCGCAGATAGAGCCCGAGCGCGACGGAACATATCGTCAGCAGACCCAAACCGAAGCAGGACACGGCAAGCGACGACGCCCAAGGAGACGCACGGGCCGCCGACGTAAGCCTCAGCGGTGCCAGGACTACAGCCGCCATCACGAGCGCGGCCGCCGGCAGTGCGCGGAATCCTCGCAGCTGCCTGACGGCTTGGACGAGCAAGCACAGCAGTAAGCCGGCCTCCAGGAGTAGCCACGCCGCGAGGTTCTCGTCGACGACTCCACTGCGCCCGAATGTGACCAGCAACGAGACCCCAGCCGCAGTCACGGAGGCGGCGGCGGTGACCAGGGGCGGCCGATGCCGGTAGAGCGCGATGCCCACTGTGGCAAGCAAAACCGACAGACTGGATATGGTCGCGGGAACCGGGGCGACCGGCATCGCGGCGAGCACCGCGCATACCGCACCCAGCACCGGAATTGGCCAGCCCAGCTCCAGCTTCATTCGCCGGCCGGCACCAGTCATCGTGTTCATGCTCGCTCTCCTCGGTCGTTGATCGGATGACGAACCGAGAATGCACGAAAATGTCTGCTTGCACCATCTACCAAAAGATAGATACCGCCGAAGAATAGATCAATCGGACTAGAACATGGATTCGACAACGGGTGTACCGTCGGAGACACGGCAGACAGCTGAGCAGGCAGATTCACTGCGAAACAAGCAAATACCCTACCGAGGAGCACACATGAAGCACACCTTGCACACCGCGACTACCTACATTTCGCGGCCGCGCGAGATGACCGGTGGCCGGTTCACCGAAATGCCAGGTGGGTCACCCGCGAAACGCTCGATTTCGACGAGCACGTGCTGTCCCGTGCATCCCTGCGACAGTCGCGACGAGGGTACGTCCGCGGTCAGCACATTCGGGTTGCCATGGACGCACAGGGAACCGACAGGATCGAACCATGCTCCCGTCGGGAGTTGTACTACACCTGGACGAAGATCGGCGGAAAGCAGGGCTCCGGCCAGACACGCACCCCGGTCGTTGAAGATCCGGACGACGTCCCCGTCAGTGATGCCCCGGCGCCTGGCGTCTTCCGGATGCAGGCGAACAGCTTCCCGCCCCGTGACCTTCCCCGCCTGGCTGACGGCGCCACCGTCCAACTGGCTGTGCAGCCGGGTATGGGGCTGATTGGCGATGAGCGCCAATGGAAAACGGGTGGCTCGTTCGCCGCCGAGCCACTCGACAGGCTCCAACCAGGCCGGGTGGCCGGGACAGTCGGGGTAGCCGAACGAGGCCACTCGCTCGGAGGTGATCTCGATCTTTCCGCTCGGCGTCGCCAGCCGGTTGGATACGGGGTCCTCACGGAAGTCGGCCCAGAGCGTCCGGTCGGATTCCGTGTTCGGCAGCCGGAACTCGCCCGCTTCCCAAAATTCCGGAAAGGACGGTATCGAGATTCCCATTTCGACCAGACGGCTTCGCCACGAGCAGTAGAGATGCTCGAGCCACTCCTGTTCCGTTCGCCCCTCGGTGAATCGGTCCTCGCAGCCCAGCCGGGCAGCCAGTCCGGCGAGGATCGCGTAGTCGTCCCGAGCTTGCGCGTAGGGCTTCGCGATCCGGTGCATTGCGATGAGGTGGGTGTCGCGGTGACCGGAGCCGAGGTCCGCGCGTTCCAGCGCCGTGGTACTGGGCAGGACGATGTCCGCGTGGCGAGCGGTGGCGGTCCAGAAAGGTTCGTGGACAACGACGGTGTCGGGCTGGGAGAAGGCCTTCCGTAGCCGGTTCAGGTCCTGGTGGTGATGGAATGGGTTACCACCGGTCCAGTACACGAGGCGGATGTCCGGGTAGGCACGTTCCGCTCCGTCGTATTGGTAGCGCATGCCGGGGTTGAGGAGCATGTCCGCAATCCGGGCCACCGGGATGAACTGCCTGACGGGGTTGATGCCCTGTGACAGGTAAGGCGCCCGGAAGTCAGGGCCGATATCACCGTTGTCGCCCATGGAGCCGTAGCCGTGCCCGAAGCCACCACCGGGCAGGCCGATCTGCCCGAGCATGGCGGCCAAGGCGATGGCCGCCCACACAGGCTGCTCGCCGTGCTCGATGCGCTGCAGGCTCCAGGTGACGGTGATGAAGGTACGGCGGCCGGCCATACGCCGGGCGAGGTCGACGATGTCCGCCGCAGGGATGTCGGTGAGATCGCTGGCCCAGGTTGCGTCCTTGGCGACCCCGTCGTCGGCGCCGAGGAGATAACGCTCGAACTTCGGATAGCCGCTGCAGTAGCGGCTGAGGAAGTGGCGGTCGTGCAGGTCTTCACTGACGAGGGTGTGCGCGAGCGCGAGCATGAGCGCGGTGTCGGTCGCAGGGCGGATGGGGTACCACCGCGCATCGACGCGGGCCGGAAGATCGCCGCGTAGTGGGCTGATCAGGGCGACTTCGACGTTGTGGTCGGCCATCTGGGCGAGGAAGCCCGGGGTGTGATGCCGGGTGACGCCGCCGGGGGTGACGAAGACGTTCTTCTCGGGGACGCCGCCGAAGGCCACGAGAAGTTCGGTATTCGCCACGATCGTCGGCCAGCTCGAGCCGTTGCGCAGGACGTCGGTGGCGTTGCCGACGATGTGCGGCAGCACCACGGAGCTGGTGCCGTTGCTGTAGGTGTTCCGAGAGGAGGTGAAGCCGCCAATTGTGTTGAGAAACCGGTGAAGCTGGCTCTGGGCGTGGTGCAACCGCCCCGCGCTCGCCCAGCCGTAGGAGCCGCCGTAGATCGCCTCGTTACCGCGTTCGGTTCGCACCCGGCGAAGCTCGGCAGAGAGCAAATCGAGGGCCTCGTCCCAACCGACCTCGACGAACTCCTCATGGCCGCGCTTCCGATCCGGACCGGGGCCGCGCTCAAGCCAACCGCGCCTGATCGCCGGAGCCGCGACCCGGGTGCGGTCGGTCAGTGCGCTGGGGAGGTTGCCGAGCAGAGGCGAGGGCGCGGGGTCGTCGGGGTGCGCGGTGACGTGGACGCGCCCGTGCTCGTCGACTCCGGCTGAGAAGGCTCCCCAGTGCGAGGTGCTCGGCCGCAGGCGCATGGGTCTACAACTACCAGGAAGGATGGTGACTTACCGTGCTGTGAGAATGTGAAGTCCATGGAACGGACAGGGCTGACCGCGGAAGTGTTCGGCGGGCGGATGCCGACCAGGTCGGGCGACCTCGCGCTCGAATCACACGGCATCATGCCGGTGCCGGCCGGTAACCGGTTCGGACGGCCGGCGCGCCTGCTCACGGTGTTCTTTGCGCCGAATCTGACGATGACGGCGGTGTTCTCGGGCACGCTGGGCGGAGCACTCGGGCTCGGGTTCGGGACCGGTCTGGTGGCGTTGCTGCTAGGCACCGTCATCGGGGCCATACCGGTCGCCTACCTCGCGACGTGGGGGCCACTGACCGGGACGGCGCAGCTGCCGTTCGCACGGCTGCCGTTCCGCCGGACGGTCGCGCTACCCGGCCTGGTGCAGTGGTTCAACTCGATCGCGTGGGACGCTCTCGTCGGGCTGTTCGGCGGTGAGGCCCTCGCCCAGTTCACCGGCATGCCGTTTTGGCTCGCGGTGGCAATCATCCTCGTACTGCAGTGCGCCGTGGGCGTTCTCGGATATGAGGTGATCCACCGGGTTCAGGCCGTGATGACGGCGGTGACGGCCGTGTTCTTCGTGGTCCTGACGGTGAAGCTGGTCGGCGGGCACCCGGTCGTGACGTCCAACTCGGTGTCCGGGGGCGACCTAGCGGGAGCGTTCGTCCTGTTCAGCACCATCGCGTTGAGCCTGTCGATCTCCTGGGCGAGCTATGCGTCGGACTTCAGCCGGTACCTGCCGGAAGACACCTCACGGCCGCAGGCGTTCGTGTTCACGCTGCTCGGGCTCACGCTGTCGTTCGGATGGGGTGAGGCGATCGGCCTCGCGGCCGGGGAGACGATCAGCAACCAGACCACGGCCGGGATCAGCGCCCTGCTCGGTGGTGGCGTACTGGGCACGATCGCATTGGTCGTGATCGCGCTGACGGCCGTCTCGTCGAACGCGATGAACGACTACAGCGGGTCACTCGCGCTGCAGACGATCGGTGTGCGACTACGCCGGCCGGTGTCCGCGGTGGTGGTGACAGTGGTCGCGTTCGGGCTGATCATGTGGATGCACGGCGGTGACCTGGCGTCCAAGTTCGAGGACGTGCTGCTGATGATCGGCTACTGGATCCCACCGTTCGTCGGGGTCGTCGTCCTGGACTGGTGGGGCCGCACCAGGCGGGGCAGGCGGTTCGACGTGTTGGAGGAGGCGAGGGCACCACAGCCGGGGTGGCCGGCCGTGGTCGCTTTCCTGCTTGGATGCGCCTCGGTTGTGCCGTTCATGAACACCAGCATGTTTACGGGGACGGTCGCGGCCGCAGCGCACGGCGCGGATCTGGCCTACTACGTCGGGTTCGCGGTGTCGGCGGCCGCCTACGCGCTGCTCAGGCTGATGCCTGCCACCCGAGGCAGCGCGCCCGAGCAGCACGCCGACCACCCGGCCTAGCGGCGGGTCCTGCCACCCAAGGCGGCGGGACCCAGCAGTGCGACAACCGCTCGCCCCAGGGCCGGGTCCCACCACCCGAGGTAGCTTGCCCGAGCAGCACGCCGAACGCTCGGCCTGGGGCCGGGGCCCGCCACCCAAGACAGGGAGGCCCGAACAACACGACAACGCCACGCCCAGGGCCGCGGATCCCGCCACCCAGGGCCGCGACCCAAGCAGCACGCCGACCCGACCGGCCCACCTAGTGTCGGGTCGCGCCACCACGGCCCGAACAGCACGGCCGACCGCTCGGCCTAGGGATTGGGTCCCGTCGCCGCGGGGCGGTCGGGCCGGTTCGACCACTGGGACCACGAACCGGGGTACAGGGCCGCGTCGATCCCGGCGATGGCTAGTGCCGCGATCTCGTGGGCAGCCGTCACGCCTGAGCCGCAGTACACCCCGACCCGCCCATTGGCGGCGCCGAGTTCACGGAAGCGGGCGCTGAGTTCGGCGACCGGATGAAAACGGCCGTCTGCGGTGAGGTTGTCGCCGGTCGGGGCGCTGACGGCGCCGGGGATGTGCCCGGCCCGCGGGTCGACGGGCTCCTGTTCGCCCCGGTAACGTTCGCCCGCCCGGGCGTCGAGCAACGTGCCCTGGCCCGGCAGGGCAGCCGCCTCGTCGATCGAGAGAACGGGCAGCTGACCGGGCTTGAGCACGACGTCACCCGGCTCGGGCGCGCGACCAAAACCGGTCTCCAGGGGTCGGTCGGACCATGCGGCGAGTCCGCCGTCGAGGAGCCGGACGTCCGCGACACCGGCCCAGCGGAGAAGCCACCAGGCGCGGGCTGCAGCCAGGTTGCCACCGTTGTCGTAGGCGACGACGGACGATCCTTCCCGAATACCCCACCGGCGAGCCGTGGCCTGGAGGGCTTCGAGGTCCGGCAGCGGGTGGCGTCCCTCGCCTGGCGACGGCGGACTGGCCAACTCAGTGTCGAGATCCACGTACACCGCGCCCGGCAGGTGCCCGTCGAGGTAGTGGCGGTGGCCGTTCGGATCGCCGAGCGCCCAGCGGACATCCAACAGGACGGGCGGCGCAGACGAGCCGAGCTGCTGCTGCAGTTCGTCGGCGCTGATGAGGACCGGCGGCCGGGGCAGGTCGAGTTCGGAAGGGTCGGCCGAACCCGGGGCCTCACCGCGTGCGGCTGCGAGCGCGAGACGTCGCTGCAGTGCGGCGTTGAGCGGACTCGGCACGCCGTGCAACCGGCCGAGCAGCACGATTTCGCCGTTGAGGAAGTCCCCCTCGACCGAGCCGGCACCGCGGATGAGGCTCTGCCGAGTCGAGCTGCCGCCACGCGACCGTCCCGGGATCTCCACGGGATCGGCGATCGAATTGTCTATTTCGGACGCTTCGCGAAGATCCACCGGATCGAGGCCCGCGGCGTCGAGGACTCGGCGACCCTCCGCGCGCACTTCCTGGCCGAGCGACGCGGTCCGCTCGTCGAGGCCGAACAGCGCGTCGACCGCATTGCTGAGGTTGGCAAGCAGCTTGCCCGCCTTCCAGCGCATCAGGTCCGGCACGATCTGAACACCGAAGCCGGCGTTGCGCAGGTCCGCGGCGACCGTGTCGAGCCGCGAGTCGGCTCCGGACGGGAATTGCCCCAGCCACAGGACGCCCGGCACTTCGGCCCCCTGCGCACTGACCTCACCCGGCTCCAGATAGGACGCCGGCAACCACAGCGACGCTCCGAACACCGTCGCGAACCGGCGCAGCGCCGCCCGCTCGTTCTCCAGACCGTTCTGGACCATCACGACGGGCAGATCGGCGGCGACGCCCGAGCCGGCCGGGCGCCAGGACCACTCCTGCAGGACCTCCTCCGTGTGCTGGGTCTTGGTGGCCACAACCAGCACGTCGTCGGCAGCGAGCTCGACCTCGTCGGCACCCTCGGCGACGGGCACCCGCACGACCTGCTCACCGGAGGGCCGGAAGTAGCGCAACCCGTGCTCGCGAATTTTGGCGCCGTGCTCGCCGCGAGCGATCAGCACGACCGGAATGCCGGCGAGTTGCAGCTGGGCGGCGACGGTCGAGCCGACCGCACCCGCCCCGATGATGACGTAGCGCATGAGGCCATCGTGCCCGATCGGCGGCGGGCGGGACGGCGCGCGGCTTGGGATAGCTGGGCAGTACGGCGGGGAATGCCAACTCCGCCACCCGGGCCGCCGGCGCAGCGATTCCGGATCCAGCATGTCGAGTCCAGCGCCTGAGCCCGGATCGAACGCGCGAGTGCCGACTTACGACAGCCAGTCGTCACACGAACGGGTGAAACCTGCCCCTCAAACCTCACGCAACAAGATCGTGACCTGCGGCGCTCAACCCGCCCTGCCCGGACGGCGTCTATGCCACGGAAAGATCACCCGGACCTGGGGGACGAAAGTGACCGTCAAGAAGATCGTGCTCACCGTGTGCTCTGTCGCGAGCGCGCTGGTGCTCACCGCGTGCGGCAACGGCACACAGCAGGCTGACGTGCAGCAGGTCGCGGCGACCACCGCCGCGCCTGGCACCACCACTCCCCCGGCCACCACGACCACAGCGGCCGCCCCGACGACGTCCGACACCAGCGTCACGCCGTCGTCGTCGAGCTCGAAGACCACCACGAAGAAGACGACCACCACAACGACCAAGGCGCAGGCCGCCGGCGTTCCGTGCGCTGCCACTGTCGATGCGTGCGTCGACCTCTCGGCGCGCAAGGCCTGGCTCCTCCGGGACGGCGAGGTCGTCTACGGCCCCGTCCAGATCATGCCCGGCATGCCGAACCACCCGACGCCGGTCGGCACGTTCCGTGTGTCCAGCAAGGTCAAGGACTACCACAGCCGCGAGTTCGACGCCCCCATGCCGAACTCGGTCTTCTTCCAGCCCGGCATCGCCTTCCACCAGGGCAGCCTCAGCAAGTACTCGCACGGCTGCATCCACCTGTCGACCGGCGCGTCGCAGAAGTTCTTCAGCACGCTGTCGCCCGGGGACACCGTGCAGGTCGTCCGTTAGGCGACCTGGACGATCTCCCGCAGCTCGGCGAGCAGCTCGCCCCGGCTGGACGCGCCCAGGCGCTGCCGCATCCGCGCCATGTGGTGCTCGACCGTCTTCGCCGAGATGAACAGGCGGTCGCCGATCTGCTTGTAGGTCAACCCCGCCACGACCAGCTCCGCGACCTGCCGCTCCCGATCGCTCAACCGCACGCCGCCCGTGTGCTCCGCCACTTCCCGGCCCGGCCGGCCCTGGAGCACACGGGCGCAGTCCAGCAACGTCACCATCGCCCTGCGGTCCGACGTCCGGATCGCCGCCTGACCGGCCAGCCGCGCACCGTCCCAGCACAGGCCGACCCCGTGCAGGTCACGGGCCGCCGATTCGACCGCGACCGGGTCGACGTCGCCGCCCAGTACCTTCAGCCAGCACCCTGCGGCCTGCGCGATCGTGGCGAAATACGGCCCGGCCGACGCCGCATCCGCCAGCGCCGCCGCGTGCGACGCCGCCTCCGCGGGCTGTTCAGCGATCACCGCCGCGTGCAGACCGCTCCAGTGCAGCGCGCTCGCCCACAACGGCGGATCGCCCAGGCCGGCCAGCAACTCCCGCGCCTGCCGCAGGTGCGGCGCCAGCCGGTCACGCTCACCGAGCCGCGCCGCCGCGACCTCGAACTCGCCGAACGGCAGGAACGTGAACAGGTCGACCGGGTGCCGGATCACCGCCTCGCGCGCCTGGATCCAGATCCGCCGCAGCCCCGCCAGGTCACTCGCCCGCCGCGCCAGCCCGACCCGCAACCCGACCGCGAACAACCAGTCCCGCGGCGACAACTGCTCACCCGCCGACCTCAGCTGCGCGTTCGCAGCCTCCTCGTCGCCGCGCAGCATCGCAATCCACGCCAGCAGCAACCGGTGCCGCGGCACCAGCACACCGGAGGAAATCGCCCGCTCCAGCATCGGCGCGGCGATCGCGGCCTCGCCGGAATGCAGCGCCACCAACGCGCCGAGCGCGGCCGGGCTGTCCGGCAGCAGCACCCGGTCCGACACCGGCTCCAGCATCTCCGCTGAACGGATCAAAGTGGACAGTGCCACCGTCGGCTGCCCGGTCACCGACTCCAGAACACCTTGGGCTGCCGAGGACACCGCGCCCGCGAGCAGCGTCGGCGGACCGTCCACGGCGGACTTCGCCAGCAGCTTCTCGGCCTCGGCCAGCCGGCCCGACCCGGTCAGTCCGATCACGGCGAAACACCGCGCCGCCGCTGTGTCGGACCACTGGAACAGTTCGGCACTGCGCGCCAGCTGGCCCCGGTGCGCGAGCGCGGCTCCCGCGACCTGCGCCCCCTCGGCCCGGTCGGCGGCGTCGGCCGAGGCGATCACCTGGTCGGCCAGCTGCAGCGCCGTGTCGAAGTCCCCGGTGCGCGCGACCGCTTCGGCCCAGCGGGATCCCACCGCCGCCGTGGGCCGTCCCGCCCGCACCGCCGCCTCGTACAGCCGCGCGGCCAGCGCAGCTTCCCCAGCCGCCTCTGCGGCCGCCGCCTCGAACGCCGTCGCGACGTCGGCCCCGGTGACACCCGTCCCGATCAGCGGCCGGACCAGGCCCAGCACCGGCCCGGCGCGATCAAGCTGCCGCCGGATGAGCTGCAGCCGCAGCGCGATCCGCCGGTCCGCCGGCACCAGCTCACGCAGCGCCCGCGCGACGACCGGCAGGAGCCGCCCGTCCGCGCTCAGGTAGCCGAGGGCGCGCACGGCCTCCGCGGTGGACGCGGGCAGCTGCAGCGCCGCGAGCAGGTCCGTGTCGGCGCCCGCCTCGGCAGCCAGCAAGTAGCACAACGAGTCCTCGGCGGCCTGGTCCAGCTCGTGCCGGAACGCGGCGAGCAGCTCGCCGTCACTCCCGGCCAGCAGCCGGACGAACGCCGGCACGCCCCCGGTCTGCGCCAGCACGGCCTCGACCTGCAGCGGCCGCCCGGCCCTGGCGAGGAAGGCCTCCGTGCGCAACCGGTCGAAGGGCCGCAGCACCAGCTGCCCCTTCAGGCGGCCGAGCACCTGGTTCAATGCCGCGGGCCGGGGGTGCGGGCGGGCCGCGATGACCAACCCGGTCGAGTCGTCCTCGAGCTGACGGGCCACTTCGGACAGTTCGGCGTCGGTGAGCAGGTGGGCGTCGTCGACCAGCCGCACGCTCGGCGCGCCCGCGAGGTGGTCGAGCACGGCGGACTTGCCGTAGCCGCCGGGGGCCACGATCGCGAGCCGGACCGGCGCGAGCTGACCGGAGTTGATCGCCGCGCAGACCCGTTCGGTGGGTTCGTCCAGCAGGATCACTCGTCGTCCTCGCTTCGGGGGCCGCCGCGGCGGGAGGGCACGAACCGGCGGCGAGGCGGTTCGAGCGGGGTCAGCACGACGGGCGGCCGCGGCGGAACCGGTTCGTCGTCGTACGCGTCTTCGGGTTCCAAGTCGGGGAAGCCGGCCACCTTGGGCACGAGCGCCGTGGACTCGACCCCCGCGCCCTCGACCAGCCGCGCGACCAGTGCCGCTCCCCGCGCGACCGCCGTCCCCGGTTCCGGCTCGCTGACCACCCGGCAGCCGGTCAGCTCGGCCACCAGTCCGGCCAGCAGCGGAACCGCCGCCGTACCGCCGACGAGCAGTACCGAGTTCAGCCGCTCGAACCGGCGGAGCGGTTCGAGCGTCGCGAGCAGGCCGGGCCGCGTGAGCCGCTCGAATTCGGTTCGCGTGACCCGCACCGGCCCGACCTCCGAGTCCGGCAATGCGGACAGCCGCTCCTTCGCCTCGGTGCACATGAGCCGCAACACCTGCGGCGCGACATCGCCGCACCGCTCCCGGACGTGGTCGGACAACAGGTCGTCGAGCATGCTCCCGGCCATTGGCTCGGCCGGTTCGGCATGGGTGACCAGGTCGAACGCCGACGGTCCGCGCCGCAGGACGGCCAGGTCCGCGTGGTCGCCGCCGATCCGGCACACGCCGAGCAGCGTGCCCGGGTCGACCCGCTCGCGCGCGAGGTGGCCTTCGGCGGCGGCGACCGGCGTCGGCAGGAGCATCGCGGGCGGCAGACCGGCCGCGTGCAGGGCGTCGAGCAGCAGCTTTCGGCGGTAGGTGCCCCAGGACGGCGGGTGCGTGACGGCGATGCGCTCGGCCGGTTCACCCTCGTCGGCGGCGACCTGGTCGACGACCCACCCCGCGACGGCCGCACTGAGCGCCTCGGACGTGTACAACTCGTCACCTAGGAGCAACGGGACGTCATCACCGACGCGGCGCAGAAAACCCCGTGCCACCCGGTCCATTTCCCCACCGGACCGCCGCAGTGCGTCCGCGCCGACCGATACCGTCGCGTCGGCAGCGACGTGCACGACAGACTCGACGGACTGCAGGACCACCGGCTCCGACCAGCGTTCGCCCACGTCACGGCACACGGCAGCGGCGATGCCGGTACTGCCGATGTCGATGCCGAGCACGTGACGCATAGGGGTCGAATCCTCACTCACGGGGTAGCCCCTTCGTACCAAAGTCGCCCGTTGGGGTTACATCCCCTAACCCCCTAACCGGTGGCCCCGATGGCCTCACCGAAGGTTGCGGACCGATCCCCGATGCCTCAGTAACGGAACGATCACTACGTTCGGCCGCGGCGTCCTGCGGTGCACCCTGGACGCCTTGCCCGGTTTTCATCCCCCTAGATCCGCGGAGATTTTCTTGTCTCTCCCCGCCCAGAACCTGCACGAATTCGTGCTCAACCTGCTGACTGACGAGGCTTCCCGGGCCGCGTTCGGCGCCGACCCGACCAGCGCGCTCGCCGCCGCCGGCTTGAGCGACGTCACGCCGCAGGACATCCAGGAAGTCGCCCCGCTGGTTGCCGACTACGCACCCGCGCCGCTGGCCGACGCGCTGTCCGCGCTGCCGCTGAACGCCGACGTGACCGACCTGCAGGGCGCGATCGCCCAGCTGCAGGCCGTGGCCAGCGCCGCCGACGCGCTGCCCGTCGCCGCGCCCGGGCTGCCCGTGGACGTACCTGCCCGCGCCGACCTGCCCGTCGCGACCCCGGCCCTGCCCGTCGACGCGCTGCCGACTGACGCTCTGCCGGTCGGCGACCTGCCGGTGCAGCTGCCGGAACTGGGTGACCTGCCCGTCGGCGCGCCCAGCCTGAGCGACCTGCCGGTCCAGCTGCCCGAACTGGGCAACCTCCCCGTCGGGCTTCCCGAACTGGGCAACCTGCCCATCGACGCGCCGGCCCTCCCGCTGGACGTCCCCGCTCGGGCGGACCTGCCCACGGATGCCCTCCCGGTCGGCGACCTGCCGGTCCAGTTGCCGGAACTGGGTGACCTACCCGTCGGCGCGCCCAGCCTGAGCGACCTGCCGGTCCAGCTGCCCGAACTCGGTGACCTGCCCGTCGGCGCCCCGAGCCTGAGCGACCTGCCGGTGCAGTTGCCCGAGCTGGGTAACCTCCCGGTCGGGCTCCCCGAGCTCGGCAACCTGCCCATCGACGCCCCGGCGCTGCCGCTGGACGTCCCCGCTCGGGCGGACCTGCCCACGAACGCGCTGCCGACCGACGCTCTCCCGGTCGGCGACCTGCCGGTCCAGCTGCCCGAACTGGGCGACCTGCCCGTCGGCGCGCCCAGCCCGAGCGACCTGCCGGTCCAGCTCCCCGAGCTGGGTAACCTCCCGGTCGGGCTCCCCGAGCTCGGCAACCTGCCCATCGACGCCCCGGCCCTGCCGCTGGACGTTCCGGCCCGCGCCGACCTGCCCACGGATGCCCTCGGTTT
>Ga0081455_10001136_pt1 | contig 33308 bp, 32 predicted proteins | sample TabmetS3T2R1_FD_70207 | JGI IMG/M metagenome (GOLD analysis project Ga0081455, IMG submission 70207) | Tabebuia heterophylla rhizosphere microbial communities from the University of Puerto Rico - S3T2R1 | ecosystem: Host-associated > Plants > Roots > Rhizosphere ...
TCGTTGCGAACGCCAATCCGCGTCCTGCCGATCGAGATTCCGCGCTGGCGGTTGCCGCTCTACGTCGTGACGCTGAAGGGCCGCCTACTGAGCCCGATCGCGCAGCTCTTCATCGATTGCCTGCACGAGCTGGCAAAGCCGCTCGCGGGCAAACTGGATCCGCGATCATTTGGGAAAAAGCTAGCTGCCGGAAGGCGATGCGCTTGTTCTCGGCCGGGTGTTGCACAACTGGAACCTTGAGAAGAAGAAGCTCTTGCTGAGGAAGGCCCGCGCCGCGGTACGAAATGGATGCTGAGCGTGCGATGATGCTGGTATCTGAGCCTTGTTGTGGTAGGCGATGTCGGCGATCGGCGCTGGAGCCATGACGTCCTACGGCGAGCTATTTCGTGTCTCGGCGTAGAAGCGGCTGCAGGCTTCAGTCCCAACACTCGAATGCTGGCCAGAGTCAGATGAACCGACGAACTGAGCCTTCCACTTGTTAGTATCACAAGTTCGTCGACATCCAAGCGCCAACTAGCCGGGCCACAGAATCGAAATGGTAGCCCTGCATCCCCATTTCGAAGAAATGTCCCATGCCGGCGATCAGTTCGAGGGTGCAGCGTGTGTTGCCGGCTTCGAGCAGGGCTTCGTGCATCCACTGGCTGTGCTGGTGCGGTGCGATCAGGTCGGCCGTGCCATGAACCAGCAGCACCGCGGCCTTCATGGTTGCCGCGTAAGTGAGCGGCGAGATCAGGCGATAGTAGTCCGGGTCTTCTTCCGGTGTCGCGCCATAGCCCGCGACCATGGTCGCATATCGCGCCGGAGCGTAGTCCTTGAGGGCTGTCACGTAGCGCCCGATCTCGATCGGCGAACCGAGAGCGGCCACCGCCCCGATCCGGCGATCCTGCGCTGCTGCACGCAGGCTCGTGCTGCCACCTCGCGAGTGGCCGACCACGCCCAGCCGTTTCGGATCTACAGTTGGTAAGCTCTCGAGGACAGTGATGCCATTGTGGACGTCGTCGACATCGCGTACCTGGTAGCGCGTGTCGCCGTCGCGGTAGCGATGCGCCAGCACCACGAAGCCCTTTGCAGCTAATGTCCTGGCGAGCCAGTCCAGCTGTTCTATCGCACGCAATCGAGGCGGGGACAGCACGATGCCGGGGTGGTTCGTGCCGCCGATCGGCTGATAGAGAAATGCACTGACCGGTTCGTCCTCGCTCAGGAAACCATGCGGCCTGACATCAACGTTGGCCGACAATGGCTGTTTCATGGTGGGCGGCGCACGCCGTAGGCGCGGCTAAGAGCGGCCCATTGCGCGGCTTGGTCGCGAAGAAGAGCGGCGTAGTCGGCCGACGTGCTGCTGTAGGGCTCCAGACCGACCGTCCGCAGACGTTCCCCAATCGCCCTGTCCATGGCCAGCCGGCGCACATCGGCGGCGATGCGTTCGCGAAGACCGGTATCGAGTGCCTTGGAACCGAAGAAGCCAAGTTGAGCTTCGACGGTCAATTCAGCGTGGCCTTGCTCTGTGGCAGTTGGAACGTCAGGTAGCGACGCGGACCGCCGTGGGGTCATGACCGCTAGGAGCTTGAGCCGCTTGTCGCGTAACGGCGCGAGGATGCTGCCGAGCGGACCGATGAGCACCTGTATTTGTCCGGTGATCAACTCGGGAAGTGCGCTTACGGGACTGCGATAAGCGACGAATGTCATCTCGACCCCGGCCTTCTTCTGGAAATGCAGAAAGGTAAGGGTTGGTGCTCCGGCGCCGGCTGTCCAGTTGAGCGCGGTCGGCCCAGCCCCCGCGAGTTTTAGCAGTTCGTCGAGGTTTGCCGCCGCCGTCGATGAACGCACAGCGACAGCCAAGGTATCGCTCGCGGCCGCATTGATCGGCACAAGATCAGTGGCCGGATCGAACGGCAGGCTGTCATGCAACAGCGGCACCACGGTCACGAGACCTGGAAAGGAGAAGAGCAAAGTATGGCCGTCGCGCGCGTTGACTACAGCCTGCGCCGCGAGGATGCCGTCGGCTCCTGGTCGATTGTCGACGACCACAGGCACTTGCCAATCCACGGCAAGGCGCTCGGCATAGAACCGTGCTGCCAGATCGACTGCTCCTCCCGGAGGTGATGGCACGACCACGCGCACCGTATGTTCGGGCCAGACCGCCCATGCTGCCTGAGCCGCAGCCAGCGAAACGATCAGATCCAGGATCAGCGTAACGAGGAGCAAGCGCGTCCGGCGGTTCGGCATCGGTCCTCCTAGCGAGGTTGGCTGACGGCCAGCCTACTTCGTGCTTAACTATCGACAAAATTGATCCTATTGATCAGGGCCATGAACCATTTCGATCTGCGCCGTATTGATCTCAATCTGCTGGTCGTTTTCGATGCGCTTATGCTCGAGCGCAGCGTCACGCGGGCGGCCGAGCGTGTCGGGCTGGGGCAGCCGGCGGTCAGCCATGCGTTGCGCCGATTGCGCACGCTGCTGGGCGATCCGTTGTTCGTGTCGACCCGACAGGGCGTGGTGCCCAGCGTGCGTGCCCTCGAGCTTGGCCCCTGGGTGCGGGCGCTACTAGAGGATGTTCAGGAGAAGGTCTTCCGGAAGCCGGTGTTTGACCCCGCCTCGTGGATAGCCGAGGTCCGCCTGGGCATGAGCCCCTTGACCGACATGGCGTTGACGCCGCGGCTCACCAAATGCCTGGCCAAGGAAGCGCCGGGCGCAACGCTGACCATATATGCGACCCCGGTGTGGCGCGATCTCCTGGAGAGGCTCGATGACCGCACGCTCGACCTCTTCGTCGGCCATGCTGGCGAACTGAAGCCGTGGCATCGTCAACGGGTCCTATGGCAGGAGACCATGTTGGCGGTGTTTTCGCCAAAGACGATCAAGAAGCTCCCCCCGCTATCGCTGAAGAACTATCTCGCCTGTGCGCATGTGCGCGGTGTTCAAAGAGGCGGCATCACGGAGCAGAAGGTCGATCAAGCTTTGGCGCTTCTCGGCGAGAGGCGACGGATCACAGTGTCGACGCCGCATTTCCTCGTGATCCCCGAGCTTCTCAAGAGGGCTCCCGTGGTTGCGACATTGAACGGCCGCGTCGCGCGCTGGCTGGCCAGGACGTTCGGCTTGGCGACGAGCCCGCTGCCCTTTGCGGTTGAAAAATCTCAGGAGTCCATCGTCTGGCACGAAGCAGCCGCCGCCGATCCGGCGCAGCAATGGCTCCGCGAGACGATGGCGCGCATTGGCGTGGAAGCCGCCTGACAGGTCCTTCAATCACGCTTGTCCATGACAGGGCCGGACGGCTTGGACGCGGCGTAGAAAAAAGAAAAAGCCGCCGGTGATCGGCGGCTTTTTCGCACTGGTTTGCGGGGGCAGGATTTGTCGGCTTGTGCCATAGTTCGAACATGCTGCAACTGAGCTTGGCGGAGCGGGCGACGACCGAAGGCGCGGACGGTCCGGCGCGCGCCATGGCGCTGCGCATCGTTGCCGATACGGCCCGCATGCTGGGGGCGGCGAGGCTGGTGCCAATCGCCTCGGCGCATATCGACGGCTGCCTCTATCATGGCGATTCGGGAACGCTGTTCGCGGAGCGGCTGGTTGCCGACGGCGGCGCCATCGCCGTGCCGACGACGCTCAATGTCGGCGCCCTCGACCTGCTTCATGCCGGCCGCGTGCGCCTTGAGCCTGCGCGCGCTGCGATGGCGCGGCGCCAGATGGACGCCTACCGCGCGCTCGGATGCCGGCCGACCTGGACGTGCGCGCCCTATCAGGCCGGCCACCGGCCGGCGCTCGGGCAGCATGTCGCCTGGGGCGAAAGCAATGCCGTGGTCTTCTGCAACAGCGTGCTGGGCGCGCGCACGGAGCGCTATGGCGATTTCCTCGACATCTGTGCCGCGCTGAGCGGTCGCGCGCCGGAGACCGGCCTGCACCTCGACGACAATCGACGCGCCACGCTCGCCGTCGATTGCTCGGCCCTCGATGACCGGCTGGTGAACGAAGAAGCGTTCTGGCCCGTCCTGGGCGCCTGGCTGGGCTCGGCTGCCAACGGCCGGGTCGCGGCCTTCGCTGGGCTGCGCGACGGAATCGATGAGGATCGATTGAAAGCGATGGGCGCGGCCGCGGCATCCAGCGGCGCCGTCGGCCTCTTCCATATTGCGGGTGTCACGCCCGAAGATCCGCGGCTCGCGCCCGATCACGACTCCATCAGGCTCACGGGCGAGATGCTGCACGATGCGCGTGATCGGCTGTCCACGACAAAGGTGCGGGCAGGGGAGGCGATCGATGCCGTGGCCGTCGGCAGCCCGCATTTCTCGCTGGAGGAGTTCTGCCGGCTGTTCGCGCTGCTGCGCGGCCGCAAGCTTGCAATCCCGTTCTACGTCTGCACCGGCCGTCACACGCTGGATGCGCTGCAGGCCGCCGGCCTGTCGCAGGGTCTCGCAGACAGCGGGCTCACAGTGATCGCCGACACCTGCATTGTCGTGACACCGATCCTGGCGCCAGGCACCGGCCTGCTGCTCACCAACTCCGGCAAGTTCGCGCATTACGTTCGGCCCAACACCGGCTGCGACGTGCTCTACGGCTCGCTGAGCGACTGCGCCGAAACGGCGGTCGCAGGCCGCCTCGTGCGCGACGAGGCGTTGTGGCGATGACGCCGCTGCTGCCGGGACGCGCCGAAGGCCGCGTGCTGAAGCTGCCACGGTTGTCGCTGTGGGGTGGTGTCGACCCGGCCACCGGCCGGTTGACGGATCCGACGCTGCCGCATGTCGGCGAAAGCGTCGGGGGGCGCGTGCTGATGATCGCCGAGCCGGTTGGCTCGTCCTCGTCGAGCGCCATCCTGCTCGAGCTGCTGCACGCCGGCAATGCCCCGGCGGCCATCGTGCTCGGACGGGCCGACGCCATCGTCGGGCTGGGTATCCTGGTGGCGCGCGAGATGGGATGGCCAACCATCCCGCTCGCGATCATACCGCCACGAGACCAGGCAAGGATCACCGACGGCGCAGTCCTGGCGGTCAGATGAACATGTCGAGCTGGTTGTAATTCTTCAGCACGCTGACGCGCGTCGCGTCGTTCCACCGATTCTCGTCCTCGCGGCCCACGAGCGGACCGTAGACATAGCTTGTCTCGTGCGGGAAGCGCTGGCGGCGCGCGTCGATCGCGATCTGGATGATGCGCGTGCGCGCCGCGATGCGGGCCTCGTCGTAGGTCTCGACCACGCCGTTCAGGCGCCGCGTCGTGACGTCGAGCACGCGCTTGCGCGGAAAGAAGCCCTCGTTCAGCGTGATGCGGCGGTCGGGCGAGCTGTTCGCGAAAGAGCCATGCACCAGCTGGCGGTTGGTCACGATCGTGTCGCCGGCCTCGCACAGCATCGGCACCGCCCCCTCGATACGGTCCGAGCCAGACTCGGCCACCATCTTCTTGATGTCGGCCTTGCCGCGCCTGTGGCTGCCGGGCAGCACCCAGACGCCGTTGCCCGCCGTGCTGGGATAGAGCTGGGTCATGAAGTTGAAGCCATGGGCGCCCTGGTCCCAATCGGCTGCATTCCAGTGCGTCGTGCCGTCCTGGTGCCAGGCGACCGAGGGGCCGAGGCCGGGCTCCTTCACGAACGTCACTTCGTTGTACGGTACGAAATCGTCGCCAAGGATGGAGGCCGCCACGGTCAGCAAGCCGGGATGGCCGTAGAGGCGCAGGCAGGCGTCGCTGAGATGAAGGTTTCCGTCGAGCAGTTCGACGGTCCACGCCGGCGCGTCCTCGCCCGCCTCAGGCTGCAGCATGGCGGCCGGGTGGCGGCCGTTGTTCTTGTCGGTGCCGCCGACCGGATCGCTCAACGGCTTGGCCCAGCGATAGGGCGGCCTGACGATGCCGTCGTCGCGCGCCAGCCGGCCGTGGCGATCGACCGTCGCATCGGGCGCCACCGGCGCGCGGGACAGCACGGCGTCGATGTCGGCGCGCAGCTCTTGCAGTTCCTCGGGCCCCACGACGCCCTGGAAAACGTAGAAGCCATGGGTCCAGTAGGAGTCCAGGATCTCCGGCAGCAGCTTGCCGTCGGTGCCGACGCGGATCGGCCCACGATTGCCGAGCGCCCGGGCGCGCGTCTCGGCGCGTCGGCCGTACTCCTTCATGGCGCGCTCGTGATCGAAAGAGCTGAGCGGTTGGGCGGCGGTGGCGAGGGTCATGATGCGGCTCCCGGCAGAAGCCCCGACGATATCGCAGCCGGCGGTCGGCGACCAACCCGGCCTCGGCCCCGCCATCCGCCTGGCGGAGGGAAGTCACGGGACTAACAAAGAAGTGCTTAACTCCCGCTTGCAATCTGATAAAGGCCTTCCCAGAGTCGTCGGATGCTGCATCGATCGGACAATCGGACGACCATGAGCCGCTCGCCGCGACGGCGGCGTTTTTTGCACCATACGGGGCGCAGAAACTCGCCCGCCCACCAATCATCGGACTGGCGGAGCACTAGCGGGAATTGCGCGAAATGCGGAAATTCCTCGATGGACTGCGTCCCTGTGATGAGACAGAAAAAATGGGGAAAGGGTTGCTGTACTGATGCATGAGCTTGTTACAAACGCCGCTGTCGGCGCTCGTCACGATGTCTTCGCAACCATCGGACGGGTTGCCCTCTTCAGCAGAGACCGCATGACAGCAATGCTGGCAGAACGCCTTACCCCCGGCTCCGGTGCTTGGTTATTCCATTTCCGTGTCTCAATTTTCGGGTGCACTACAGGGTCGAAGGAGGAGAGATGCCAGGACCGCTCGCGGGCGTGCGTGTGATCGATTTGACGGCGGTGCTGCTGGGGCCGTTCGCCACGCAGCATCTCGCCGACATGGGCGCTGATGTCATCAAGGTCGAGCCGCCGGAGGGCGACCTGCTGCGCGTGTCGGGCGGCTCGATGGGCCGCGACAAGAACATGGGCCCGATCTACATGGCGGCCAACCGCAACAAGCGGTCGATCTGCCTCGATCTCAAGAAGCCCGCCGCCTGCGCCGTGCTGAAGGACATGATCAAGACGGCCGATCTGTTCATCCACAACAGCCGGCCGCAGGCCATCGAGCGCCTGGGCCTGGGCTATGAAGCGCTGAAGCAGATCAACCCCTCGATCATCTATGCCTATTCGCTCGGCTATGCGCGCAAAGGCCCCTACGGCCACAAGCCCGCCTTCGACGATCTGGTGCAGGGCGTGAGCGGCGCGGCTTCCCTGCAGTCGCGCGTCGATGGCCTGCCGCCGCGCTTCATGCCGAGCCTGATCGCCGACAAGACCACCGGGCTCCATCTCTGCATTGCCGTGCTGGGCGCGCTGTACCATCGCAAATGCACGGGCGAGGGCCAGATGATCGAGGTGCCGATGCTCGAGACCTTGGCCTCCTTCTGGCTGACCGAGCACCTGTTCGGCGCCACCTGGACGCCCGACCGCGGCGCCATGGGCTACGACCGCATCATCAACAAGTACCGCCATCCGTTCCCGACCAAGGACGGCTACATCTGCGCGTTGCCTTATACCGACCAGCACTGGCTCACCTTCTTCGAGCTGGCCGGCCGGCCCGACCTTGCGCAGGAAAAGAGATTCATCGACCGCAACGAGCGCGCGAAGCACTTCAGCGAGCTTTACCAGGTGCTCGCATCGCTCCTGACGCATCGGCCGACCGCGGAGTGGCTGGAGATGTTCGACAAGGCCGACATCCCTGCCATGCCGGTGCGCAGCCTGGAGGAGCTTCTCGACGACCCGCATCTCAAGGCGACCGGCTTCTTCAGCGAGCGCGAGCATCCGACCGAAGGCCCGATCACGACCTTTGCCAGCCCGCTCGATTTCGAGAAGACCAAGGTCGAGTTCCGCCGCCATGCCCCACGTATTGGCGAGGATGGCGTCGAGGTGCTGCGTGAAGCAGGTCTCAGTGAGGCGGCCATCGAGAAGCTCAGGGCCGAGAAGGCCCTGATCGTGCCGGAGCCGGCGGGCACACAGCCCGAGACGTCGACGACGGCGAAAGCACAGACAGTTGGCTAGCCGGCAGAATTGTAGCATTCCTCGACGCGGCATCGATGTTGCTTCGAATGCCGGTCGGGGGGCGCACTGTGCTGAACAATCATCCGTTGACGGCCGTCATGGTGGCAGCCGTGCTGGCGCCGCTCCTGGCCGAGATCCCGATTGGCCTGCGCCTGCCGGTGGCGGTGCTCGAGGTCGTTCTGGGGATCGTGATCGGCCCGCACGTGCTCCATCTGATCGAGCCCAATTCCTTCCTGTCGTTCATGACCAATGTCGGAACGGCCGTCATGCTGTTCATGGCCGGCATGGAGATCGACTTCCGGCACATCCGGGGGCGACCCATGTCGCTCGCGGTTCGGGCCTGGCTCGCCTCGCTGGGGCTGGCGTTGCTGGCCGTGCTGCTGCTGGACCTCGTTCCCGGTGTGCGCGTGCCGACCATGATCGTCATCGCCCTGACCACGACCGGGCTGGGGACCCTGCTGCCGGGCCTGCGCGACGGGGGAATGCTGGAGGCGCCGTTCGGGCGATTGGTGCTGGCGGCGGGCGCGGTCGGCGAGGTCGGCCCCATCGTGGCCGCTTCGCTGGCGCTCTCGGAACGCTACAGCTCCTGGCAGGAGTTTGCCTTCCTGGTCGTATACCTGGGGATCGTGGGCGGCACGATGGCGCTCAGCGCCAAGGTGAGGCCGCCGGCCATCGTGCGGCTGCTCGCCCGCACCTTGCATGCCAGCACCCAACTGCCGGTACGCCTGGCGCTGCTGCTGCTCGCCGTGCTGGCGGCGATCTCGGAGGAGTTCGGCTTCGAGGCCATCTTCGGCTCGTTTGCCGCGGGCCTCGTGGTCGGGCTCGCCGCGCGCGGCAAGCCGGGCGAGTCGTTTCGCGTCAAGATCGACGCCGTGTGCTTCGGCTGGTTCACGCCTTTCTTCTTCATCGGCACCGGGTTGGCGTTCGATCCGGGAGCGCTGTTCAGCGGGTCCACGACGATGATGCTGACACCGCTCCTGCTGACGCTCTTTCTGCTCTGCCGCGGCGTTCCCGTGCTGCTCTATCGCGATGTCGTCGAGCCGGCCAAGCGGCTGCCCTTTGCGCTGATGGCGTCGGTGCCGTCGATCGGGTTGATCGTGGTGATCAGCCATGTCGGGCTGCATACCGGGCACATGACCCACGACATTGCCCAGGCGCTGATCGCGGCGGCCTTGCTGGCCTCGCTGCTGTTCCCGACCCTGGCCGGGCTGCTGCTCTCGCGAATCGACGCGCCTGGGACGGAAGTCGAGCGCCGCCGCTAACCGCTGGCAAGGCGCTTGATCGCCGCGGCAACGCCCCTGCCATAGGCCGGATCGGCCTTGGTGCAGTTGGCGATGTGGCGCTCGACGATCGGCCACGACACGCCGGCGATGGCGCGCGCGGTGTTGTCGAACAGAACCTGCTGCTGGGCCGGCGTCATCAGACGGAAGAGCTTGCCGGGCTGGGAGAAGTAGTCGCTGTCCTCACGATGGTTCCAGCGCGCCGCCGCGCCCTCGACCTTGAAGGGCGGCTCGGCATAGTCGGGCTGCTCCTGCAGCGCGCCGCGGCTGTTGGGCTCGTAGTGGGTGCTGCGCCCGCCATTGCCATCGACCCTCATGGTGCCGTCGCGGTGATAGCTGTGCACCGGGCAGCGCGGCGCGTTGACCGGGATCTGGTGGTGGTTGACGCCCAGCCGGTAGCGCGCGGCATCGCCGTAGGAGAAGAGGCGGCCCTGCAGCATCTTGTCAGGCGAGAAGCCGATGCCGGGCACGATCGTCGAAGGCGCGAACGACGCCTGCTCGACGTCCTGGAAATTGTTCTCCGGATTGCGGTTGAGCTCCATGACCCCGACCTCGATCAGCGGATGATCCTTCTTCGGCCACACCTTGGTGAGGTCGAAGGGATTGATGGGATAGCGATCCGCCTCCTGCTCGGTCATGATCTGGACATAGAGCGTCCAGCGCGGGTGATCACCTTTCTCGATGCTGTCGAACAGGTCGCGCGTGTGGCTCTCGCGATCGCGGCCGACGATATCGACGGCTTCGGCGTCGGTCAGGTTCTGGATGCCTTGCTGGGTACGGAAGTGGAATTTCACCCAGCACCGCTCGTTGCTGGCATTGACGAAGCTGTAGGTGTGGCTGCCAAAGCCGTGCATGTGGCGATAGCTGCGCGGAATGCCGCGGTCGCTCATCACGATGGTGACCTGGTGGAGCGCCTCGGGCAGCAGCGTCCAGAAATCCCAGTTGTTCTCGGCGCTGCGCAGGCCGGTGCGCGGATCGCGCTTGACCGCCCGATTGAGGTCGATGAATTTCAACGGATCGCGCAGGAAGAAGACCGGCGTATTGTTGCCGACCAGGTCCCAGTTGCCTTCCTCGGTGTAGAACTTGAGCGCGAAGCCGCGGATGTCGCGCTCGGCATCGGCGGCGCCGCGCTCGCCGGCGACAGTCGAGAAGCGCGCGAACATGTCCGTCTTCTTGCCGACGGCAGAGAAGATCCTGGCCTTGGTGTAGCGGCTGATGTCGCGGGTCACGGTGAAGCTGCCGAACGCGCCGGCCCCCTTGGCGTGCATGCGCCGCTCGGGGATCACCTCGCGATCGAAGTGGGCGAGCTTCTCCAGGAACCAGACATCCTGCAACAGAGCCGGTCCGCGCGGCCCCGCGGTCATGATGTTGTGGTCGTCGGCGACTGGGGCGCCGAATGCGGTCGTGAGCTTGCTCATGTCGTTGACCTCCTTGGCTCGGCTGGAAACGTAGGAGGTGGACAGCCTTAGGATAAATATATGCTTTCTCTCGATTGCATAGGAGACTCCTATGAATGATCTTATCGATCCATGAGTCTTGCCGGCGTTTCCCTGCGTGATCTCGAATACGTCGTGGCCATCGCCGACCACGCCAGCTTCGTCGCGGCGGCGGAGCACTGTCACGTCTCCCAACCCTCGCTGTCGTCACAGATCCGCAAGGTCGAGAGCTGGCTGGGCGCGCCGATCTTCGAACGGACGTCGCGGCGCGTGATCGTCACGGCGACGGGCGCGCGATTCATCGAGCAGGCCCGCCGCGTGCTGGCGGAAGCGCGCCTGTTGCGGCCGTTGGCGCAGTCGCCTCAGCTGCCGTTCGGCGGGACGCTGCATCTGTCGGCGATCGCGACCCTGGGGCCGTACTTCTTCCCGCGCATCCTGAAGTCGCTGAAAGGGCACTACGCCCAGGTGAGCTTCATTCTCGGCGAAGGATTGACGGACGCGCTGCTGGCCGGGTTGAGGGGCGGTGATCTGGACGCCGTTCTTGTCTCTCCACCCGTCGCAGAAACCGCCTTGGAGGCCGACGGGCTTTTCCGCGAACCGTTCCTGCTGGCCTGTCCCGCCGACCACGCCGTGACGATGCCTCCTGAACGGCTGTGGCGGACCTTGCCGGCCAGTGAACGACTGTTGCTCGAGGAAGGACACTGCCTGCGCGATCAGGCCCTGGCGGTCTGTGCCGACGTCGGCAAGAAGGAGCGGCACGGGACCAGCCTGGAAACGTTGAAATACATGGTTGCCGCGGGCGAGGGCTGCACCCTGATACCGGCCCTTGCCGCCGACAAGGGCGCCGGCATAAGCTATTTCAAGCTGCCATCGCGCGGCTTTGCGCGCGACATCGACCTCGTCTGGCGACGCAGCGACGCACGTCGCTCTCAATTTCAAGAGCTTGCTCGCCTTCTTCGCCGCTTCATCACCCAGAGAATCGCAACCGTAGTGCCCTTGGAATCGGATGCTCCGAAGCAAAGGACGACACCATGATGCGCCTTCTTCTGTTGAGTGCCGCGCTCTTGGCGATTGGCCAGGCGGCACACGCCCAGACCATCAAGGATATCGAGGGTGAGGAGACCAAGCTGGAGGCCCTGTGGCAGAGCATGCCGCTCACCCTCCATCGCTCCCTTTTCATAACCGGGGACCCGGCTGCATACGGCATGTACACCGAACGCGCGACTCGCACCTTCAAGCCCGGCGAGCCGCTGCTCATCTATGTCGAGCCGGTCGGCTACCGTTGGAAGGACGAAGGAAACGGCCTGTTCAGCTTCGGCATTTCGGCCGATGCCTTGATCCTGGACAAGAGTCGGAAGGTCATCGGTGGCAAGGAAGAGATCGCCCACAAGCTCTACCGAAGCCATGTTCGCAACAAGGAGCTGATGCTGACGCTGCGCCTCAACCTCACGGGCGCGGTGGCCGGCGACTACATCGCCGAATACAGGTTGCACGACCTGATCAGCGGGCAGACCACAACGGCGGAGCTGCCCTTCACCATTTCGGCAGAGTAGGCGACGCGCGGTCAGACGGAGGCGACGCCTTTGTAGACACCCTCGTACGCGCGCGCCGCTTCGTTCCAACCGAAGGGCTGGGACATGGCAAGCTTGCGCATCGCGTGAAGCCGATGCTTGGCGCCGAAGATCGCAAAGGCCCGGCAGACGGCGCCGAGCAACCCGTCGGTCGAGAAGCGCTTGAACAGGAAGCCTGTCTTGCCGTCGACGATCGTGTCGGACAGCCCACCCGTCTGGTGCCCGATCGGCAGCGAGCCGAACCGCTGGGCATACATCTGGCTGAGGCCGCACGGTTCGTAGCGCGACGGCATGAGCGTGAAATCGCTGCCGGCGAAGATGCGGCGCGCCTGGGCATCCTCGAAGCCGAGGGCAAGGGCGATCGACTTCGGATGTCGGCGCTTGGCATCCTCCAGGGCGCGTTCCAGGTGCGGCTCGCCCCGGCCGGTTATGACGATCTGCCCGCCGGCCTCGACAATCGTGTCGGCGGTCGAGGCGACGAGGTCGATCCCCTTCTGGTGGACCAGCCGGGCGACCAGCGCAAAGATCGGCCCTTCCGACAGGGCGAGGCCGAACTCGCGCCGCACGTGATCGGCATTGGCCTGCTTTTCCTCCCACTGCCCGGATCCGAAGGGTGGCACCAAGGCCGTGCAGTATCGCGGGTCCCAACTCTCGTCGATGCCGTTCAGGATGCCGGTGAGGCGGCCTTCCTCCGATCGGCGCGCCAGCAGCCCATGCAAGCCGCAGCCCATCGCGGGCGTGGTGATCTCGCTCGCGTAGGTCTTGCTGACCGTGGTGACATGGCTTGCGTAGACGATGCCGGCCTTGAGGAAGGACAATTGTCCGTAGAACTCGATGCCCTCCATGTGGAAGGCGCTTTGCGGCGCGCCGATCCGTCCCAGCGAATGGGGAGAGAACAGGCCTTGATAGGCAAGGTTGTGGATCGTGAGCAGGCTCGCCATGGGAACGCCTGCCCAGGCGAGATAGGCGGGCACCAGGGCGGTCGGCCAGTCATTGGCGTGCACGACATCCGCTCGCCAGCTTGGATCGAGTCGACCGGCCGCCAGCTCGGCGGCCGCGGAGGCGAACCGCGCAAAGCGCAGATCGTTGTCGGGCCAGTCGCTGCCCCGGGCGTCGGCGTAGGGGGATCCGTCACGCTCATAGAGCTCGGCGCATTGGACGGCATAGACGACCATGCCGTCGGCCGACATGCCGCGAACGATCGAGCAGGGCGGCAGCTCGCCGATGCGTCCGCAAGCCGCCACTTGAGCGGGGTAAGCCAAGCCTTTCAGGACAGAGGGAAAACCCGGAAGAATGACGCGGACGTCGTACTTTTTTCCGAGCGCACGGGTGAGCGCCGCCGAAACGCTTGCCAACCCGCCGACGCGCACGAAGTCCTCGAACTCCGGAGTGACAAACAAGAGTCGCATTCTGCACTCCACTTTCGACCGACAGTCTGCAACGCCCTCGCTATGATTTCTTGTCAGTTCTTGCTGAAAGGCAGCAAAAATTGAGCCAGATACGCGACGATGCCAGGCGAAACCGAGTTCCACGGTAGCCGGCGCTCGCTTAATGACACAAAATGTCCGGACAATGACGGCCCGGCTCTGCCTGGAATGACGGCGATCGCTGACAAAGGCGGATTGCTCACGATCAGCGGGCGGCAGTGGCTCATCCTCTTGATGGTGCAGCTCGCCAACATGCTGTTCGGCATGACCATCACGCTGGCCAACCTGGTGCTGCCGCAGATGCGTGGCAACTTGTCGGCGACGCAGGAAGAGATTTCCTGGGTGGTCACGCTCAACCTGGTCGCCACCGCCGTGGCCACGCCGATGACGGGCTGGCTGTCCAGCAGGCTGGGCTGGCGCAACCTGATGTTCTTCACCGTGCTCGGTTTCACTGTCACCTCGCTGCTGTGCGGCTTGGCCAGCAGCCTGGAGACGCTGATCCTCGCCCGGGTCGCGCAAGGCGCATTCGGTGCGCCGATCATGCCGCTCGGCCAAGCCATCCTGCTCGCGACCTTCCCCAAGCACCTTCAGCCGACGGCGATCGTGATATGGGGTATCGGCGCCGTATTTGGCCCCGTCCTTGGTCCGATCCTGGGCAGCATCGCGACGGAAGCCTACGACTGGCGCGCCGCCTTCTTCATGATCGTGCCACCCGGGCTCTGCGCCCTGGTCTGTATCTGGTTCGCGTTGCGCGACTACACCGGGCGGACGCCGGTAAGATTCGATTGGATCGGGTTCGTGGCGCTGTCCGTCGCGATGACGGCGGCGCAGCTGATCTTCGATCGCGGCCATCGGCTTGATTGGTTCGAATCGACCGAGATGGTCCTGTTTGCCTTCACGGGCGCCCTCGCCTTGTGGGTGTTCGTCGTCCATTGCCTGACCGCGCCGGAGCCATTTCTCAATCCACGCCTGCTGCTCGATCGCAATTTCTCCATCGGCATTCTGCTCGCGCTGGTGATGGGCATGCTGAATTTCACCAGCCTCGTGCTGTATCCGACCTTGCTCCACGATCTGCGCGGCTACCCCGACGATGCGGTGGCCGGGTTGATCGCGGCGCGCGGCCTGGGCAACTGGGCGGCCTTCCTGGTGATCGCGAAGCTCACCCGCATGGCGCCGCGTCTGGCCATCGTCAGCGGCATGGCCATCCAGGCGGGCGCGGGATTTTGGATGGCCGCGTTCGATATCAACCTGACCGCCTCGCATGTCTTCTGGAGCAACCTGCTGTTGGGTTTCGGCCAGTCGATCGCCTTCACGCCGATGACGGTCATGGCTTTCTCGACCCTGCCGCCCAGCCAGGTCACAGAGGGCTCGGCCATCTTCACCCTGATGCGCAATTTCGGCTCCAGCCTCTTCATCTCCATTGCCGTGCTGGTCGTCAGCCGCTCGACCGCGTCCAACTACGGGCGCTTGATCGAGGTCATCACGCCGTACAACAAGACGCTGTCGTTACCCGGCCTGCCCGCGCAATGGGACCTGGAAAGTGCCGTTGGCCTGTCCAGCCTGTCGAACGAGATCCTGCGCCAGGCCGCCATGATCGGTTACCTGAACGCGTTCTACCTGATGGGTTTTGCCGCCCTTGCCGCGATGCCCCTGGCGTGCTTCATGCACCGCATGCGGCGAGACCAGTGATGTGTGGATCGCCGCCCGCGGCCACCTGGAGGAACCGCCATCGTCGATCTTGCCGTGTCGCGAACGATGACGGAGCAACGGGCTATCCGTCGACTGATGCTTTTCTTCGCCATCGTGTATGTCGTGGAGGGCATCGGGCAGGCGCGTGTCGGCATCATCTTCCAGCCCCTCAGCTACTATCTGAAGGTCAACGGCTGGAGCCCCGTCGAGGTCACCGCCTATTTCGCCGTCTTCAACTTCCCCTGGGTGATCAAGCCCGCCTTCGGGCTGGTCTCCGATTTCGTGCCGCTTCTCGGGTATCGCCGCAAAAGCTACCTGATCCTCTCCAGCATCTGCGCCGCCGGCGCGTATGCCTGGATCTCCGTGCTGACCAAGCCGGTCGAGTTCGCGTTCATCCTCGTTCTCACCTCATATGCGATGGCTACCGCAAGCACCCTGTGCGGCGCTCTTCTCGCGGAGAACGGCCGGACCTTTCGCCAAAGCAGCATGTTCGTCGGCCAGCAATGGCTGTGGTTCTACGTCGCGATCATGGCGAGCTCGTTTGTCGGTGGCGTGCTGGTCCAGAACCTGTCGCCCGTTCTGGCGTTGCAGGCCGCCGCCGGCATCGCGGCCCTGGCGCCGATTGCTGTCATCCTGGCGTCGCTGCTCCTGCTCAACGAGAAGAAAGTCAGGGTGAATCGGGCAGAGCTCCAGCGCACGCTCAGAAGCACCATGGGTGCGCTGGAATCCAGGAAACTGCTCGTCGTCGCCCTGTTCCTGTTTCTTTATTCCTTTGCCCCCGGTTTTGGCACGCCACTCTACTACTACATGACCGACAGCCTCGGATTCACGCAGGCCTATATCGGGCTGCTCGGCTCGATCGCCTCTGCCGGATGGATCGCAGGCGCGCTGATGCATCGCTGGTTGCTGGCAAAGATGAGCTCGAAGACTCTGTTGTATGTCAGCATCGTGCTCGGAACCCTGGCGACTGCCTCGTTTCTTCTGCTTGCCGATGAGATCACGGCGGCGCTTGTCAATTTCATCAGCGGCATGGCCGCAATGATCGCCACCATCGCGTCCCTGACCCTGGCCGCGCAATACTGTCCCCGGCGCGCCGAAGGCTTCGCCTTCGCAGGACTGATGTCGGTCATGAATCTCGCGGAACTTTGTTCCAACTATGCCGGGGCGTGGCTGTACGAGCGTGTCTTCGACAGCCGGCTCGGACCTCTCATCGTCGTGTCCGCGGCATCAACCGCGGTCGCCTTTGTCCTTGTTCCCCTGCTGCGCCTGGACGCCGACACCGACCCGCGGGCGTGAAGAGACCCGCGCGCCTGAAGCGTGCGAATCGATCCAGCGCCGTGCCTCGTGCCATTCGCGAAACACCTTGATGGGCCGTTTGATTCCGGCAACTTTCGCGAACAGGCGGGCCTGCTTGTACATGGTGTCGTCCCTGGCAATGATGGCGATCGGACCGACCACGCTCTCCTCCTCGCGGCTGCGTACCAGATCGGCCAGGGCAAGGACGCTCTCATCGCTGGCGGGGGTGAGAAGGCCGTCGATGCCGAACATCTTTGGGTAGGGTCGGGCGCCTTCCGCATCGAGGCGTGCCAGGAACTCGATCATCGAGCCCGGCTGCAATTCACCTTTGGCGATAGCAATCACTAAGCGCTTGGGATGCGAAATGGTCCACTGCAGGGGCATCAACTCAACGATGACCTGTCGCGGCGGCCGCGGCAACGATTGAATCGCCGCTCGCGGCTCATGGGCGATCGGCGCGGACCACCAGGCCCGTGCCACTGCGAATGACCGAGAGCCGCGCATCCTCCAACCCCGTCAGGCGGGCTGCCGCGACGGCCGACGGCAGATCGTCCTCGGCATCATTGGGCGTGTGCTCGAACCAGAGCAGCACGGGGCACGGCCCGAGCGCCGCGTGGGCGCTGCCCGTCTGGCCGATGAATTGGACGGTGTAGCCGTAGCGATCGGCCAGCGATTTGTAGGCTCGCTCGAAAACCGGATCCTCGCGTCGCGCGGCGCGGGTGTCGGCGGCGGGTCCCAGTGCCCATCCGCTCGCCGCATAGACCCGGGTCGTCGGGCAGCTTGCCGAGATTTGTGCAATGGTCCGGGCGGCTTCGTTCCAGCGCGGCTTGATTCCCGACGCCACCAAGGGGCTGGCCGCTACGACGACCGAGACCAGGGCGAGCAGGCCGAACAGGGACCATTCACGCGCGAGCCTGGCCGCCGGCACAGCCATGATCGCGCTGACCAGGACCGGCACCGCAAGAAGGTAACGCTCCACCGTGATCGGCTTGTAGACATTGATGACCAGCACGATGGCGATGCCGCCGGCCAGGGCAGCGCCGATCATGGCCACGAACACCCGGTCCGATCCGTTGCCAACGGTTCGACGCAGCCAGAGCCCGACAAGCGGCACCGGGTTGTGGCAGACCGCGCCGACAACAAGCGCGAGAAGCAAGCCGAGCGCGTCGAGGCTGTCCATATCGATCCAGCTGTGATCGAAGTCGGCTGCCCAGTTGGGAGCCTGCAGCACGGCCATCGCGAGCACGAACGCGATCGCTGCGGCTGCCGTCGCGAGCACAAGGATCGCCCAACGTCTGTGCCCTCTGATCAGGGCGCAAAGCGCGATGATCCCGGCAAGGAGGCCGCCGAACAGCCCGCCGACATAGTGCAGCCCGATCGAGCCGGCCGTCGCCACCACGGCAATCGCAGCGAGCTTGTAGTCCCTGCGCATGTCGAGGTCGGTCGTGGTCGACGCGACATGGCGGGCGACGAGCGTGAGTGTCGTAAGGGCCGCGATCTGCCAGAAGTAGGAACGGTAGTTGCCGAATGCTTCCAACGATTGCGCCAGCGACAGGATCAGCAACAGCATCGCTGCATGGAATCCCGTCAGCTCAGGTCTTTGCTGCGAAAGGTGCCGGGCGGCCAGGATCATCAGGACTGCCGCGGGCAGGTTGGAGGCCAGACGTCCGGCAGGGATCGAGGTCACGCCGACCGAGGAGAGGACCGTCACCCAGAGATTGAAGGCCGGCGGATGAGCATCGTGCAGCCATCCGTCGCGAATGAGAGGGAGGAGGCCACGACCGACATCGGATAGCTCGACCGACCAGAATTCGTCGAGCCAAGGCCCTCGCAACGCCGCATCGACACTCATGATGATCAGGATGAGACCCACGGCGGCAGCGGCGATCGCGCCGGTGGCGGATCTCTTCCCTTGTCGGGCCTCCGGGCTGGTCGCCGGGAAGGCGCGCACGCTGGCTGGTTGATCGCTCGCGATGTCGAAGCTCCGCGGGTGCTTTCCCGGTTCGGGCCCTTAACGGCTGGCGGCGCCCCGGCGTTCCATCCATCGAAGCAGCGACGTCGGTTACAGCTCCCGTTCGGCAAGCTCGCGGAACGCGTCCGGCACCGAGCGGTGCACGCCCAGCGAGACCGTCCCGTAGCCAATCGCCGCCCAGCCGAAGCGGTCGCGGATTCTGTCGATGGCCCGATCGGCTGCGTGCCGGGCAAGACCCCGCCGGGTGCCAGGCCGGCGCGCCTCGTTCTCGAGCCCGAGGGAAAGCTCCAATTGCAGCTTAGGATGCTTCTCGAGATGCGACACGGAAATCGCCAGCAACGAGATGTACCTCTCGTCGGGGTGATCGATAAGGGCCGCGCGCACCAGCTCTTCCGCGATCTCGGTAAGGCTTGCGGTCGCCGAGATCGGTGCGTCGAGCGTCAGGGCGCGGGTGACCGAGCGTAGGTCGGCGAAGCGAACGCGCACTGTCACGGTCCGGCCCGCCAGGGATTTGGCGCGCAGCCGGCTGCCGATCCTGTCAGCGAGATGAGCCAGCGCGGGGCGGATCACGCGCCCTTCGGCAGGCTTCCGGCCGAGCGCCGACTGCGCTCCCGCCGATCGCGTCCGGTGATGGGGCCTGATTTCCCTTGGATCGCGATTCCACGCCAACGCCGCGAGTTTCTCTCCTGCCGCGGGACCAAGCAGTCGTTCGAGCGACCGTCCCGGCATCTTCGCCAGCTGGCCGATCGTATGCACGCCGATCTCGGTCAGTCGCGCCTTTGTGACCGGGCCGACACCCCACATCAGCTCGACGGGCAGGTCGTGAAGGAACGCCAGCTCGGTGGCCGGATCGACGACCACCAGGCCGTCGGGCTTGGCCACCTGGGATGCGATCTTCGCCAGGTGCTTGGTCCGCGCCACGCCGACCGAAATCGGCAGGCCGACCTCGTTCCGCACCCGGCGCCGAATCGCCTGTGCGATCTCACCCGGTGGACCAAAGAGGTGGGTGCAGCCCGCCACGTCGGCGAAGGCCTCGTCGATGGAAATACGCTCGACGAGCGGGGTGAAATCGCCCAGCACCTGGATCGCGGCGTCGCCCAGCCGTTGATACTCCTTGAAATGGCCGCCGACGAAAATGAGCTGCGGACAGAGCTCGCTCGCCCGCCGTCCCGGCATGCCGCCGCGGACTCCGAAAGCCTTGGCCTCGTACGACGCTGCCAGCACGACCCCGCCGCCTACGGCAATGGGCTTGCCGCGCAACGACGGGTCGAGCAGCTGCTCGACCGAGGCGTAGAAGGCATCCAGGTCTGCATGGAGGATAGTGGCCGTCGTTTCCATCCAACCCTGCGGTTGCCGTATGGAACAAAAAGAGAACAATGCTTGCCTGGTGTCAAGCGGCACGAGAGCTTCGGCGGCACCTTTGTAAGTGGAGCGCACCGACGATGACCCAGCCCCAACCGACGTGGCGATCACTGCTGTTCGTGCCCGTGACCTCGGACCGTTTTGTCTCGAAGGCCCATACGCGTGGGGCCGATGCCATCATCCTCGACCTCGAGGACTCCATCCTGCCTGCGCACAAGGCTGCGGCTCGAGCCGCGGTGCCGGCAGCGGTGCCACGCGTCGCCCAAGGCGGGGCCGACGTCGTGGTGCGCATCAACCGGCCGCTCGATCTCGCCGTTGCAGATATCGCCGCCTCGGTCATGCCGGGCGTCGCCGCCCTGATGCTGCCGAAAGTCATGGGGCCGGAGCATGTCCGCCTGCTCGCCGAGCTTGTGACGGCTCGTGAGCAGGCGCTCGCGATGCCGGTCGGCCACACGCGCTTCCTTGCCCTGATCGAGTCGCCTGCGGCGCTGCCTCATCTCTTTGCCATCGCGGCCGAGCCGCGCATGGCCGGCATGTCCGTCGGCGGCGAGGACTTTGCGACGGAGCTTGGTGCCATCCCCTCGGCCGACAGCATGTATGTCTTTGCCATGCAGGGGCTTGCGGCCGCGCGGGCGGCCGGCATCCTGCCGATGGGGTCGATGGGCCAGCTGGCGAAGATCGACGATCTCGACTCCTACCGAGCCGGGCTGCGGTGTGGCCGGGCGCTGGGCTTCACCACTGCCGCCTGCATCCATCCGGCACATGTGCCGATCATCAACGAGGAGTATGGCGCCTCGGCCGTCGAGCTCGATCGTGCGCGCCGCCTGATCGCAGCGTTCGAGGCTGCCGCTGCCGACGGTTCCGGTGCCGTCGCCTTCGAAGGCAGCATGATCGATTTGCCCGTCGTCATTCGCGCGCGACGGCTGTTGGAGCGTGCCGCGTCGTGAGCGCCCTGATCGTCACAAAAGCCATGCACATCAATGCCGATGCCGATGATGCTCGTCCGGCATATGGGCGTGCGCATGTTCCAGTTGGTCGTGCCGGTGCCAGTGGGTGTGCGGCTCGCCGGCGGGATCGAGAGGGTCGCGAACGTGTCGATGATGGTCGTCGTCGTGGCGATGGGCATGCTCGTGCGCCGTCGGCACGTGGACATGAAGATGCTCGTGGTGTTCGGTGATATGGAGCCAGACACCCGCCGCCATGAGGGCGCCAGCGATCAGAAGCTGGCCGGTCAGAGGCTCGCCAAGCGCGAGCACGGCAACGGCCGCGCCAAAGAATGGAGCTGTCGAGAAATAGGCGCCGGTCCGCGCCGTGCCCAGCCCGCGCAGTGCCAGCACGAACAGCGCCAAGCTTGCACCGTAGCCCACCATCCCGACAAGCCCGGCAAGGGCGGCCGAAACGGGTGACGGCAATGCGCCGCCCATCCACAGCGCCAGCACGATGTTGAAGGGTCCCGCCATCAAGCCCTTCAGCTCGACGATCTGCAGCGGATCGGCGAGCGAGACCTTGCGCGTCAGATTGTTGTCGAGACCCTAGGCTACGCAGGCGCCGACGATCGCCAGCGGCCCCAACAGGCTCGAGAGTGTCGGCCGGCCCGACCATGATAGCACCGCCGCGCCCGCCACCAGGCAGGCCATGCCCACGGCGATACGGCGATCGAAGCTCTCGTGGAAGATGAACCAGGCCATGAGGGCGGTGGCGACCCCCTCCAGCGTCAGCATCAAGGACGCGGTGCCGGCCTCGGTGCGCGACAGGCCCATCATGAGGAGAAGCGGGCCTACGACGCCGCCGGCGATGATGGCGCCGGCAAGCCATGGCAGGTCCGACCGGCTCAGCATGGCTTGTTGCAAGCTTCGTTCCGCGGGCAGCACGCGCAACAGGCGGCGAAACGCGGCGGCCCCCAGGCCGGCGCCGCAATAGAGCAGGCCGGCCAGCATCGCCGGCTCGGTCGTCCCGAGGAGCGCCTTGGCGGCCGGTGTCGAGACGCCGAACAGGAGCGCGGACAGCAGGGCGCAGAGAACGGGCCGTGCCTTCATCGGCCCAATGGCGTACCGCAGGCAGGGCGATGATGCCAGCCGCAAAGCGGCCGACGTCGCCCTATGCGGCTTTCCGATCGAGGTAGTACAGGTCGAAGGCGTCGTATTCGCTGCTGTCCGCTTCGTGCTCCAGAGCCTGCCTGAAGCAGTCGCGGTCGAACAGGTTCATCGCCTGGGATTGCTCGTACTGGCGCAGCAAGGCCTTCGCCGTGCCGCTGTCCAGGCCGTACCGCTCCAGCTCGCGGATATGCTGGCGCTGCTTCAAGAGCGCCTGCGCACCCAGGGCCACGCGGGCGCTGGCTGCGCGAAGACTGAACTCGAGTGCATGTCGATCCATGGCTACACACGCTATCGTTGCGACTTGAGCATCGTCCGACTTCTGGACGAGCTGTTGGCTGCTTTTCGGCCGCTTTGCGGCTCTTCTTGGGCGTTCCGGTTGATCCTGTGGCCGGGCGCCGTGTAGACCCGGTGCGATCGATACCGCACGCGAGCAGGTTCTCATGAGCACCGACGCTGAAATCCAACTCTCTGCCGCTGAACGGCGCGACCTTGGCGAGGTTGCAGGCACGATGATCCCCGCGAGCTCAGCACTCGGCATGCCCGGGGCCGACGATCCGACGATCCTTGCTGATATCGTCAAGTCCGTTGGGCGCGACCTTCCGCTGGTGCGCGAGGCGTTGACGATGATCGCTGCAAAGTCGAACGGCGCGTTCGCCACCCTGGATCGCGACAGTCGGGAAGCCCTGATCAATCACTGGTACGCAACCGGCGGCGCGCCTGCCGTGGCCCTCGGTCGCGTGATCCTCAGTGCGTACTATCGCGACGACCGCGTCCTGCTGGCCCTCGGGATGGAGGCTCGTGCGCCTTTTCCGAAGGGCCACATCCTGGAACAAGGAGATTGGTCCTTGCTCGACGCCGTGCGCAACCGCCCGCCGTTCTGGCGCGACGATCGCTCCATGCTTGCGGAGGAACGCTGAGAATGGCCGAGAACGAGCGGGTCGACGTCCTGATCATAGGGGCCGGCGCGTCCGGCGCCGCGGTGGCCTGGAGTCTTGCGGATACAAGGATGCGGATCCTCTGCCTGGAGCAGGGCGACTGGGTCAGGTCCACCGACTTCCCCAGCAACGGTCGCGACTGGGAGGCCCGACGCTACACCGATTTCGACATCAGCCCGAATCGCCGCGGTCGTGACACCGACTATCCGGTCAACGACGATCGCTCGCCGATGAAGATCGCCAACTTCAACGGTGTCGGCGGCGGCACGGTGATCTACACGGCGCACTGGCCGCGCATGCATCCGTCAGACTTCCGCGTGAAGTCCCTGGATGGCGTCGCTGACGACTGGCCGATCGACTACTGGACGCTGGAGCCGTTCTACGACGAGAACGACCGCATGATGGGCGTGTCCGGCCTCGCCGGAGACCCGGGCGTGCCGCCGCGCAACCCGTCCATGCCGCCGATCCCGCTGGGCAAGACCGGCACCCACTATGCCTCGGCGATGAACAAGCTGGGCTGGCACTGGTGGCCTTCAGACACCACCATCGCCACGACTGCCTACGAAGGCCGTGCACAGTGCATCAACCTCGGGCACTGCACGCCCGGTTGTGCGCAGGGCGCCAAGGCCAGCACCGACATCACCTACTGGCCGCTTGCGATCCGCGCCGGGGTGGAGCTGCGCACGCGTTGCCGGGTCCGCGAGATCACCACAGACGAGCACGGCATGGCCGCCGGCGCGGTCTACTACGATGTCGACGGCCGCGAGCACTTCCAGCCGGCCGAGGTCGTCATCGTGGCCTGCAACGGCATCGGCACGCCGCGCCTGCTGTTGAACTCGGCCTCGGCGAGGTTTCCCGATGGCCTCGCCAACTCGTCCGGACTGGTCGGCAGGAACCTGATGCTGCATCCCTGGCCGATCGTGTTCGGCTATGTCGACGAGCCGCTGGATGGCGGGCGTGGCCCCATCACCTGCCTGTGGAGCAAGCAGTTCTACGAGACCGATCCGTCGCGCGGCTTCGTTCGCGGCTACACGCTGCAGTTCGGCCGCGGCACCGGCCCGGCCAACCTCGCGATGGTCAGCGCCACGGCGGGCCACCTGCCGTGGGGACGCGACCATCATCGCCGCTACCGCGAGCTCCTGGACCACCGGGTGAATATAGGCGTCGCCTGCGAGGATCTGCCGGAGGAGCACAACCGCGTCACGCTGGACCCTGTGCTGAAGGACAGCCATGGCATCCCCGCGCCGCGCATCGACTACACGATCAGCGAAAACACGCACCGCATGATGGAGCACGGCATCGCCCGTGCCGAGGAGATCCTGGCCGCCGCCGGCGCCAAGAGCGTGCATTGCTCGCGCACGACGCTGAACAGCCCGGGCCACCTCCTGGGCACGGCGCGAATGGGCAACGACCCCGAGCGTTCGGTCGTGAATGCCTGGGGCCGTTGCCATGACGTGAAGAACCTGTTCATCGTCGACGGCAGCATCTGGGTGACCTCGGGCGGCGTGAACCCGACCTCGACCATCCAGGCGCTGGCGCTCTACATCGCCGATCAGATGAAGCAGCGGCTTGCGACGCTGTTCGATTGAAAAGGAGGCTATCGGGATGGCCGAAAACTCTGCGCGAAAGAACAAGGGCAAGCCGGTCGCCGTGGTCATTGGCGCCACGTCGAAATGGCAGTCCGATGGCCGCAATACGAAGCTGGCCCATGGCAAGGCGGTCGATGACAGCGGCCTGCCCGTCGGCATTCGATGGGGAATAGGCGGCGCCATTGCCCAGAAGTTCGCCCGTGAAGGATTCTTCGTCGTCATGACGACCCGCAGCGAGGCCAATGCATCGGGCCTGGCGGCGGCGATCCGGGATCAGGGCGGGGATTGCATGATCGTCGAGCTCGACCTCACTCGCCAGGATTCCATCGCGGCAGCCTTCGCCGCCATTCGCCGCGACGTCGGCGACCCCGGTGTCGTGATCTACAACGCCGGCTACCTGGAAGGTCGCGATCTGCCACCGGAGAAGGAGCTGCTCGAGCACATCCCGGTCGAGATGTTCGATACCGCCCATCACATTGCCAGCCGTGGACCCTTCCTCGTCGCCAAGGAAGTGCTGCCGGCCATGCGCAAGCGGGGCGAGGGATCGTTCTTCTTTTCCAACAACTCCAGCTCGCTACGCGGGCGCAAGCGGATGACGGGCCAGTCGCTCTACTATCCCAGGGTCATGATGCGCACCTTGGCGCAGGTGCTCACCGAGGAGTACTCGGAGCATGGCGTGCATGTGGCCAACGTGGTGATCGACGGCACCATCGATTCGCCCGGAACCCATGCCTTGCCGAGGATACGGCAGAACCCGGATCTGGTGATGAATCCGGTGAAGATCGCCGAGGCGTTCTACTACTTGCATACCCAGGATCGCTCGTGCTGGACGCATGAGCTGCAACTGACACCGTTCTCGACCAAGCCGAGCTACTGACAGCGCGAAGGCCGGCGATCTCTCAGTCGAGCCGGTCGCGCACCGCCTGGAAATTCAGCATCCGGTCGATGACGCGGTCGAGCCAGCGATCGGGCAGCAGGCGCGGGGCGAGCCAATACTTCAATCGCTGGTCGGGCACGACATAGCGCGCCTTCGGCCGCCGGTGCTCCAGCGCCTCGACGATGCGGCGCGTCACGGCGCTCGTGGGCAGCGCCCGGCGGCGCGTGTCGAGCAGGTCGACCCTTTGCAGGACCGGTGCCCAGTCCGTGTCCTTGAACGACGTTCGGATGTGTGCGGCCTTGTCCCAGATCGGCGTATCGATCGCTCCGGGCTCAATGACGATCACGTCGACGCCATAAATCAGGAGCTCGCGGCGCAGCGAATCGGAGAGCGCCTCCAGCGCGTGCTTCGAGGCTGCATAGGCGCCCATGAACGGGTAGGCGATGCGTCCACTGACTGAGCTGATGTTGACGATGCGTCCGGGCGCCGAAGCGGCGCCCTTCGCGCGGCGCAGCAGCGGCAGGAAAGCCTGCACCGCGTGCACGACGCCCAGCACATTGACCTCGAGATGATGCCGGATGATCTCTGGCGACAGCACTGAAAGCGGGCCGGGGTTCGAGATCCCGGCATTGTTGACCAGGCCGCAGAGGCCGTCGTCGCCGGTGATGCTCGTCACTTGAGCCGCCGCTTCGTGGACCGCTTCTGCATCCGTGACGTCGAAGCGGAGTGGCGTGAAGGCCGCGCCGAAGCCGCGCGCGAGCCGCTCGGCGTCGCTGTCGCTGCGAAGGCTGCCGAACACCCGGTATCCGCGCCGGCAGAGCTCGGCCGCGCTAGCGTATCCGATTCCGGTCGAGACGCCGGTGATGACGACCGATCTCATGACGGTGTGCTGTGCGTGCGACTTCACTCATCCATCTCGCCCGTCAGTGAGAACTTCAAGGCGACCGGAGTGTCGATACGGATGCCGATGGTCTTGCCGACGAACGTGGCTTCCGCCATAGCGGCGTCGTCATTGCCCACGGTTTGCAGCTCCAGCTGGAACGTGCGCTCGTCGAGCCATCGACCCTTTGCTGCGCTCGGGCCGTACTGACGACGCCCACCCACGCGGTAGAGGCCGTCGAGTCCGATCGGCCCTCCGAGTCGTTGGCCGTCGACCTCGAAGGCATAGGAAGCGGCGCTGCCGCCGAACGTCATTGAGAAGGACTGCAGCCGCAGCTCATTGGGCTTCAGGCGATAGACCTTTCCAGAAATCTCCGAGGCCAATAGCGGCGGCGATCCACTCTCCTGGGTCCGTGCTTCCCGCGCCGCTCGCTCGACGGCACTGGCCAAGGCGGCCGAGGCGGCTACGTCCTCCGCAATCGGTGCATCGGATTTGACGGCTGTTGCAAGGCGCGTGAGCACGGTTTGGAAGGAATAGGCCGGTATGCTGGGAACGCCAGAAACGTTGCTGTAGCGCGACGCCCCGGTGAAGATGGCGACGATATCCAAGGCCGGCATGACCACGATCATCTGCCGATGGAAGCCCACCGCCATGTAGATGTCCCTGGCCGGAATGGACCAGAAGAGGTTGCCGTAGCGCAGGTCGGGTCCGAGTCCCATGCTGACGGTGGCGTGCCTCACCTTGTCGAGCCACTCCGGCGGCAGGAGCTGCTGCCCTTCCCAGGCGCCGCCACGCAGCCAGAGGTACCCAAGCTTGGCCATGTCACGCGGCTGAAGGTAGAGACCATACCCACCGGTCGAGACGCCTTGCGGGTCGTGGCGCCACTGCACGTCCTCGATGCCAAGCGAGCCGAAAAGCTTGTCCTTTGCGTAGTCGAGCGCGCTTCGTCCCGTGACCTTGGAGAGGATCGCCGACAGCAGATGTGGATTGCCGCTGTTGTAGTCGAACGTCGTGCCGGGCAGGCTTGCCATCCGACTGTCCAGGATGAACTGCACCCAGTCGCGGCTGCGCTCCATCGCGAACATGGAGGTAGGCACGGCGTTGCTCAGCGGTTCACTCCACTCCAGGCCTGATGTCATGTCCAGCAGGTTTTGAAGCGTCGCGGCCTTCTTGCGGTCATCGACATTGGCAAAGCCGCGGTCCGGGAAGAAGTCGAGCACCGGCTGGTCGAGGCTCTTCAGCGAGCCGTCCTTGAGCGCGATGGCGACGAGGCTGCCGATCACGGACTTGGTGGCCGAGTTGATGCGATGCTTCAGGCCCGGCGCGAACGGCGCGTAATAGGCCTCGGCGACGATCGTGCCATGACGCGTCACGAGCAGGCTGTCCATGCCGTTGGCCACGCCGAAGGCGACAAGATCCGCCAACGACTGCGAAGCCATGCCTTGCGCTTCGGGCGACGACCTGTCCCAGCCTTTGGTCGGCCACGTGTCGGCCTTGCTCTGAGCCATCGTCGCGCGCGGGCAGGCGAGCGCCAGCGCGGGCGCCACCGCCACGGCGAAGGCGGCAAGGCGTCTGGAAACGATCATGACCGGCTACTGCTGCTCGCGTGCGAAGTCGTCGGGCCGGAGCTCGATCGGCATGCCGTGCGGCGTGCGGTCGGCGGCGTGGTCCCAGGCGTCGCGATAGCGAGCGAGCGTGGTCGCATCGGTGACGCCCTTCTCGGCGACCAGGCGTTCAAGGGCCGCGAGCCAGTGCCGGTAATAGGTCTCACCGGTGTCGGGATCGCCTGCCGCCTGCGCCCGCTTGATCTCGGCACCGAGCGTCGCCGCCCATTCTGGCCAAGTGAACAGGCCGCGCTTGTGCAGCGCCAACGCCATGGCGAAAGCCTGCGCTTGCCATGGCTCGCGGAACACGGGGCCTTCGGAGTCGCAAGGAAGGCCCGGCACCGGAATGGCGGGAGCCATCACGCCGGCTCCAGATAGGGCTCGAAGGCGTCGATCGAGACTTTCAGCGTCGGGTCAGTATCCTGGCCCCAGATCTCGCGGCCGTCGAACACCACTGTATAGAGCCACTGCGGATCGTCGCCATGATCGGTCGCGACCGAATCCGGATAGGCGTGGCAGCCATGGATCAGCTCGACCGTGCCGACCTTGTCGCGTGCGTAGCGCGGCAGGCGAGTGTGGGTCTGCGGATGGGTGTTCCGCGTGCGCACGCGGTCACCCGGCTTGAATCGGGCGGGCCCCTGCTGCTGGCGGAAGAACGAGCCTCGCGTCATGCCTGCGCGCACCACGTCAGCCGTGAGCTTGCGCGGCAGCGGCTTGGCCGGCTTGAGCGAACGGCCAGCCGCGATCTCCTCGTCCGTGGCATAGCCGCGCGCTAGCAGGTTCTTCTGCAGCGCCAGCGCCCAACGCCAGTAGTAGGAGGCGGCGAGGTAGACCCGCGGCGGCAAGGTTTCCTGGGCGTACCGCGAATCGTCGATGTGCCAGGCACCTGCATAACCCATGGCGCGCGACATCGCCATCACGCGTCCTTCCCAGCGTTCGTGGAACGGCGGCTCGTTGGCCTCGGCCTCGACTTTGCCGAAGCCGTCCATGCCGCCCATGTCATGGATACCGTTCATCGCGTGGCCTCCGTCGGCATAAGGGCGAGACCCGTGCCGATCATCGAATCTCGCGTCACGAGCTCGACGAGCCGCTCCTCGCCGAGGTCTTCGGTGCCGGCCGGTCGCATCGGCAAGACCATGAAGCGAGTCTCTGCTGTCGAATCCCAGACGCGGATCTCGGTGTCCTTGGGCAGCTTGACACCGAAGTCGGCGAGCACGCCGCGCGGGTCCTTGACCGCACGCGAACGATAGGGCGCCGACTTGTACCAGACCGGCGGCAGCCCCAGCACTTCCCACGGATAGCAGGAGCACAGGGTGCAGACGATCAGGTTGTGGCGCTGCGGCGTGTTCTCGACCGCGACCAGGTGATCGCCGACCGGGCTCGCGTGGCCCAGCGTGCCGATCGCCGCCGTCGCATCCTTGAGCAGCGCCTGCTTGAACGCAGGATCGGTCCACGCCTTGGCGACCACGGCGGCGCCGTTGCGCGGGCCGATCTTGGTCTCGTAGGCGTCGACGATGGCGTCGAGCGCCGCCGGATCGACATAGCCCTTGTCGGTCAGGATGGTTTCGAGCGCGCGCACCCTGAGCTGTATCTCCGACAGCGGCGAGCCGTGGTCGTGTTGGTGGTCATGGGGATGGTCGTGATCGTGGTTGGCCATGGGTTCGTGTCCCTTGCAACAGTTGCCGTGATCGTAGCCCACAAGGATGCGGATGACACCGATGAGTTTCGGCGGTGAGGCCGGTTTTACAGACGAGGTCAATCCCAGGAGGACATCATGCTTCCCTTGACAAGCAAGACCATGGTCGTGATCGGCGGCAGCCAAGGCGTAGGGCGGCGGATCGTGGAAGCCGCGCGCCAAAAGGGCGCGCGTGTGTTGGCGGTGGCACGACAGGAGGGACCGCTCCGGCAATTGGCCCAGGAGGTCCCCGGCGTCGAGATCCTGCCGCTCGATGCAGCGGACGAACGCGCGCCATCCAAGGTCTTCGACGTCCTGCAACCCGATATCCTGGTTCTGTGTGGCGGCGCATTTCCTCCTGCTGCACCCTTGCATGAGCAGAGCTGGCAACAGTTCGGCGCCAATTGGGAGAGCGACGTCAAGATCGCCTTTCACTTCTGCAAGGCCGCGCTGCTCGGGCCGCTGCCGTCAGGCGCTTCCGTGATCGTGATCTCGAGCGGCGCGGCTCTCGCAGGGTCGCCGATTTCTGGCGGGTATGCCGGGGCCAAGCGCACGCAGATCTTCATCATGAACTACAGCCAAAAGGAATCGGATCGCCTTGGTCTCGGCCTGCGCTTCAGGGCCCTTGCACCGCGCATCATGCCGGACACTGCGCTCGGAAAGCATGCCGTCGCCGGCTATTCGCATTATCTTGGCATATCCGCAGCCGACTTCATTCAGAGCATGGCATCTCCGCCCACGTCATCCGATGTCGCAATCGCGGTCATCGACCTGGCCGCGAACCCGGATGGCCGCAAGGAAAGCGTCTTTGTCGTCTCCGGCAAGGGCCTTGAGGCGGTACCAGGATGATCAAGCCATGAAAGAGGCCACTACAGATCAGGCATTTGCACGCCTCGCCGAGCCCTTCCGCCGCGAGCTCAAGCTGCATTGTTACCGCATGCTGGGCTCGCTGCGCGAAGCCGAGGATCTCGTGCAAGAGACCTATCTGCGAGCGTGGCGCGCCTTCGACAGCTTCGAGGGACGTGGATCGTTTCGCGCCTGGCTCTACCAGATCGCCACCAATGCCTGCCTCAATGCGCTCGCCGGCCGCAAGAGCGCAGCCCGCTTGCTGCCCGACCAGTGGGCTCCCGCAGCCATGCAGCTGCCAGATGGAATAGCGGCAACCGACGTGGCATGGCTCGAGCCTTACCCGGACACGGATCTGGAGAGGATCGCCGATGACGCGCCGACTCCAGAGGCGCGCTATGCGGCCCGGGAATCCGTGCAGCTTGCTTTCGTCGCCGTCATTCAGCAACTGCCGCCGCGCCAGCGTGCTGCGCTCTTGCTGTGCGACGTGCTTGGCTGGGCGGCGGCTGAAACCGCGACGCTGCTCGGCGGTTCGACCGCCTCGATCAACAGCGCCCTGCAGCGGGCGCGCGACACGCTCGCCAAACGCTTTCCCGATGGTCGCCCACCGGCCGTGTCATCACCCACTCCGGCGCAGCAAAGGCTCCTCGGCCGTTACGTCCAGGCTTGGGAAGCGCTTGATGTGGACAGCTTCGTGTCCCTTCTCAAAGAGGATGCGACCTGCACCATGCCGCCGACGCCGCAATGGTATGCCGGGCGCCAGGCGATCCGCACTTTCTTCGAATGGGCCTGGAAAGCCTATGACGGATTTCGCCTGGTGCCGACTGGCGCCAATCGCCAGCCTGCTTTCGCTGCCTATTCTCGCGCTCGAGCGGACGCGCCATTTGCCGCGCATTCCCTCCACGTGATTAGGCTCGAGCACGACATGATTTCCACACTGACCCTGTTCGCGAAACCCGAGGGCCCGCGCTTGTTTGAGGCCTTCGGATTTCCGCTCACCCTCGCGGGCGGCTGAAGCAAGGCGAGCCGACGATCGGCGGTTGTATCGGCTTGCTTGCCTCCGCGTCGGAGTCGACCCAATCGCCGCCCGCGACAAGGATCTGCCTCGTGAGCTGGTCCGGCTGGGAGAAGTAGGCGGAGTGGCTCGCCTCGATCGTCAGCACGCGTTCGCAGGGCGTGGCCTGGTACATGCGCTTCTGGGCTCCCCAGGTGACGGCGCGGTCCTGGGTCAGCTCGATATAGATGCGGGGAATGCGACCGAAATTTTCCGCGGTCGTATGGAGCGGCGTCTCGGTGGGAGACTTCGGGCCGCGCGCCTCTGGTGTCAACAGAGCATAGGCGAGGGCAATGTCGTCCTCCGAGCAATCGGCATAGAGGGCCTCGCGGTAGATCTCGCGCTTCAGCATGTCCCAGCCATCCTCGCGATTGACCACGACGCCCTGTCGCGCCCACAGGAGCGACTCAGGATCGCGCGCCCAGCCGTCACGGCTCTGTGCCAGCGGCGGGGTGTCGCCGATCGGCGGCAGATAGGAGGCGAGGTAGACCAGCTTGCGTATCCTGTCGGGCCGCATCTCGGCGGCCTGCGACGCCACGATGCCGTTGCGGCTGTGCACCACCAGGACGACGGGCTCTGTTGCGGCGTCGAGAATGTTTGTCAACGTTTCGACATAGTCCTGCATGGTAAGGCCTCCGGGCCGACGCCAGTCGCGGCCGTGGCCAGGCATGTCGGGAACGATGACGGCGTGGCGCGCGGCGCGCAGCCGCGCGGCGACCTTGTACCAGCACCAGGCGCCGTGCCACGAACCATGGACCAGAACGTAAGTGCTCATGCGTGCTCCCTGGCTGAATGGATGGGGGCGGGACCGGAGACGCCCGCAATGGCCACACCGTCAAATGGCGCAGGTGACGTTGCGTTGCGTGACGCCAGGTCGTCCCCGGGGCGCGATTTAGGCCCTGAGCGCCGCTGGCGCTATCCGGTTTCCGGTCACCAATTGCGGGCTCTCTGCCCAAGAGAGGTTGCACGGCAAGGTGTTCCGTCGCAGGCTCCCTGCGGGAAACGTCAAGGATCACTCCATGAAATTCGGCGCGTCGATGTTCTTCACCGATTATTCGATGGGTGCGGCTGAGCTCGCCGTCGCGCTGGAGCAGCGCGGCTTCGACATCGTCTGGGCGCCCGAGCATTCGCATATCCCGCTGTCGCGCAAGACGGGCTTCATCCTGGGTGGGGAGCTGCCCAAGCGGTATTACGATGTCATGGATCCGTTCGTGACGCTGACCGCCGCCGCCATGGCGACCAAGACGTTGAAGGTCGGCACCGGCGTCTGTCTGGTCGCTCAGCGCGATCCGATCCAGACCGCAAAGCTGGTCGCCTCCATCGATCAGGTCTCCGGAGGGCGCTTCGTGTTCGGCGTCGGCAACGGCTGGAACCGCGACGAGATGGAGAACCACGGCACCGACTACGCTGCTCGCCACAAGCGCGCCCGGGAAAACATCGAGGCGATGAAAGAGATCTGGACAAAATCGAAGGCCGAGTATCACGGCGAGCTGGTGAGTTTCGATCCCATGATGGCCTGGCCCAAGCCAATCCAGAAGCCGCATCCGCCGATCCTGGTGGGCGGTGCTTTTCCCTATTCGGCACGCCGCGCGATCCGCTACGGCGACGGCTGGATGCCGCAGGTCACGGACAAGAACCCGACGCCACTGATCGAGCTGATCCCGCGCTTCCGCCAGATGTGCGCCGAAGGCGGCCGCGATCCTGACAAGATGGACATCTCGATCGGCGGGCAGCAGCCGGACGTCGACCTGG
>Ga0081455_10001137_pt1 | contig 33308 bp, 30 predicted proteins | sample TabmetS3T2R1_FD_70207 | JGI IMG/M metagenome (GOLD analysis project Ga0081455, IMG submission 70207) | Tabebuia heterophylla rhizosphere microbial communities from the University of Puerto Rico - S3T2R1 | ecosystem: Host-associated > Plants > Roots > Rhizosphere ...
CGCCAACGTCCCGATCGCGCCGGGCGACTCGGGACCCGCGGGCGTGGCCTTCGGCGCAGGCGCGGTGTGGGTGCCGGTGGCCGTCCCGGGCTCGGTCTGGCGGGTCGACCCGGCGAGCAACAAGGTCGTTGCCAAGATCCCGCTCGGCGAGTCGCTGGCGGGCTTCATCGGCGTGACCGCCACCGACAGCGCGGTCTGGATCAGCTCCGGCGAGCAGCAGGACGGCGAGCGCGGCGGGATCCTGATGCGCATCGATCCCCACCGCAACCGCGTGACCGCCAGGGTGCCGCTGCCGACCGTGCCCAGCGACGTGGCCGCCGCGCGGAACTCGCTGTGGGTTGCCATGACCAACGGGCAGGTCCTGGAGATCGAGGCCGCCCGGGGGCACGTGATCGGCGGGGTGGACACCGGCGGGCCGCTCGGCTTCACCCAGACGATCGCGCTGGGAGGCGGGTCGGTGTGGCTGGCCGACCCGCTCTCCGGTGTGGTGCTGCGGGTCGATCCGGCGAACCTGCGGGTCGTGGCGCGCATCCCCACGGGCGCCATCACCGCGCTGGCGTTCGGCAGCGGCGGGATCTGGGCGGTCGGCAAGCCGGGGATCCTCCGCATCGACCCCGCCACCAGCCGGGTGACCGCCATGCTGCCGGCGGCGCAGGTCGAGGGCGTGCTGATGGTGACCACGGGCGCGGGCTGGGTGTGGGCCGGCAGCGCCGAGTCGGTCGCCCGCCTCGACCCCAGGCTGATCAGGTCCTGAAGAAATACACCTTGGCGGCGAACTCGGCCGCCAGCGCCATGATCACCGCCAGGTAGAACATGCCGGTGGCGGCCTGGATGGAGTTCGAGCGGACCAGCGCCCTGATGAACGAGGCCAGCAGGCCGCACAGCAGCACCAGGCCGACCGCCAGGTACACGGTGAGGTTGGGGAAGGCGAGCAGCGGCGACAGCGACTGGTCGACCACCTCGCCGCGCGCGCCGCCGAGGGCGGCGGAGACCAGCGCGGCGGCCACGCCCGCGAAGAACCACGTGGCCAGCGCGAGGATCGGGCGGTTGGTGAGCCGCCGGTCGACCAGGTACCAGTGGCCGAGGAGCAGCCCGTCGACGGTGGCGCCGAGGAACAGCGCACCGGTCAGCAGGGCCAGCGCGCCGAGCGCCGTGCGCCCGCTCAGCACTGCCAGCGGCCACGCCGCCACCAGCCCGGGGACGACCGAGGCGATCCCCACCCAGCGGGAGACCGGCAGCCTCGCGTACAGGAGCACCTGCCACAGCAGCACGGCGAGCGCGAACGCGGCCAGCCACAGCGAGGCGCTGCGTCCGGTCGCGCCGGCCCGGCTCAGCTCGCCGCGACCGGTGACCCAGGCGAGCGCCGCGCACACCAGCACGGTCGCGCCGACCAGCTTGAAGAACCCGGAACGCACCACCCCCCAGAGCGGCGCCAGCCACAGCAGCCCCAGGCTGCCGAGAGCGGTCTCGAACAGCACGACCGTGAGAACACCCGTCGGACCACGCACCTGGAGACCTCCTGTCACCGCGCCCGCCGTCACCGCGGACGGCGAAAGCCTAGCGCTGTCGGCGCGGCGGCGCCTTCCGAGCGGCCGCTACGGCGCCTCCGTGGCCAGGAACGGGGTGAGCAGGTCGGGTAGCGCCTCGCCGGCGACCCGCAGCGCCTCGCAGGCGACGACGTCCTGGACGTGATAGGCCTGCCGGCCCGCGGCCGTGGTCGCCGTCAAGGTGACCAGCCCGGCCCTTCGCTGGAAGAAGGACTGGCGCAGGTTCCAGCCGATGATCCCCTCGCGGGCCAGCACGTGGCGGCGCCGCACCAGCGAGCCCCCGGCGCTCACCAGGTTGCCGTCGACCACCTCGTGCCCGAGGCCGCGGTACCGGTCGGCGGCGGCCAGCGCGCCGCAGGGCAGCAGCGCCAGCGACCCCAGGCACACCCACGCGGGCAGGCCGGCCCACCACCAGAGCCCGGCCGCGGCCGCGACCACCAGCGCGCACACCGGGAGCGCCCGCGTGGAGCGGCGCCGGCGCGCGGCCGGGCCGTGCGGGCGCAGGGGGGCGGTCACGGGCTCGCGGCGGCGCACCACCGCGGCCGCCACCCGCAGGGCCTCGGGCCGGGGAGCCGGTGGCAGCAGCAGCGTCCCGCCGCGCTCGGCGCCGCGGCCGACCCGCAGCCCGGTGGCGATGGCGATGCACCGCGCACCCCCGACGGCGCGCAGCAGCAGCGGCTCGCTGACCTCGACCCCGCGCAGCCTCCGCTCCTCGATGGTGGTCGCCCGGATGGTCACCAGGCCGCGCGTCACGTGCAGCGTGCCGCCGCTGTGCCTGGTCAGGCGGAAGCGCCAGAACGCAAGCACGTAGCCGATCGTGGAGGCGACGGCCACGACCACCATGGCCGCGACCACCACCTCGAGGATCGCCAGCCACAGGGCGGCGCTGGCGAGCTGGTCGCTGAGGTCGCGCAGGATGCCGAAGCGCCCGGGATCCACGTGCGCCTCGTTGACGACCTGCGACAGGAAGCCGGCGAGCAGCCCGAGGGTGACCACCCCGGACAGCGTGAAGGGGCCGTACCGGATCCACGCCGGGCGCAGGTGCGCCAGCTCCACCTCCTCCTCCGCCGCGGGCGCCGCCGCCGCGGCCGCCGTCGGCGCGGCTGGCGAGCCCGGTTGGTCGCGGCGGTGGAGCAGCTCCTCGCGCAACCCGACCGCCTCGGCAGCGGTGAGACCATCGAGCTTGATGCCGGCGTCGCGGTCGCGGGTCGGACTGGCCCGTGCCGACGATCACCCGCGCCAGCCCCAGCACGCGGTGGAGCGCGTGCGCGGTGACGTCGACGGTGCGCACGCGGTCCCGCGGCACGGTCAGCACGCGCCGCCGCAGCAGCCCCCTGCGGACCTGGACCTGGTCGGCCGTGATCCTGTAGGTCGTGGTGAACCAGCGCATGACGCCGAGGCCCACCACGATGGCGATGCCGACGAGGCTCCACGCCTGCCCGTTGCCCCTGCTGCTGCCGGCGACCAGGAGCCCGAACAGCGCGGGTAGCGCTCGGGGCAGCTCCTGGATCGGGGCCAGCAGCAGCATGCGCACGTTCAGGCGCCGCCAGCCGGCCGTGGCGGCATGCGGCGGGGTCGCCTCGGTGTCCGGAGCGGCGCCGGCCGGCGAGGGGTTGGCCGTCACGTCGCGTCTCCGCGCATCGCCTGCGCGCTGGCGGTCAGGTCGTCGACCAGCCGCTGGGCGGTGTCACGGTCCAGCCCGTGGATGCGCAACGGCCCGGCGGCCGAGGCGGTGGTGACGGTGACGTTGGCGAGTCCGAAGAGCTGCTCGAGCGGCCCGCGCTCGCTGTCGACCGTCTGGATGCGGGAGATCGGCGCGATCCGCCGCTCCTGGTTGAACCATCCGGACTGGGTGTACATCGCCTCGGGCGTCGCCTCCCAGCGGTGCACCCGGTAGCGCCACTGCGGCATGACCACCAGGTGCGCGGCCGCGAGCACCCCGGGTGGCAGCTTCGCCAGCTGGACCGGCCGGGCCCGCTGGGTTCCGTTGCCCGGGCCGCCGCCCGGCGCGGCCCCGGCCGGGGCGCCGCCCGCGGCGTACAGCGTCGCTATCGCGGTGGAGGCCAGCGCGGCGAGGACGCGCACTCCTGGCCTGTTCAGGTACGTACGAGACACAGCCACCCTCGGGAAAGGGTGTTTCGACCGTGCCGCGGCTGCACGCATCCGGCCGCTGCGCCCGCCCCCCGGCTCGCATCCCGCGCCCCTCGCAGGATGCCGGTCAGCCTTTCCGCGGTGCGGACTCTAGCGGCTCACGTAGCGATCCGACTACTCTTGGTGACCAAATCAGCCATGATCGCTACGCTAAGTCGCCTCCTCAGCCCTCCTCGGACAGGTCGGCCGTGTGCGCGTCGGTGGCGCCGATGCCGGCGGCGATCTGCTGCACCAGCTCGTGCGGCACCGCCTGGTCCACCGACATCGCCATCAGCGCGCTGCCGCCCTGCCGCACCCGCGACACCTGCGCGCCCGCGATGTTGATGGCCGCCTCGCCGAGCTGCGCGCCCACCATGCCGACCACGCCCGGCCGGTCCTCGTAGGTGAGGAAGAGCAGGTGCTTGTCCGGGCGTACGTCCACGTCGAAGCCGTTCACCTCGGTCAGCTTCTCGATGTACGACGGGCCGGACAGCGTACCCGACACGCTCACCTGGCCGCCGGTGGCCAGCACGCCGCGCACCGTGATCAGGTTGCGGAAGTCCTCGCTCTCGGCGTACGTCGCCAGGCCCACGTCCACGCCGCGGTCCTTGGCCAGCAGCGGCGCGTTCACGAACGTGACCTGCTCCTCGACGACGCTGCTGAACACGCCCTTCAGCGCCGCCAGCTGCAACACCGACACGTCGAACGCGCTGATCTCGCCGCGGACCTCGACGGTGATGCTCTGCGCGACGCCGCCGGCCAGCGCGGTGAAGACCCGGCCCAGCTTCTCCACCAGCGGCAGCGCCGGGCGCAGCTCCTCGGCCACCGGGCCGCCGGACTGCACGTTCACCGCGTCCGGGACGAACTCGCCCTGGAGCGCCAGCTTCACCGACCGCGCCACCGCCAGGCCCGCCTTGTCCTGGGCCTCGGTGGTGGAGGCGCCCAGGTGCGGGGTCACCACGACGCCGGGCAGCCCGAACAGCGGGCTGTCGGTGCACGGCTCCTTGGCGAACACGTCGATGCCGGCGCCGCCCACCTGGCCCGACTTGATCGCCTCGGCCAGCGCCTGCTCGTCCACCAGCCCGCCGCGCGCGGCGTTGATGATCCGGATGCCCGGCTTGGCCTTGGCCAGCTCCGCGGCGCCGATCAGCCCCATTGTCTCCGGCGTCTTGGGCAGGTGGACGGTGATGAAGTCGGAGCTGGCCAGCAACTCCTCCAGCGAGACCAGCCGGGCGCCGTACTGCGCGGCGCGGGCCGGCTGCACGTACGGGTCGTAGGCCAGCAACTCCACCCCGAACGGGGCCAGCCGCTGGGCGACCAGCACGCCGATGCGGCCGAAGCCGAGCACGCCGACGGTCTTGCCGTCCAGCTCGACGCCGGTGTACTTGGAGCGCTTCCAGGCCCCGCCCTGCAGGCTGGTGTCGGCGGCCGGGATGTTCCGGGCGACGGCCAGCAGCAGGCCGACGGCGAGCTCGGCGGCGCTGGTGATGTTGGAGGTCGGCGCGTTGACCACCATGACGCCGCGCGCGGTGGCGGCGCTGACGTCCACGTTGTCCAGGCCGACGCCGGCCCGGGCGACCACCTTGAGGTTGTTCGCGGCGGCCAGCGCCTCGGCGTCGATCTGGGTGGCGGAGCGGACCAGCACGGCGTCCGCGTCGGCGATGGCCGGTAGCAGGGCTGACCGGTCGGCGCCGTCCACGTGCCGTACCTCGAAGTCGGAGGCAAGCACTTCGAGCGCGGCTGGGGCGAGTTCTTCGGCGACGAGGACGACGGGCTGGCTCACGACTGGACGCTCCGGTGGATCGCTCGGCCGGGCCCCCGGCGCGGATGTCCGCGGACCCGCTGACTGGCAGTTCAAACTCTAACCAGCCGGCTTACCGGGCCCTGACACCACACCCCCGCACCGGGGTGGCCGGCGCGGGGGTGGTGACCTGCGTCTCAGGCTATTTCAGGCCGTTTCAGTGATCGGCCGGTCAACCCAGGACATCAGGCTCCGCAGCTTCCCGCCGACCTCTTCGATCGGGTGCTGCTGGCCCTGCTCGCGCAGCTTGGTGAAGTTCGGCATACCCGCGTCCGCCTCCTCTACCCATTCCCGGGCGAACCGGCCATCGGTGATCTCGGCCAGGATCTCCTTCATCGCCGCCTTGGTCTGGTCGGTGATGATCCGCGGGCCGCGGGTCAGGTCGCCGTACTCGGCGGTGTCGGAGATCGAGTACCGCATCCGCGCGATGCCGCCCTCGTACATCAGGTCGACGATCAGCTTCAGCTCGTGCAGGCACTCGAAGTAGGCCACCTCGGGCTGGTAGCCGGCGCCGACCAGCGTCTCGAACCCGGCCTGTACGAGCGCGGTGGTGCCGCCGCACAGCACCGCCTGCTCGCCGAACAGGTCGGTCTCGGTCTCCTCGGTGAACGTGGTCTTGATGGCACCGGCCCGGGTGCCGCCGATCGCCTTGGCGTACGCCAGCGCGAGCGCCTGGCCCTCGCCGGTCGGGTCCTGCTCGACCGCGATGAGCACGGGTACGCCCTTGCCGTCGCTGAACTGCCGGCGCACCAGGTGGCCCGGACCCTTCGGCGCCACCATCGCGACCGTCACGTCGGCGGGCGCCGTGATCAGGTTGTAGCGGATGTTGAAGCCGTGCCCGAAGAAGATCGCGTCGCCGGCCTTGAGGTTGGGGGCCACGTCGGCCGCGTACAGGTGCCGCTGCACGGTGTCCGGGGCCAGGATCATGATCAGGTCGGCCTCGGCGGAGGCCTCGGCGGGGGTGACCACGCGCAGGCCCTCGGCCTCGGCCTTGGCCCGGCTCTTGGACCCCTCCGGCAGGCCGATGCGCACGTCCACGCCGGAGTCGCGCAGGCTGAGCGCGTGCGCGTGGCCCTGGCTGCCGTACCCGAGTACGGCCACCGTGCGCTGCTGGATCAGCGACAGGTCGGCGTCGTCGTCGTAGAAGATCTCTGCTGCCATGACGTACTGGAGTTCCTTTCTCAGGCGGTGTGGCGCTCGACCGGGCGGAGCAGGCCGGAGCTGGTGATGGAGCGGGGGCCGCGGCCGACCGCGACGGTGCCGGACTGAACCAGCTCCTTGATGCCGAACGGCTCCAGCACCTTGATGAGCGCTTCCAGCTTGTCAGCCGTACCGGTCGCCTCGATGGTCAGCGACTCGGCGCTGACGTCGACCACGCGGGAGCGGAACATCTCGACGATCTCGAGTACGTGGCTGCGCTGGGCCATGTCGGCCCTGACCTTGATCAGCACCAGCTCGCGCTGCACCGACTGCGCCGGGTCCAGCTCCACGATCTTGATCACGTTGACCAGCTTGTTGAGCTGCTTGGTGACCTGCTCCAGCGGCAGGTCCTCGACGCTGACCACGATGGTCATCCGGGAGACCTCGGGGTGCTCGGTCGGGCCGACCGCGAGGGAGTCGATGTTGAACCCGCGCCGGCTGAACAGGCCGGAGACCCGGGCCAGCACGCTGGGCTTGTTCTCCACGAGGACCGACAGGGTGTGCTTGGTCATCAGATGTCCTCATCGAAGGCCGGCCGGACGTCGCGCGCGGCCATGATCTCGTCGTTGCTGGTGCCGGCGGCGACCATCGGCCACACCATGGCGTCCTTGCCGACCACGAAGTCCACCACCACGGGCGCGTCGTTGATCTCCATCGCCTTGCCGATGGTGGCGTCCACGTCCTCCTTGGACTCGCACCGCAGCCCGACGCAGCCGTACGCCTCGGCCAGCTTCACGAAGTCCGGTACGCGGTGCTTGTGCGTACCGAGGTCGGTGTTGGAGTAGCGCTCGTCGTAGAACAGCGTCTGCCACTGCCGGACCATGCCGAGGTTGCCGTTGTTGATGACCGCGACCTTGATCGGGACGCCCTCGATGGCGCAGGTGGCCAGCTCCTGGTTGGTCATCTGGAAGCAGCCGTCGCCGTCGATGGCCCACACCGTCCGGCCGGGCCGGCCCATCTTCGCGCCCATCGCCGCGGGCACGGCGTACCCCATCGTGCCGGCGCCGCCGGAGTTCAGCCAGGTGTAGGGGTTCTCGTAGGAGATGAACTGGGCGGCCCACATCTGGTGCTGGCCGACGCCGGCCACGTACAGGGCCTCGGGGCCGGCGATGGCGCCCAGCCGCTCGATGACGTACTGCGGTGCGAGGCTGCCGTCGGTGGGCCAGTCGTAGCCCAGCGGGTAGGTCTCCCGGTAGCCGTCCAGGGTCTTCCACCAGCCGGTGATGTCGGCCCGCTGGCCGCCCTGGTAGAGCGCGTTCACCGCGTCGGTGAGCTGCTCGATGACCTCCTTACAGTCGCCCACGATCGGCACGTCGGCGACCTTGTTCTTGGAGATCTCGGCCGGGTCGATGTCGGCGTGGATCACCTTCGCGGTCGGGGCGAAGGTGGACAGCTTGCCGGTGACGCGGTCGTCGAAGCGGGCGCCGAGGGTGATCAGCAGGTCCGCCTTCTGCAGCGCGGTGACCGCGGCGACCGTGCCGTGCATGCCCGGCATGCCCAGGTGCTGGCGGTGGCTGTCCGGGAACGCGCCCCGGGCCATCAGCGTGGTGACCACCGGGATGCCGGTCAGCTCGGCCAGCCTGCGCAGCTCGGCGCTGGCGTGCGCCTTCAGCACGCCGCCGCCGACGTACAGGACCGGGCGGCGGGACTCGGCGATCAGCCGCGCGGCCTCCCGGACCTGCTTGCCGTGCGGGCGCATGACCGGGCGGTAGCCGGGCAGCTCCACCTGGCCCGGCCAGGCGAACTCGGTCGCGGCCTGCAGCACGTCCTTGGGCAGGTCGACCAGCACCGGCCCGGGGCGGCCGGTGCTGGCGATGTGGAACGCCTCGGCGATGACCCGCGGGATGTCCGCCGCGTCCTGGACCAGGAAGTTGTGCTTGGTGATCGGCAGCGTGATGCCGCAGATGTCGGCTTCCTGGAAGGCGTCGGTGCCGATCGAGCCGCGCGGCACCTGGCCGGTGATGGCCACCATCGGGACCGAGTCCATGTACGCGTCGGCGATCGGCGTGACCAGGTTGGTGGCGCCCGGGCCGGAGGTGGCCATGCACACGCCGACCTTGCCGGTGGCCTGGGCGTACCCCTCTGCCGCGTGCCCGGCACCCTGCTCGTGGCGGACCAGGACGTGGCGGACCTTGGTGGAGTCCAGCAGCGGGTCGTACGCCGGGAGTACCGCACCCCCCGGGATGCCGAAGACGAGCTCTACGCCGACCGCCTCGAGGGACCGGACCAGCGACTGCGCGCCGGTGCACGGCTGCGGCTCGGGTACGGGGTGGCTGGTGGTGCTCGCCAGGGCGGAGGGCTGCGCCGGCCGGGGCGGTGGTCCGGGGACCGGCCCCCTGGGCGGTGGGGTGGTTGGCATGGTCGACCTTTGGGTTTCGGGACGGATACGTGGCCAACAAAAAACCCCTCGTGCCAGGCACTGAGGGGCGGCGCGTCGGCTACTGGGGCCGGCGCGCTAGCAGACTACGAGAATTCGAGCCATGCCAGGGACGGTACGGCGCCGCCACCCGACCGTCAACTCCACGGGATGGGCGTCCCACATGCTGAGACGGCACGGCGCCCGGCGGGTGGCTCCGCCGGGCGCCGGGTGGGGTTCAGTCGCAGACGGCTCCGGTCGCGGCGGAGCCGACCAGCTTGGCGTACTTGGCCAGCACGCCGGTCTCGTGCGCCGGGATCGGGGCCTTCCAGTTGGCGCGGCGGGCCTCGAGGACCGCGGCGTCCACCAGCAGGTCGAGGGTGCGGGTGGTCAGGTCGAGGCGGATGCGGTCGCCGTCCTCGAGCAGGGCGATGGGGCCGCCGCTGGCCGCCTCCGGGGCGACGTGCCCGATGCACAGCCCGGTGGTGCCGCCGGAGAACCGGCCGTCGGTCAGCAGCAGCACGTCCTTGCCGAGGCCGGCGCCCTTGATCGCGCCGGTGACCGCCAGCATCTCGCGCATACCCGGGCCGCCGCGCGGACCCTCGTACCGGATCACCACCACGTCCCCGGCCCGCAGCGAGCCGGAGGTGACCGCGGCCATCGCCGGCTCCTCGGTGTCGAAGACCCGGGCGGTCCCCTCGAAGGAGTCGCCCTCGAAGCCGGCCGACTTCACCACCGCCCCGTCCGGCGCCAGCGACCCGCGCAGGATGGTCAGCCCGCCGGTGCGGTGGATCGGGTCGGACATGGCGTGGATGATCTTGCCGTCCGGGTCCGGCGGGGCGATGTCCGCCAGGTTCTCCGCAATCGTCTTCCCGGTGACCGTGGGCGCGTCCCCGTGCAGCAGCCCGGCGTCGAGCAGCGCGCGCATCACCACCGGTACGCCGCCGATCCGGTCGATGTCGTTCATCACGTACCGGCCGAAGGGCTTCACGTCGGCCAGGTGCGGGGTGCGGTCGCCGATCCGGGCGAAGTCGTCCAGGGTCAGCTCGACCCGGGCCTCGTGCGCGATGGCCAGCAGGTGCAGGACGGCGTTGGTGGAGCCGCCGAGCGCCATCACCACGGTGACCGCGTTCTCCAGCGCCTCCCGGGTGATGATCTGGCGGGCGGTGATCCCGCGCCGGACCAGTTCGACAACGGCCTCGCCGGTGCGCTCGGCGTACACGTCGCGGCGGCTGTCGGGAGCCGGCGGCGAGGTGCTGCCGGGCAGCGCCATGCCCATCGCCTCGGCCGCGCTGGCCATGGTGTTGGCGGTGTACATGCCGCCGCAGGCGCCCTCGCTGGGGCAGAAGTGCTTCTCGATCTCGTCCAGCTCGGCGCGGGTGATCTTGCCCATCACGCACGCGCCGATGCCCTCGAAGGCGTCGATGATCGTGATGTCCTTGTCGCCCAGCCGGCCGGGCAGGGTGGTGCCGGCGTAGAGGAACGCGGCGGACACGTCCAGCCGGGCAGCGGCCATCAGCATGCCGGGCAGCGACTTGTCGCAGCCGGCCAGCAGCACCGCGCCGTCCAGCCGCTCGGCCTCCACCACGGTCTCCACCGAGTCGGCGATGATCTCGCGGGAGACCAGCGAGTAGTGCATGCCGACGTGGCCCATGGAGATGCCGTCCGACACCGAGATGGTGCCGAACTCCATCGGGAACCCGCCGGCACCGCGTACGCCGACCTTGGCCTGCTTGGCGAGCCTGGCCAGCGAGAGGTTGCACGGGGTGATCTCGTTCCAGCTCGACGCGACCCCGATCTGCGGCTTGTCCCAGTCGGCGTCGGTCATCCCGACCGCGCGGAGCATGCCACGGGCACCTGCCCGCTCGACGCCGTCGGTCACCTGGTAGCTACGCGGCTTGCCCGGGCGCGGGCCCGGCGTGGTGTCACTCACAGCGAGCAGACTAGCCCCGTCCTCGCGACCGCGCCGTGCCCGGCATGATGGGCCGATGACCGCGCCGGCCACCGTGCAGATCCGGACCACCCGCGTCGCGCTGATCGCGGTGGGGTTCGCCGCGCTGTGCCTGTCGCCGCTGGCGGTCTACAAGCCGTGGACGCTGCCGCTGTTCCTCATTCCCGTCGTGGTCGCCGCCTGGGTGGTCCGCGCCGGGGTGGACGTCGACCCGTCCGGCCTGACGGTCCGGGCGCTGGTCGGCGAGCGGCGGGTCGACTGGGCCCGGGTGCGCGGGCTGCGGGTACGGCCGCGCGGCGCGGTCGAGGTCGTGCTGCTGGACGGCCCGGCGATCCGGCTGCCCTCGGTACGGGCGCGGCACCTGCCGGTCATCGCGGCGGCCAGCGGCGGGCACGTACCGGATCTGTCTCAGTAGGCGCCGGTCACCTCGTTGTCCAGCGGCTCGCCGCCCAGCCAGCGGTCGAGCTGCCGGCGTACCAGCCGCATCGCGCGGGCCGGGAAACCGGTCACCGAGGCGGCCACGTGCGGGGTGAGCAGCAGCCCCGGCACCGTCCACAGTGGATGGTCGGGCGGCAGCGGCTCCGGGTCGGTCACGTCGAGGACGGCGGTGATCCGCTTGCTGGCCAGCTCCGCCACCAGCGCGTCGGTCACCACCACCGGCCCGCGCGCCCCGTTGACCAGGATCGCGCCGTCCTTCATCCGGGCCAGGAACGCCGCGTCCACCATGCCCCGGGTCTGGTCGGTCAGCGGTACGACCAGCACGACGATGTCGGCGTCGGGCAGCAGCGCCGGCAGGTCCGCCACCCCGGCCGCGTCGTGCCGGGCCGTACGCGCCACCATCGCCACGTCCACGTCGAAGGCACGCAGCCGCCGGGCCACCTGCTCCCCCACGTCGCCGGCGCCCACGACCAGCGCCCGCCGGCCGGCCAGCTCGCCGGTCATCGCGTAGTCCCAGCGCCGGTCCTGCTGGGCCAGGGTCAGCCGGGGCAGCTCCCGGATCGCGGCCAGCAGCCCGGTCAGCACCCACTCCGCGGTCGACCCGCCGTGCACGCCCCGCCCGTCGTAGAGCCGCACCCCCGGCGGCAGCTTCCCGGCGTACAGGTCCGCACCGGCGCTGATCAGCTGGACGACCTCCAGCCGCGGCAGCCGGGGCAGCGCCGTCGCGAGCAGGTCGGGCGGCGCCAGCATCATCGGCGTCCAGAATTGCACGTCCTCGATGCCGGCCGGCGGCTCGCCCCGGCAGTCCCAGCGGAGCAGCCGTACCTCCGGCGGCGGCCCCCCGGGGAGCTCGAACGCCGCCGGGATCATCACGGATACGGGTGGCATGCCTCCAACCTACTGGGCCACTTTCTGGTCCCTACCGGCCATCTGCACCTTCCCGTGCCCGGCCGCCGCCGCCATGTTCGCCTGCGCGCCCAGCCCGACCGCCTGCGCCCCGACCATGCTCACCCCGCCGGTCTGCACCACCCCGTTGTTCAGGATGGTCAGCTGCCGGTTGCGGAACTCGGTGGTGTCGATCCCGTGGTCGTCCAGGTAGTCCAGGATCGCCGCCAGCACGTGCCGCTGCACGATGCTGAGGTGCTTGTCGACGTCCACGGTCTGGAAGAAGTTCTGGTACCTGGAGTCGGTGGCCATCCCGGTCACGCTCACCTGCGCGCCGTAGTCGAAGGCCTGGTCCTCGACCGCCTCGTCCCGCAGCCGCTCCAACCGCTTGGCCCGGTTGTAGTCGCCGGTCCAGGAGCCGACCGTACGCCCGGGTGCCGCGAACGCCATGCCGACGAACTCCGAGGCCGCCTGCACCAGCAGCGCGAACCGCTGCCCCGCCGTCATCCCGCCGGCCAGCCGGTCCACCTCGTGGTAGCGCCGGTCGATCGGCCCGCACACCCGCCGGTCGCAGCGCAGGTACAGCATCCGGCCCTCGGTGGACACGTGCAGGAACGTGCTCGCGGTGATCTCCCCGGCCCAGGACGGGATGTGCGCGCCGAGATACAGCCGGTACGCCCCGCGCCCGTCGCCGGCCGCGTGCCGGATCTCCTCCGGGGTCAGCTGTACGCCGGGCGCCCGGTCACGCCGCGGCAGCAGCCGGTGCCCGGTCAGCGCGCGCCCGCTGACGAAGACCCGCCACTCCAGCAGCAGGTGTGGCAGCCGGTCCGGGTCCTCGGCCGCGGTCCCGTCCACCTCCTGCAGCCGGCTCAGCCGGGAGCGTACGTACTGGTAGAGGTCCCACGGCTCCACGTGTACCGAGCGCTCGGAGTCCGGCTCGCGCAACCCGTCGGTGGCCGGGTAGAGCGGCAGCGCGAACGACCAGCCCGCGACCTCGCCGCCGAAGCCGAGGAACGGGTTGTAGTCGGCGTACGCGCTGACGTTGCCCTGCTCGGCGGTGCGGATCTGGTCCAGCCGGGCGCCGACCTCGCGCGGGCGCGCCTCCTCGGCCGCCGAGGCGTTCTCGTCGAACACCGAGCGGCGCAGTTGCCGCATGATCACCTGCCGCTTGCGCAGCAGGTCGGCGGCGACCACGCCGTACATCGCGGCGACCAGGCACAGCGTCAGGAACACGGTCAGGCCGGTGCCGAACAGCCAGCTCGACACGCCCCCGGACAGCCCGGCGAACCCCTGCCGGACCAGCACGGCGAGCAGCAACCCGCTGGTCATCGTCACGGCCATGACGGCCACCCGCTTGCCGCTGACCGACAGCGCGTCGGGCTTGTCCTCCCGGCCCAGCCGGCGACCCATGCCGGCCGACCCGGAGGCGATGCCGAGCAGCAGCAGCGTCCAGATCGGCGCGAGCAGCACGGTGAGGATGAGCAGCCCGGCGAGCGCGGCGTCCCGGCCGCGGCGCTGCCGCCGGGCGGCCAGCGCGTGCCGGATCACCACCGGCAGGTTGACGGTCACCGGGCAGGCGACCGCACGCAGCTCGTCCAGCAGGATGCGGTCGACGACGGTGTCGGCGAACCCGTCGTCGAGGTGTGCGGCCACGCACAGGTAGCGGGTCGCGTCGGAGCCGCTGCGCAGCACGGCGGCGCGCTGGAACTCGTCGGGGTGTGCCAGTTCTCCGTTGGTGCTCATTCGTTGATCCGTTGGTCGCCGGCGGCCTGGTAGACCCGCCCGTGGTCGAATGCCAGCCCGGTCATGCTCACCGGTGGCGTGTCGGTCGGTGCCGCGCCCGCGGCGCCCAGCGCCGGGAACAGCCGGCGCAACTCCTCCAGCAGCCGGCGCAGGTCCGCGCCCGCGTCCCGGTGCCGCAGCTGCCGGTACTGGCAGCGGGCCAGTCCGGCGATGTCGCCCGGCAACTCCGGCTCCGGCAGCGGCCGCGCGCCGTCGACCAGCACCGGGATGACCGGCACCCGGTGCGCGAACGCCTCGACCAGCTCGCGCCGGATCCAGTCGGCCGGATCGTCGAGCGCGCGCGTCCCGTCCGCCCGCCGCGCCAGCCAGCCGGGGCCGACGACCGCCAGCAACACCTCGCTGCGGCGTACCCGGCTGGTCAGTTCGTGTACGTAGTCGGCGCCGGCGTCGATGGACTCGGAGTCCAGGAACACCAGCGCGGAACCGAGCTCGCGCGACAGGTACTCGTGCAGCAACGCCGCGTACGCGGTGCTGTCCGCAGCGCGGTAGTTGATGAAGACGCCGCCCATGCCTCTCCCCCCACGGCTTCCGCGCTCCATCGTTCTGGCCCCCGGGATGGGACACAAGAAACAGTTCATGGACAAAAAGCGCGCCGGGCCCTTCACCGGCACCACACGGGGTGGTGGTGAAGACTGGGGGGATGCGCCGCACGCCCCGGACCGTCCTGCTGCTGGCCACCGCACTGGTGCTGGCCGGCTGCGGCGGCCGCGTACCCAACACCGGCGGCGGCGACCCGACCTGGGTGCCCAAGCCCGAGGGCCCGGCCGCCGCGCAGCCCGAGCCGCAACTGCCGGGCGAGCCGCTGCCGGGGCCCAACGGGCCCAGCGGGACACCGAGCCCGGGCCAGCCCGGGCAGCAGAGTCCGGGCGGGCAGGACGACCCGAACGTGCTGGCCACCAACCTGCGCGAGCCGTGGGGCCTGGCGCTGCTGCCCGACGGCAACGCCCTGGTCGGCGAGCGGACCACCGGCCGCATTCTGCGCGTACACCTGGACCGCACCAAGCCGGAGGTGGTCCAGACGATCGCCGGCCTGGACGCGACCGGCGACGGCGGCCTGCTCGGGCTGGCGCTGTCCCCGGCCTACCGGGAGGACCGGCTGGTCTTCGCCTACGTCACCGGCAGGACCGACAACCGGGTGGTCAAGTTCGAGCTGGGCAGCACGCCGAGCCCGGTCCTGACCGGCATCCCGAAGGGCCGTACCGGCAACGGCGGGCGCATCCAGTTCGGCCCGGACAACCAGCTCTACATCGGTACCGGCGACGCCGGCAACCCGCAGGCGGCGCAGGACAAGCGGACGCTGGCCGGCAAGGTGCTGCGGGTGGACGAGTTCGGCAAGCCCGCCGAGGGCAACCCGACCACGGGATCGCCGATCTACACCTTCGGCCACCAGAGCGTGGTCGGCCTGTGCTGGACCAACAACCGCGAGATGTTCGCGGTGGACAACGCCGGCACCGAGGGCGAGGTGGACGGGCTCACCCCCGGCCGCAACTACGGCTGGCCGACGGTCCGCGGGTCGGAGGCCAAGCCCGGGTACGTGGCGCCGAAGCTGGTCGTCCCGACCGGGAACGCGCCGGCCGGCGACTGCGCGATCGTCGACTTCGGGATGTTCGTCACCTCGCTCACCGCCAAGCGCCTGCTGGTGATCCCGCTGGACAGCACCGACCAGCCGGGCACGCCGCGGGGCCTGCTGGCCGGCACCTACGGCCGGTTGCGCTCGGTGGTCGCCGCGCCGGACGGCGCGCTGTGGCTGACCACCGCCAACCGCGACGGCAAGGGCAGCCCGGTGCCGACCGACGACCGCGTCATCCGGATCGTGCCGCCGCCGGAAACCACCTCCTCCCCGGTATGAGGTATCCACCTGTGAAGCAGCAGCCAGTACGCCCGGCCGCCCGGCGGCACCGGTCCGCCCGGCCGGGCAACGCGCGCCGCGCGACCCCGATCGCCTTACTGCTGGCGCTGGCCGCCGGCTGCAGCGACAACGGCGGCTCGGGCGGTGACGTGCAGGTGCCGACCAGCCTGGCCACCCAGCCGACCAGCGCCGAGCCCACCGGCACGGTGCCGACCGGGACCGGCCCGACCGGTACGCCGCGGGTGCAGGTGCTGGCCACCGGGCTCCAGGTGCCGTGGGGCCTGGCGTTCCTGCCCGACGGCAGCGCGCTGGTGGGCGAGCGCCCCACCGGGCGCATCGTCAAGGTCACCAGCACCGGCACGGTCACCGAGGTGCAGCGGCTCAGCGACGCCCGGGCCACCGGCGAGGGCGGCCTGCTCGGGCTGGCCGTCTCGCCGAACTACGCCACCGACGGCCTGGTGTACGCCTACTACACCGGCGACCAGGACAACCGCATCGTCCGCTTCAAGCTCGGCGGCAGGCCGGAGCCGATCCTGACCGGCATCCACAAGGCGCCCATCCACGACGGCGGCCGGCTCGCCTTCGGCCCGGACGGCATGTTGTACGCCGGGGTGGGCGACGCCAACGAGCGGCCGCGCGCGCAGGATCCCGCCGCGCTGAACGGCAAGGTCCTGCGGATGACCCCGGACGGCAAGCCGGCGCCCGGCAACCCGTTCCCCAACTCGGTGGTCTACAGCTTCGGGCACCGCAACGTGCAGGGGCTGGCGTGGGATTCGGCCGGCCGGCTGTACGCGGCCGAGTTCGGGCAGAACCGGTTCGACGAGGTCAACCTCGTCCAGGCCGGCAAGAACTACGGCTGGCCCGTCGTGGAGGGCAACCAGGCCGACGCCCGGTTCGTACGGCCGCTGGTGACCTGGCCGACCAGCGAGTGCTCGCCGTCCGGGATCGCGATCAAGGGCGACCAGCTGTTCGTGGCCGCGCTGCGCGGCGAGCGGCTGTGGCGGGTCCCGCTGGACGGGCGCGGCGGGCTTGGTGAGCCGGTCCCGCTGCTCCAGGCCCAGTACGGCCGGCTGCGGACGGTGGCGCTGGCCCCCGACGGCTCGCTGTGGGTCACCACCTCCAACCAGGACGGCCGCGGCGGCGGCCCCGCCCCCGACGACGACCGGATCCTCCGCCTCACCTGGTCCTGACGCGGCGGAGCGGGCCGGCCCCCGTTGGGATCCGGCCCGCTCCTTGATGGTCAGGCGGCGTTGAGGGCGGTGTCGTCGATCACGAACGAGGTCTGGAGGGACTGGTCCTCGCTGCCGGTGAAGGTGATCGTGACGGTCTGCCCGGCGAACTGGCCCACCTGGACCGAACGCTGGGTGTAGCCCGCGGCCCGGTTCAGGTTGGAGAACGACATCAGCGTGGTCGAGCCGGCCCGGACCGTGAGGGTGTCGAACACCCGGGTCGTGGTCCGCTCGGCACTGTCGATGTGCAGCCAGAACGACAGGGTCGAGTTGGTGCAGCCCGCCGGGATGGTCACCGACTGGGACAGCCGGTCGGTGTGCGTACGTCCGTAGCCGGCCAGCCAGGCGTACCGGGAGCCGCTGTGCGCCGTCTGCCCGGAGGTGTTGCCGAGCACGCCCGCGGTCGCGGTCCAGCCGCTGTTGCCCGACTCGAAGCCGGTGTTGGCCAGCTTCTGCCCGGCCGCGCAGTCACCGGGCGGCGGCGGGGTCGTGGGCGGCGGGGTCGTCGGGGGCGGAGTGGTGGGCGGCGGGGTGCCCCCGCCACCGCTGCCGGTGAACAGCAGCCGGTTCGGCGACTCCGCACCCGGGTTGCTGATCTTGTCCGGGGTGGACGCCGCGACCAGCCCGGCGGCCACCTGCGCGGGGGTGTCGTTCGGGTGCGCCGCCAGCCACAGCGCCGCACCACCGGTCACGTGCGGCGTGGCCATCGACGTACCGCTGATCGTGTTGGTCGCGGTGTCGCTGGTCATCCACGCCGAGGTGATGTTCACGCCCGGGGCGAAGATGTCGGTGCAGGTGCCGAAGTTGGAGAACGAGGCGCGCGCGTCGTTGCGGTCCGAGGCGTTGACGGTGATCGCGTTGGCGACCCGGGCCGGGGAGGAGGTGCACGCGTCGGTGTTGGAGTTGCCGGAGGCGATCGCGAAGGTCACCCCGGCGGCGATGGCCTGGTTGACCGCGTTGTCGATCGCGTTGTCCGCGCCGCCGCCGAGGCTCATGTTGGCCACCGCGGGCTTGATGGCGTTCTGCGCGACCCAGTTGATGCCGTCCACGACCTGGGCCGTGGTGCCCGAGCCCTGGCAGTTCAGCACCTTCACCGCGACCAGCGCGACGCCCTTGGCCACGCCGTACTGCGTGCCGCCGACGGTGCCGGCGACGTGGGTGCCGTGCCCGTTGCAGTCGGTGTTGTTGGCGTCGACCGAGTTGTGGCCGAAGGTGGCCCGGCCGCCGAAGGTCTGGTGGGTCACCCGGATGCCGGTGTCGATGATGTAGGCGTGCACGTTGCTCGCGGTCGTCGCGAACGTGTAGCTGTTGTCCAGCGGTAAGTCGCGCTGGTCCAGCCGGTCCAGCCCGTACGACGGCGGGTTGGTCTGGGTGTCCATGACGTGGACCTCGGAGTCGGCCTGCACGTACTGGACCCGCGGGTCGGCGGCCAGCCTGCGTGCCTGCTCATCGCTCATCGCGGCGTTGAAGCCGTGCAGTGCCCTGGACCAGGTGCGCCGAACCTGGCCGCCGTACTGCTGGGCGAGGTCGCCCGCGGTCTGCGTGGTCGCCGACCGCGCGGTCATCTCGTCCTTGAGGACCACGATGTAACTGCCGGGTACGGCCCGCGCACCCGCCACCGACACGACCGTGCCCTTGGGTGCCGCACCCGCGGAGCCGGCCGGTAGGGCGACCAGCAGCCCGATCGCGGTGGCGCTGGCGGCGGCCAGCGCACCTAACGCGATGCCGAGCTTTCTGGAACGAGGGGACTGCGCCATCAAATTCCTCCGACCCTTCGGCGGGCCGGCGCGGCCCGCCATCTCGCGCGGAATGGTGCGCGGCGGAGCCTATCGGCGCTATGGAGCAGTCCCTATGACTCTCATCGGAGTACTGAGACCTTATCGTTATAAAATCTCATAACGCAGCGTAATCGACCACGTGGCTATTCTTCGACGCCCAGCCGGCCGAGGACGAGCGCGCGTACGGCGGCGGCGTCGGCCTGGCCGCGGGTCGCCTTCATCACCGCGCCGACGATCGGGCCGACCGCCTGGATCTTGCCGCCGCGGATCTTCTCCACCACGGCCGGCTGCGCGGCGATCGCCTCGTCCACCGCCGTGGTGAGGGCGTCGGTGTCGTCCAGCTTGCGCAGGCCGCGCGCGTCGATCACGGCGGCCGGCGGCTGGCCGGTCTCCAGCACGCCGTCGATGACCTGCCGGGCCAGCCCGTCGGACAGCGTACCGGCCTGGACCAGCGCGATGATCTCGGCGAGCTGGCCGGGGGTGATGTTCAGGTCCGCCGGGTCGGTCTCGGCTGCGTTCGCGGTCTGCGCCAGGTAGCCCAGCCACCACTTGCGGGCATCGTTCGCGGGCGCGCCGGCCGACATGGTGGCGGCGACCAGGTCGGTGACACCGGCGTTCGCCATCGCCTGCATGTCGTGCGGCGTGGCGTTCAGCTCGACCGCCAGCCGCGCGCGGCGGGCGGCCGGCAGCTCGGGCAGGCCGGCGCGGATCTCCTCGACCCACTCCGGGGCCGGCGCCAGCGGCACCAGGTCGGGCTCGGGGAAGTACCGGTAGTCGGTCGCCTCCTCCTTGGAGCGGCCGGACGTGGTCTGCCCGGTGTCCTCGTGGAAGTGCCGGGTCTCCTGCACGATCCGCCCGCCGCCGTCGAGCACGCCGGCCTGCCGGATCATCTCCGAGCGCACCGCCCGCTCCACCGAGCGCAGCGAGTTGACGTTCTTGGTCTCGGTCCGCGTCCCCCACGGCGCACCGGGCAGGTTCAGCGACACGTTGACGTCGCAGCGCAGCGAGCCCTGCTCCATCCGTACGTCGCTGACGCCGAGCGTGCGGGCGATCTCGCGCAGCTCGGTCACGTACGCGCGGGCGACCGCGGGGGCCAGCGCGCCGGTGCCTGGGACCGGCTTGGTGACGACCTCCATCAGCGGGATACCCGCCCGGTTGTAGTCGACCAGCGAGTGCGTGGCCCCGTGGATGCGCCCGGTCGCGCCGCCCACGTGGGTGGACTTGCCGGTGTCCTCCTCCAGGTGCACCCGCTCGATCCCGATCCGGTACGCCTGCCCGTCCACCTCGACGTCCAGGTAGCCGTCGACGCACAGCGGCTCGTCGTACTGGCTGATCTGGAAGTTCTTCGGCATGTCCGGGTAGTAGTAGTTCTTCCGCGCGAACCGGCACCACGTGGCGATGGAGCAGTGCAGCGCCAGCCCGAGCCGGATCGTGTACTCGATGGCCGCCTTGTTGGCCACCGGCAGGCTGCCCGGCAACCCCAGGCACACCGGGCACACGTGCGTGTTCGCCGGCGCCCCGAACTCGGTCGCGCACCCGCAGAACATCTTGCTCACGGTGCCCAGCTCGATGTGCGTCTCCAGCCCGAGCACCGGCTCGTACCGGGCGACAACGTCCTCGTACGACAGCATCGTGCTGGTCACTTGGCACCCTCCAGGGCCGGGGCGTCGGACATGAAGGGGCGGCCGCGCCTGGCGTCGAGGGCGGCTTCGACGGCGGCGGCGACCCGGTAGCAGCGGTCGTCGGCCAGCGCCGGGGCCATCACCTGCAGGCCCACCGGCAGCGGCACGTCACTGTCGGTTGTGGACAGTCCACACGGGACGGAGATGGCCGGTACGCCGGACAGCGAGGCGGGCAGCGTGCACAGGTCGTTGATGTACATCGCCATCGGGTCGGCCGTCCGCTCGCCCAGCTTGAAGGCGACGAACGGCGTCGTCGGCGAGACCAGCACGTCGGCCTGCTCGTACGCGGCCGCGAAGTCCCGGCTGATCAGCGTACGTACCTTCTGTGCCTGGCCGTAGTAGGCGTCGTAGTAGCCGCTGGACAGGGCGTACGTGCCGAGGATGACGCGGCGCTTGACCTCGGGGCCGAAGCCGGCCTCGCGGGTCAGCGACATGACCTCCTCCAGGCCGCGCACGCCGTCGTCGCCGGCACGCAGGCCGTACCGCATCGCGTCGAAGCGGGCCAGGTTGGAGGAACACTCGCTCGGCGCGATCAGGTAGTACGCCGGCAGCGCGTAGTCGAAGTGCGGGCAGGACACCTCGACCACCTCGGCGCCCAGCTCGCGCAGCAGGTCCACAGTGGACTGGAAGGAGTCGAGCACGCCCTGCTGGTAGCCCTCGCCGGACAGTTCGCGGACGACGCCGACCCGCAGGCCGGCCAGGTCGGCGGCCGCACCGGCGCGTGCCGCCGCGGCCAGGGCCGGGACGGCCGCGTCGATGGAGGTCGAGTCGCACGGGTCGTGGCCGCCGATCACCTCGTGCAGCAGCGCCGCGTCCAGGACCGTACGGGCCAGCGGGCCGGCCTGGTCCAGCGAGGAGGAGAACGCGATCAGCCCGTACCGGGAGACGCCGCCGTAGGTGGGCTTGTGCCCGACCACGCCGGTGACCGCGGCCGGCTGCCGGATCGAGCCGCCGGTGTCGGTGCCGATCGCCAGCGGCGCCTCGTACCCGGAGACCGCCGCGCTCGACCCGCCGGAGCTGCCGCCCGGGATCCGGGTGACGTCCCACGGGTTGTGCGCCGGGTGGTAGCCGGAGTTCTCGGTGGAGGAGCCCATCGCGAACTCGTCCATGTTCGTCTTGCCGAGGATGACGATCCCGGCCTCCCGCATCCGGCGCACGATCGTCGCGTCGTACGGCGGGATCCAGCCCTCCAGGATCCGCGAGCCGCAGGTGGTCGGGATGCCCTCGGTGACGATGACATCCTTCAACGCCAGTGGTACGCCGGCCAGCGGGCCCAGCTTCTCCCCCGCCGCGATCCGGTCGTCGACCTCCTTGGCGGCGGCCAGCGCGCCGTCGGCGTCGACGTGCAGGAACGCGCCGAGCGCGCCGTCCACCGCGTGGATCCGGTCCAGGTGCGCCTGCGCGACCTCGACCGCGGAGGTCTCGCCGGTGGCGACCGCCTCGCCGAGGGAGGCCGCGGACAGCTCGATGAGGTCCATCAGGCCTCCTCGTCCAGGATGCGCGGGACGCGGAACCGGTCGTCCTCGGCCGCGGGCGCAGCGGCCAGCACCGCGTGCGGCGGCAGCGAGGGCCGTACCTCGTCGTTGCGGAGCACGTTGGTGAGCGGCACCGCGTGCGAGGTGGGCGGGATGTCCGCGGCGGCCACCTGCTGGATACGCGAGACCGACTGGAGGATCAGATCGAGCTGGCCGGCGAACAGCTCCAGCTCCTCCTCGGATACCGCCAACCTGGCCAGCCGCGCGAGGTGTGCCACCTCATCGCGGGTGATGCCGCTCGCCATCAACCGCGTCCTTTCCGTCAGTGGATTGGTGCCGCACCAGAGCGCGCGCCACACGCGCGCCGCGGCGGGGTCGAGTCTACGCACCCGCCCCGTGCCACCCGGGTCAACCCGGGGGCAGGGCGAGCAGCAGGTCGAGATCGTCGGGGGCCGCGGTGTCGAACGCGGCCCGGTTGGCCCGCACCGCGCCGCAACGCTCGCAGCCGTGCAGGAGTTGTGGGTGTCTGCCCGGCCTGCCCCGCAGCGCGACCGGACGCATCAGCCCGCCGCAGCCGCTGGCCCGGTCGCCCGGCACCCGGTCCACATGGACCGAATACAGGCAGTACGGGCAGTGGTTGCGGTAGCTGCCGTTGGTCAGCGGCGGCACGGTGCCGCCGCAGTGCGCGCAGGTGAAGCCGGCGTTCTCGGTGCGCCTGGCGATGGCGGTCTCCAGCGAGTCGCGGTGTGCGTTGACTCGCGGAGCCGAGGGTTCCGTTCGCTCTCCCGCCACCCGCGTGGCGGTCCCGGGCTTCGCTGGGGAGGGACCGATTCACCGCCGTACGGCGATTACTTCCGGCTCCGGCTTCACCGCGACAGGCGCGGATCCGGACCACGACCGGGTTTCGCGGCCGGGGCGTACCCGGCCGTGCTGTCCCGGCCACTGTCGGGCAGGTCTCCCCACCCGCCGCCGGTAGGTGTCCTCCAGGGTCACCGGCGTCGGCGCCGTCCCCTCTCAGGCGGGTACGGCAGCGCGCATGGCCTCACCCCTCCCCATCGCCGGTGTCGTGGTGGAACATCTGGCACAGCGCGTACGGCCGGAAGCCGAGCGAGGTGTACAGCGGCAGCGCGCCGGGGTGGCCCTCGAGGGCCGTGTACACCACCGCGCCGGTGGCCCCGGTCGCGCGCAGGGCGTGCAGGGCGCCGAGGCACGCGGCGCTGCCGAAGCGCTGGCCGCGGTGGTCGGGGTGGGCGCCGACCGGTTCCAGCTCGCCGACCCGGTTGGCGGTATCGGGCCAGATCAGGCAGGAGGCGACGAACCGGCCGTCCGGCGCGGCGACCACCCAGTCGAGCCCCGGATCGTACGGCCAGGCCGCCATCACGCTGCGGTAGCTGGCCTCGGTGACCTTGCTCGGGTGCCAGACCACGGTGTGTACGGCCACCCGCTCGACCAGGTCCGCGGCGGTGACGCTGCGCAGCACGTACCCCTCCGGCAGCGGCGGGACCGGCGGCAGGTCGGCCAGGTCACGCCGCAGGAAGGTCATGTACGGCCGCGGCTTGTAGCCACGCTCGGTGAGCGCCACGACCAGGTGCTCCTCCACGTCCAGCGCGGCGACCGTACGCGGCGCCGTCGCCGTGCGCTCGAACCAGTCGAGCACCGCCGGCACCACCTCGGGCCGGGTCGGGTCGACGTGCAGGTCCAGGTGGCCGGGCAGCCGCAGCCACGCCCAGGCGACCGGCACTCCCCCGGCGTACCACAGCGCCGTACGCCACTCCAGCTCGCGGCCCTCGTGCTGGTGGCGGCCCCAGGCCAGATCGCCGATGTGCCAACCGGCGCGGTAACTCCACAGCCGCGAGGTCAGGCGCTGCATCTCGACCAGCGCGGGCGCGCCCTCGTACTCCACCATCTCGTACACGCGGTAGACCGTGCCTGTTCTGAGGGCGGGGTGTCCACCGAATACCGCCGTCCGGCGTATTTGGCACGAGTTTGCCCGCGGAGCCGCCCCTGCCGGCCCAGGATGGTGCAAGCTGGACCGCGCCGGCCGCCATCGGGGAGGGACCGTGTCGTACCTGCTGCGCGTCGTCATACCGGACGAGCCCGGGATGCTCGGCGCGGTGGCAACGGCGGTCGGCAAGGCGGGCGGCGACATCGTCAGCGTCGACATCGTGGAACGCGGGCACGGCACGGCCGTCGACGACCTGGTCGTGGACCTGCCGCCGGGCCGGCTCCCGGACGGGCTGATCAGCGCCGCACGCTCGGTCCCGGGCGTGACGGTCGAGTCGATCCGGCCGTACGTCGGCGGGCCGCTGGACACCTACCGCGAGCTGGAGACCATCGAGGCGATGGCGGAGCGGCCGGCCGAGGCGATGAACGCGCTGGTGATCGCGCTGCCGCGGATCTTCCGGGCCGGCTGGGCGGTCGCGGTCCGCCGCGCCGACACCCTGGACGGGTACCGGGTGGACGCCGGCAGCTCGGCCGCACCGGTGCTGGACGGGGTCGCCTTCCCGTGGCTGCCGCTGGCCAAGGCACACGTGCTGGACCCGGAGGACGGCTGGGTGCCGACCTCCTGGCAACACCTGGGCACCGAACTGGTCGCCGCGCCGCTCGGCGACCCGGAGCGGGCCATCCTGCTCGGCCGCCCCGGCGGCCCCGCCTTTCGCGCCGGCGAGGTCATGCGGCTGGCCCACCTGACCGGCGTCGCCGCCACAATCGCCGACGACACCGCCTGAGGCCCCGCCCCAACACCCCGCCCAAGAACGCCACCCGACCCAGTCCCCACAGCGGCCGCGCAGACCGGCCCAACGCAGGCCGGCGAGGCGGCCCGCCTCAGGACGCTGCCGGCGAGGACGCTGCCCGGGCAGTCACCACGGCGTCGCGTAGACCGGCCTGACGCAGGTCGGCGTGGCCGCCGCCTCAGGACGCTCCCGGCGAGGACGCCGCCCGGGCCAGTCACAACGCGGTCGCGTAGACCGGCGTGACGTGGGTCGGCGTGGGGGCGGGCGGCTCAGGGTGCTGCCGGGTTGGTTAGCGCGGTAGGTAGCAGAGGTCGGCGATGAGCTGGAAGTCCCGGTCGTGGTGGAGGAGCACCGCGTCGCTCCGGGCGGCGACCGCGGCGATCAGGCAATCGACCTGGCTGCGTACGGTCTCGCCCGCGGCGCGGACCGTCCGGTAGATGCGGGCGGCCTCGTGGTAGTCGATGGCGGCGTTGACGGGCAGCAGCGGGAACGCGTTGGTCAGCTTCTCGACCCGCGAGATCGTGTCCGACCCGGCGCCGGCCAGTAGCTCCATGACGATCGGCTCGGTCAGGTAGATGTCGTCCTCGTCCTGGAGCATCCGGCGGACCGCGAGGTTGGTGTCCGACCCGGTCTTGCGCAGGAACTCGATCCAGGCCGAGGTGTCGACCAGGTACTTGTTGGCGTCCTTCACACCTGCTCGACCTTGTCGTCCCGCATCTCGGCCAGGTTGCTGTGCCATCCCATCCCTTCCAGGTCGAGCACGTAGCTCCTGGTCACGACGTCGCCGACCAGCCGGCGCAGGCCGAGGTCGACGGCCTCCTTCTTGGTCCGCAGCCCGTACTTCCGCATGGCGGCAGCGACGAGGTCGTCGTCGATGTCGATGTTTGTGCGTGGCATACACATAAGATACACATGGATGGACGGCAACCTTGCGGGGGGTGGTGCGCGTTCCTTGCCCGGGGGGCCGGAGGGAGAAGGGTGAACGCGACCGACGAGGCGGCGTTCCGGGAGTTCGTCGGCGCGCGGCTGGAGCCGTTGCGGCGCACGGCGTACCTGCTGTGCCGGGACTGGCACACCGCCGACGACCTGGTGTCCAGCACGGCGGTGAAGCTGTACCGGCACTGGCACCGGGTGCAGGGGGTGGACAACCCCGACGGGTACGCCCGCCGGGTGCTGCTGCGCTGCTGGCTGGATGAGCAACGGCGGCCCTGGCGGCGGGAACGGGTCACCGACCAGCTCCCGGAGCGGGCCGCACCGGAGCGGGACGAGTCCTGGCGGCTCACCGTGCTGAACCTGCTGGCCGGCCTGCCGGCCCGCAAGCGGGCGATCCTGGTGCTGCGGTTCTACTGCGACCTGTCGGTGGAGGAGACCGCGGAGATCCTGGGCTGCGCGCCCGGCACGGTGAAGAGCCAGACAACCCGCGGCCTGGACCTGCTGCGTACGGCACTGACGAGGACCGGCTGAGGGAGGTGGAGATGGAGGAGTACCAGGCGCTGCTGGACAGTGCGGTCGGCACCGCGCCACCGTCCACAGTGGACCTCGACGGGGTGGTGCAGGCCGGCCGGCGGGGTGCGCGGCGGCGGGCTGCCGGGATGCTGAGCGGTACGGCCGTGCTGGTGGCCGGCCTGCTGCTGGGCGTGGCCATGCTGAGCGGTGGGCGGCTGGCCGGCGCCGGGCCGGCCAGGTCCGCGGACCCGGCGGTGCTGGCACCCGGCGGTGGCGGTCCGGCCGCCTCGGCGCCGACCTCGCCCGGGCCGACCTCCCCGGTGCCGCCCGTCTCCGCCACCGCGCCGCGGGCCGCCGACTCGACCGGGGCGCTGCCGGTGACCGTGTTCGACGGGCGCCGGCTCCCGCTGCCGGTGCTCGCTGGCCCGGTGCCCCCGGGTCGGCAGCCCTCCGAGGTGGCCCGGCGGCTGAGCCAGGTCCTGCGGCTGGACCTGCTGAAGGTCGCCGCGGAGGTCACCGTGCACCCGCTGGTCGACGGCTCGGTGGCGCTGGAGTTCGGCACCCGGTGGAGCGGGCCGCTGATCGCGCGGGCCAACCTCGTCGGGCCGGCCGGCGCCGGTGCGGTGGTCGTGCTGGTCGGGTACACCCGGTCGCTGACCTGCGCCAGCCCCGGGATCGCGCCGCCCGCGGACAAGAGCGGCAAGTGCGTGATCGCGGCCGGGACGAACGGCGAGGTCATCTTCCAGTACACCGAGATCGGCCCCGGCGCGCCCGGCGTGGAGGCGTACACGGTCGTCGTGCAGCGGCGGGACGGGACCTCGGTCGCCGCCTCCGCCATCCGCGGCCCCAAGGACGGCTCGCTGGCACCGCCGCTGACGCTGGCGCAGCTGACCGCGCTCGCGCTCGACCAGGGGCTCACGCCGCTCGAGCCGCCGCCGGGCCGGACGCCCGAACAGCCCGGGGCCGGCGGCGGGCAGTGACCGCGCTGGCATGATCGGGGCATGAGCGAGCCGGCTGAGGTCGAGATCCACGACAACCCCGACGAGGACCGGTACGAGGTGCGGGCCGGCGGCGAGCTGGCCGGGTTCGCCGTCTACCGGCCCGGCGACGGGATCTGGGCGTACACGCACACCGAGATCGGCGAGCGCTTCGAGGGGCGCGGCCTGGCCTCGCAGCTCATCCGGTACGCGCTGGAGGACATGCGGGCACGCGGGCTGTCGGTGCTGCCGCGCTGCCCGTTCGTCCGCGGCTACATCGAGCGGCACCCCGACCCGTACCTGGAGCTGGTGCCACCCGGCGAACGCGCCCGCTTCGGCCTCCCCGCCTGAACCACCCAGCGCCACCCAGCCGGCTCTTACCGCGGCCGGGTCTTACCGCGGCCGGGTCTTACCGCGGCCGGCTCCTCCGCAGGCCGGCTCCTCCGCAGGCCGGCTCCTCCGCAGGCCGACCCTCCGCAGGCCGACCCTCCGCAGGCCGATCCTCCGCGGCCGGCTCCTACCCTGCCGGCTCCTACCCTGCCGGCTCCTCCGCCGGCCGACCCTCCGCCGGCCGACCCTCCGCGGGCCGGCTCCTACCCTGCCGGCTCCTCCGCGGGCTGCTCCTCCGCGGCCGGCTCCTCCGCGGCCGGCTCCTACCCTGCCGGCTCCTCCGCGGCCGGCTCCTACCCTGCCGGCTCCTCCGCGGGCTGCTCCTACCCTGCCGGCTCCTCCGCGGGCTGCTCCTCCGCGGTCGGGTCGTCTGCGGGGTTCGCTGCCGCGGGCTTCTTGCGGGAGCGTTTGGGCTTGGGTGCGGGGTCGCCTTCGGGCGGGGGCTCGGGCGGGGGGTTCTGGGCCAGGGCTCGGGCCGCGTCGGGGCCGTCGGTGAGGAGGACGGTGAAGGCCGCGTCGTCCAGGACCGGTACGCCCAGCTGGATTGCCTTGTCGTACTTGGAGCCCGGGTTGTCGCCGACCACCACGAAGCTGGTCTTCTTGGACACCGACCCGGACGCCTTGCCGCCGCGGGTCTGGATGGCCTCGGTGGCGACGTCGCGGCTGTAGGTCTCCAGCGACCCGGTGACCACCACGGTGATCCCCTCCAGCGGCCGCGGCCCGGCGTCGACCTCCTCGGCCATCCGCACCCCGGCCGCATTCCACTTGTCCACGACGGACCGGTGCCAGTCGACTTCGAACCACTCCCGGACCGCGGTCGCGATCGTCGGCCCCACCCCGTCGGCGGCGGCCAGCTCCTCCTCCGAGGCCTCCCGGATCCGCTCGATCGAGCCGAACTCACGGGCCAGCGCCTGCGCCGCGGTCGGCCCGACGTGCCGGATCGACAGCGCCACCAGCACCCTCCACAGTGGACGCTGCTTGGCCGTCTCCAGGTTGTCCAGCAGCTTGGTCGCGTTCGCGCTCAGGCCGCCGTCCTTGCGGGTGAAGAACGGCACCCCGGCAAGGGAGTCGGCGCTCAGCGCGAACACGTCGCCCTCGTCGGCGATCAGCCCCGAATCCAGCAGCGCGGCGGCCGCCTCGTACCCCATCACCTCGATGTCGAAGCCGCCGCGGCCGGCCAGTTCCGCGGTGGCGTCCAGGATGCGCCGCCTGCGGGCTTCCTGGCGGGTGCTCAGGCCGCCGGCCGGCACCGAGGGCGGCGCCGTCCGAGCGCACGTCGCACGATTCGTTTAGGGCAGCTTGTGCCGAACGTAACGCTTGGTGACCTGCCAAGCCACCCAGCCGAAGATCGCATACCGCCACTTGTTCATGCTTCATACGTCTCCGCAGTGTCCCTGACGGAAACGTGACCGGCGGCCCGACCCGGGGCCCACACGACGCCGCAGACGAGCACACTCGTTCGGTCGAGGAACGCGGCGGGTTCAGGGAACCATGAGTGCTTTGGGAAACGATGGGAGCGACGGCGGTTAGCGCTGCACGCTCCGGGACAGGCTCCAAAGTGAGGGAGCCTGGCGTCACCCGTTCCCCTCGGGGCCCACGCAGGTCGGTCCGCCACCCTGCGAAGGTCAGGCTCCCTTCATGCTAGTGCCGACGGCTACGCCCGTCGAGCGTTTCCGGCCAGATGTGGGCGTGCACAACGGGGCGCAGCTGCGCCCGCAAGAAACCCGACAACGCGTGCATCTCCTAGGTAGTGGCGTTGCTGTGTGATGAATGCGGCAGGATTGCCGAGGCCCCGATGCGCGGCTGGCGGGCGTTACTCGGCAAGGACATCGAAGACGATGCCGCGCCGCTGAGCGTGTACGTGTTCTGCCCGGAATGCGCCGAGCGTGAGTTCGGCCTGCCGCGCGGGGGCCACGTCGGCCGCTAGCTGAACTCGGGATACCTCGACGGCTACCCCTGGCGTCACGTTTTCGCAAGGAGCGGAGGAGCACAACTTGGTCGCACCGGGGTGCGGAGCGCAGTCCTCTGGGCGCATTGGCGACTGCGTCCTAGCCCCTTCCCCTGGGGCGCGGTCGTTCTGCGGCGTGGCCGCGCCCCTGCTCGACCTAGCGATCGACGCCTCGGCTTCCTCGCACCCCGCCCGGTATTCGAACACCCCTGGAAATCGCGGATTTCGATCTCCGGGGAGTGGCTGGGGGAGCGGTCTGCGGTAGGTCGCGAGCGGCCGGTAGGAATTCCGAGTCAACGCTAGGATCGTTCGATGCCCCGCGAGGCCTCCTGCAGCTGCGGACAGCTTCGTGTCACGGTCGAAGGCGAGCCGGTCCGCGTCTCGGTCTGCCACTGCCTTGCCTGTCAGCGGCGCACCGGGAGCGCATTCGGCTACCAGGCGCGGTTCCCGATCGAGGGCTTCGACGTCGAGGGGGAGTTCAAGGAGTTCGTCCGCTACTCCGACGAGGGCGAGGAGCGACGCTTCTCCTTCTGCCCGGAGTGCGGCGCGACGGTGTTCTGGAAGCCCGTGCCGGAGTTCGTCGCGATTCCAGTCGGCGCGTTCGCCGATCCGTCGTTTCCGTCGCCGTGGGTCGAGGTCTATGAGTCGCGGCGTCACGCGTGGGTGCAGATGCCCGACGGCATCAACTCCGAAGTCGGCTAGCGCGTGAGCGCCGGAGGGCGCTTCCATTCCCCCTCCGTCTTCTCGGCGCGCAGCTTCCGGAAGCGCTGCGGGTCCATCTCGCGGAGCTTTCCGTACCAGCGGCGGGCGGTCGCATTCCGTCGCTCGAGCCAGTCGGGATCGAGGCTGGTGCGTGCGTTGTAGGACGCTCCGTCCGCGGCCAATGGGAGCGATTCTGACGCGGCCTACGTGAGCACAACCGCTCAGCCGTCCGGAGGAGAAAGGCGCATACGGGATTCGAACCCGTGCCGCCGCCGTGAGAGGGCGGTGTCCTAGGCCACTAGACGAATGCGCCGTCGGCGAACAGCGTACCGAACGGGTGGAGCGCTCGCCGAAAACGACAGAGGCTGGGCCGCCAGCCTCTGTCTAGCGCTGAGCTCTCCGACGAACGACTGAGGAACCTTTCGTTGGCGAGCAATCCTGCGCAGCCGGATTGTGAGGATTTCTGCAAGCTTTTGCAAGCCCTCGAGAGGAGGAGGCCGGACGCCCTGCGGCCCGGACGCCGGCCTCCCCGGGTGCCCGAAGACCCTCCGTCTCGTGCGGCGAGTCTCGAAGAGTCTCGGGACGGCTCGCTTATCTCACACGCGCGGAGCGGGCCACAATCCCCCTGGGTCGAGGCTTTGCCTAGCCCAAAGGGTGGTGCGAAAAAGGGACGGTGCCGCCTTCACCCCTGACGCGGGAGCCCGGGGCGAGCGCCTGCGGCCCGGCGCTCGCCCCGCCAGTGTCCTCCGGGGAACGAGAGACGGGCTCCCGCCACCGAGCCTAGGTGCCTGCCGACGCGAAGTGAAGCCGGAACTCCGCACTTTGCGACGAATTCCCCGTCTTCTCCACAGGCCACGACCGCCCTGTGAACAGGGCTGTGGAACGATCGCAACACCTCACGGCGGTAGTCTCGGGCCGTACGCCCCGCCGACGCTTTTCACCGGCGCCAAAGACAAAAAGCCCTGATCTCCAGGGCTTTTGAGAGGCTGCGGGGCTAGGATTCGAACCTAGACTACCTGGTCCAGAGCCAGGCGTCCTACCGTTAGACGACCCCGCAACGGCCGGCCCATTGTAGCGGCCACGTTGCGGCCGTTACGCGCTCGGGTGCCGCTCTCAGAGCTCGAGCCGGTACAGCGGAATGAGGCTCTTCTCGGCCTCGGTGTCGATGTGCGCGACCACCTCGACGTACGGCTCGAGGCCCGAGCCGCGGAGCTTCGCCTTCAGGAGCTCGTCCACCTGGTAGATGCCGGACGAGTTGTTCATCGTGATCTCGATGAGGATGGGCGCGCGCTCCCCGTCCTTGATCTCGACGCCCTCGATCGCCGCCGCCGACAGCGAGTGGATGGACACGCGGCCGTGCTGGAAGGGGATGCGCGAGCGCCCCTCGGCCATGTCGAGCGCGTCGGCCACGCGCACGATCCCGGCTTCCAGCGTGAGCGGGCGGCCGTAGTCCCGGTGGCTCGTGATCGCCTGGAGCGCCTCCACGGCCACGACCGACCGGTCCGGCTCGTCGTAGAGGCCTTCCAGGAGCTCCCGCATCTTCGGCTCCGCGAGGAACATGCTCCAGTCCTCGTGGCCGTCGCGGTGGATGGCCATGCCCACGCAGTGGAGCAGTGCGCCCAAGGCGACGACGACCTCCGCGTCGTCCGGGGTCATGTCGTAGTCGCGCACGACGCCGGCCTCGACGCCGTGCTTGTGCAGCTGGCGCAGGAGCTTGAGCGCGATGTTGGTGACGATCTGGATGTGCACCCACGAGTGATCGTTGATCTCCAGCCGCTTGACGGCGTTCACGTTGGCCACGTGCCACCAGGCCTTGATCTGCGGGTCCGCGTTCACCCGCTCGACGAGTACGCGCAGCTTCCGGTTCGCGCGCGGCGGCACCTTGATCCGCATACGCGCGATCGCCTGCTCGGGCGTGAGCAGCGCCTCGCGCTCGGCCTCCTCCGAGGCCGGCTCCTGGATTCGCTCCTCGGTCTCCGGGTCGAGCTCGGCCATCGAGGCCAACCCTACACTCGTGTCTCAGCTAGGACTCAGGCCGGTCCGTGAGGGTGGCGGTCACCCGTCGCGTCTCGCCGTCCCGCACGATCGTGAGGGTGACACGGTCGCCGGGCGCCCGCTGGCGCAGGAGCGCGAAGAGGTCTTCCACCTTGCGCATCGGCTCGCCGTCGACCTCCACGATCACGTCACCCGCTTTCAGCCCCGCGCGGGCTGCTCCGGAGCTCTCCGTGACCGTGAAGACGAGGACTCCGGTCTCGGTGTCCAGGTCGAAGTTCTCGACCACCTCGGGTGTCAGGGGCCTCGGCTCGACGCCGAGGAAGGCGTGCTGGGCCTCTCCGTCTTCGAGGAGCTGCTCGACGATGTCGACGACCGTCCGCGCAGGGATCGCGAAGCCGATCGAGACAGCGCGGGCCTCCGGTGGGATGTACGCGACGTTGATGCCGATGACCCGCCCGCCGGCGTCGACGAGCGCCCCGCCCGAGTTGCCGGGCGAGATCGGAGCGTCGGTCTGGAGGAGATCGACGAGCGCCACCGCCTCGGCTCCGGCGGCGGGTATCCGCCGATGGACGCCCGAGACGATCCCGGCGGTGACGGAGCCCTCGAAGCCGAGCGGGTTTCCGATCGCCACGGCCAGCTCGCCGACGGCGGGGACGCGCTCGTCGAACTCGGCCGCCGGGAGGCCGTCGCGATCGGCCCGGATGATCGCGAGGTCGGTGAGCGAATCGGTCGCCACCACCTCCGCCGCCGTCCGCGCGCCCGTGGCCAGGACGACCTCGACGGTCGAGCTTCCCTCGACGACGTGGTTGTTCGTGACGATCACCCCGTCCTCGCTCCAGATCACTCCGCTCCCCTCGCCTTCCTCCACGACCACGGCCACGACCGACGGTGAGACCCGGTTGACCAGCTCCGGGATGCCTTCGAAGCTCTCCTCGTCCAGCGCAGGGGCGGCTGCGACTGTCTCGGTTCGGGTGACGGTCTGTCCCTGCAT
>Ga0081455_10001139_pt1 | contig 33254 bp, 35 predicted proteins | sample TabmetS3T2R1_FD_70207 | JGI IMG/M metagenome (GOLD analysis project Ga0081455, IMG submission 70207) | Tabebuia heterophylla rhizosphere microbial communities from the University of Puerto Rico - S3T2R1 | ecosystem: Host-associated > Plants > Roots > Rhizosphere ...
TGCCATACTCCTACAGGCATCACATAATCTGGATGAATTTCTCTTAGAGCTAATGCAGCCGCTTTCTTCCGTCGTTTTGATAGGTGTTCTGCGATCCCCAATCTTGCAGCAAAGTACGCACCCGCTATAGATGGATAGTGATCTAACCCTCTCGCATCCTCAAAGTCCATGCCCATTCCTATATGTCCGTTGTTATCAAACCACACCTCTTTCATTTCGAAGCTCCAAACGTCATCAGGAATTAACACAACAGAATAGTGATTACCTAAATGTGAATATTTGTAAACTTCAAATTGATCTATTTGAGGATGGAATAGTAAACTCTTAACCAAACTGACAGAAATGATATCATCGGTTGCAGAGATGCTCCATCGGGTGGGGACTAGTTTTCTTTTCTTTTTCAAGCCTAGCATTCCTACACTGAGAACACGATGAATTCTGCTCACCTCCACCCCTTCTCGGTAAAGATCTACAACGGCTTCGGCTGCGTGTAAATCCTTATCATAATAGGCGTCTTCTAACCGTTTATCTACCGAAAGTGAAGCAGTCTTGAAACTCTTTAGCGGAGCAATTGGACCAAACGGAGCGGATTCACCTAATTCCTTCTCCTGTTCTATATCTGCAATTGGTCGTTTTTCAAAACGTGCCTCACTTTCAGCCGATTTAGATGCCATCGCCAATTCCTGCAAGGATTCGATATACCGCCCTGAAGTTGCATAGATACTAATGTCTGATACTCCTCTTACAAGCGATAAGCGATAATTAACTATATCTTCAAGGTTTTTGCCAAGCCACATCTCTGGTTTGTCGAGTACAGTCGTGTCGCCATGAAATGGCGGGATCATGGGACCCACCTTTACATTGGGGTATCCGTACCTCCCTATGAAAACTGAAGGAGGGGTGGCGCCAGAAAGCGTTTCAGAAGCTAACTTGGTTGAATTTTCTTTAAGAAATTCAATCCAGTTATCTTCTAACTTTTTTCTAATTTCCTTGGCCGTAGGCACGCTTTGCACTTAATTCAGTGTTATGCATAATTTAATCTTACATCATTGGATGGCATCTTGTGTCAGCAAACCGAAACCGGAAAGCGGCATAAAATTACCACTATATATTCTTGGGTTCATACTAACATGCACTCTAGGATAAACTTTGGGTCGTAACTCTAAAAAGTAGATCTAATACGTTATTCTAGTCTCCCTGTCTAGGTTCTTCGTTTTCAAATTCCTCTCCTCCGACAGGAACGTCTTTCTTTAAGTCTCCTTGGTTTTCTAATTCCTTAATTACTTCCTCTTCCTTTTCCTCCTTGCAGTCATCACCACCACTTTGTGGTTTGAGATACTTTTTTTCTCCCTTTATTTCTCTGGCCAAAATTAATATCACACCTTGCTGTTTGTGATTACTTGTTCATTAGCCTATATTTTTCTCTTTCTCATTGATGGCATCTCACTACTAAATTGATACATTCGGCGAAGGTCGCTGAAGTATGTTTCGGGTAGAATTGTTTTATTCCATTCCCGAATTTAACTTGAGGAATAGTATAGTGGATTGTGCAGTCAGGTGAAATATGAAAGACAATGGAAAGGAAAACCGATTAAATTTAAATTCAAAACTTGAAGGGAGAGACAAATTCAGTATCTTTATGCAATAATAGTTGAAATAGTATCCGCAGCATTTTCTCAAGTAACAAGTATCTCATAGGAATAAACAAACACAAATGCAAATCCCATCAACTGAAGATTAACTTCGGCCCTGTAATTGATAATTCCTTCTTGAACTAATTTCCTAGTTCTTCTTTGGATTGTACTTAAAGGATATTCATATTTACCATATCATGGCCTTGGTTTAAGACGACATATTCGAATAATGACTTAACTTTATGCTATGTCCAGAATATTTTGAAAGGTAGCCGAATAATTCTTTGAGATTACTTGTACTACTTCAGACCATTCTACGCGACCGACTTTATCGAGAGCTCTGATCCCCTGAAGAATCTGATGTAATTCTTTAGATGACCTATAGCAAACCTGGGCAACCATGTTCACCTGGGGGCTACCTATCCTAAGTGACGCATTCACAACACTCTTAATATTGTTTTGAATAATATTTTCAGATATTACATAAGGATCCCCTTTTTCAAGTTCAATCATTAGATCAGCTATTCTCCAACCAAAGGTACTCAAATCTAGATTATACGCTTTGGTGAGAATAGACCTTTCTAATGCGGTCCTTCTTCGTTGAACAGTGGAAAGGGGAGATTTTACAGTTCTAGCAATCGCTTCACTGGTTAAATTGGGATTTTGAATTAGTTCATTTATAATATTTTTACTAAGACGATCTAATAGGACCCTTTCCTTCTTCTTTCGAGTGTCCCTCTCTTCCGGAATTTGATCTGATACTGTCACTAGTCGCCGCCGCTTAGCGTTTTGATCAGATCTGGCCTTAGGATTCAGCAAGAGATACGATCTCTTCTTTTCTGTCCTGGGCATTGATCGCAAATTATATCGCATTAATGCTTATAAACCTTATTTATTCGACAAAGATCGAATATTCGTATCATATATCATGAATAATTCAAACACGATGTATCAAGTACTGAAGATCGCTACTATGAATTTGAGTTAGACTGAGGTTTGACATCAATCTAGACTAGATATCTAGCCAAATGGATATGCAGATTCCGTTCGAATGCTTTAATGAGCTTAATAGCGACTTCATACCAATGTCATTTCTTTCGAATTTCATATTTAAAGATTCTTTCGAGTTATTCTCTTTTATAGAACCTAGATGGAAGATAGGCAAGCAGTAAAATTAACCAGTGTTGTGATGATACCATTTAGCACAAGCAGAAGTTTTGTGACCTTAGTACTCTTAGTGCCAGCATGTTTTCTGTTATAGTTGATTCTATCTCCATATGAAAGAAATCCTCCATAACGCCTCTGAATACTTCTTTCATTAGGAGTGAAAATTTATATCCCATGTCATGCTTAAGTAACAGTAGAAAATCGTCTGGATTTTGGACTTGTCTATAGGGGCTCTCGTTAATTCTTAGCCATGTAGCAACGACATCCAGGAAGGAAAGAATAGTGAATTCGCCACGCAGCATAAGGCATGTGTCTTTGAATTCTTTTGAAACATCACTCGCTATTTCACATATTTGTTGTTCCGTGAGCTGGTTTACAATTCTGGATATCCAAGGCTTTGGCATATAAACCATCTTCGCATCAGATGCATATGCGTGCCAATCCAAATGATCCTTAATAATCTGATCAACCTTGGTGTTTAATGAGACATTGCTATAAGTAGAGTCTTTAAGTAATCTATGCTTATCTCTTGCACTTATAGCAAAGGCGAAAGAATCTTTAACAGGATCCGTTTCATCATAAAAAAATGTATTCTTTAGAGCATCATCATTGAACTCTATATTCGAATCTGAATGATAACCAAAATTATGACATATCTTATGAAGTTCGGGACTATTTGACATATTTAATCATTTGTTGCTCAGTAAAGTTAATAAACATTATATTTATCGAAGTAAATGAGACCTTTAGCCATCTATGCCAAAAGATCTGATTGCTATCTAAGGTTGGAAAGATATCTGTTTGATTTCTCAAGCATAAATGCTAATAATATTCACTAAGCTATGAAGAGCACTCAACCGATCCTAGTTTAAATCTATTAGTTAAAGAAAGTTTGAACACAACTCAATACTGGAAAAAAGGTGATCTGCTAAATATTTCATAATTATTTGTCATAAATGCCATTTGAACCGAACCCTCAACATCGCGACCCCTTATTGGGAAGCAATCTGCCAAAAAATATCGTCTCTCGCCGTGAATTCTGCTTAAATATATTGTTAGTCAATACTGAGTATGGTAGAAGAGAATAATCTTGGTATTTTGTCAATTGAATGTAAGGTCGGAAATCATGATATCTGTTCTGGAAAACTGGAACCCTCAGGTGTCCAGAATTGCCAATGTAAGCATCATCAAAATGCGCCCATTTATGTGGACGACACGCCTGTTTCAAAAGATACGATATAATACAATATTAAGACAATGGGATCACCGCTTTCATCGCGCTGTCAATTAGATTTACAACATATGATCAATACCATTTATGGTGAAATCCTGCATAGGACCGTTTTGGCCTGAACTTTTATCTAGGCAAGAATATTATTTTAACGCTGTAGAGTTTATTGAATAAGATAGATAGTAAACGATATAACAATTGGCTTCGTCATCTACGGTCTTTACTTTTTCAAAATATACTGAACTAATTCTAATAAAGCAACCATCATGGGTTGCTGAAAGAAAAATAAATTCGATGAACCGATTAAATACTATTCTGACAATATCATTAGCAAATGGCGCTCCCCACTCGTGATGAAAATAATACCAAACACACTTCTGGAATGGAGAAAAAAAGGGATCCGACCGAATATTGCAACCTTAATAATGTGGAAAAAATGGTCAATAAAAGTGATAACTCTGATGAGAACATGCTGAATGACATCGAGGCGATTGTGAAGGAATTAAGAAGCATTTCGTGTGCTATTCGTCGCACATCGGTTGTAATGCCAGAATTGTTGCGAATATTCCGTAAGCAAGGATTCCATGAAGACCTGATTAGCGTCATTGACGAGCTCGCTTATACCATTCATGATACTACAGTTGCAATCAGAACCGTCACAAGGAGCCTAGACAATCGATAGTGTACAGAAGATCCAAGGGGATCATTGGAGCGCTCTTGAGCTTTAGCGGGGAAGTAATGAGTTTTAGCGAACAAAGAATTGCGTATTGTCGAGCGAAGTAGCTTATAATAGCCGCAATTTAGCGGTAGCCGAACAATCGTACATACAAAATCTCATTAAACTCTGTCACAATCATCATATATTACTATACTAATTTTACTTCATCAGGGCTTATGAATCTAGAAGTAGCGAAAATTTTCAGAGAAATAGCATATATTTTGGAAATGGGGGTCGATCGGAAAGGTGAGAATGACCAGAAAACAAAGCTGGGCTTGATTTTTAAAATCAGGTCTTATAAAAGGGCCGCAGAGATGATAGAAAATCTATACCCTGAGTTAGATGAAATTTACAACAGAGAAAAGATAAACGGGCTATTGAAATTACCTTCCATCGGAAAGGCCATCGCATTAAAAATAGAAGAATACATTACTACAGGTAGGTTGGGCTACTACGAAGATCTGAAGAAGAATATTCCAATAGATGTTAGCGAATTCATGGGTCTTGAGGGGATAGGTCCTAAAACAATCATGACCTTATACAATATGCTTAAAATTCGAAATATCTCTGAATTAGAAGAGGCTGCCGCAAACGGCAAGATTAGAAAAATTGCTGGTTTTTCTCAGAAAAGGGAAGAGGTAATCCTCAAAAGAATTCAATTCTTTAGAAAAGGCAAGGAAAGAAGACTCATAGGTGATATCTATCCTCTTGTCAAAGATATTGAGAACCGCCTTGCAAGGACCAAGGGAGTTAGAAATGCCACAGCAGCAGGTTCCTTCAGAAGGATGAAGGAGACTGTTGGGGATGTCGATTTTTTGGTTTCGGTAGTAGAGGATCACCGAGAAAATGCGAAAGCTAGAATAATTGATTATTTTACTAAGATGCCTGAGGTCAGAGACATTATAGGCAAAGGATCAGCCAAAGCATTCGTTAGACTCAGAAATGGCATACAAGCTGATCTATTAGTTGTCCCTGAAGATAGCTTCGGTGCGGCGCTTCAGTATTTCACAGGGAGCAAAGAACACGGGGTAGCGGTACGGAAAGTAGCCCTTTCACGTGGTCTTAAGTTAAATGAATGGGGTGTATTTGATGATAAAAATCAAAAAGTAGGAGGCCAGACGGAAGAGGAAGTGTATCACGTATTAGGCATGGAGTGGATACCTCCTGAAATTCGAGAAAACAGAGGAGAAATAGAGTTAGCATTTGAAAAAGAAGGCAACCGCCACGGCAAAAGAAGTAATAAGAAAAGAACAAAGCTACCTCAATTAATTGATTACAACGATTTGAAAGGTGATCTCCAAGTCCACAGTAATTATACTGATGGCGCCTTCTCCATAGAGGAGATGGCCAAAAATGCAAGGGTTCAGTTTGGTTTGAATTACATGGCAATAACTGATCATACAACAAGTCTTAGGCTAGCCAATGGCCTTGATGCGCGAGAATTAATAGAACAGTCCAACAAAATTGCTGAAATCAACGACAAAAATAAAGACACAGGCTTTCGCATACTTTCTGGTGCAGAGGTAAATATCCAAAAAGATGGATCACTTGATATTCCTAATAGTGTGCTCGATAAGTTGGAATTTGTAGGAGCTGCAATTCACTCAAATTTTTCCCTGCCAATCGATCTTCAGACAAATCGACTAATAGAGGCTGCAAAGAATCCGAGTGTCGACATAATTTTTCATCCTACGGGCCGGGTGATTAATAGACGTGATGGGTACCCTGTAGACATGAGCAGACTCATCGAAATCGCAAGGGATACAAAAACAGTTCTTGAAATTGATGCTCATTATAATAGGCTTGATCTGAAAGACGAGTACATAAGAATGGCCATTGAGAATAACGTAAATCTTATTATTGATTCAGATGCTCATCATCCTTTGCACTTTGCTTTCTTAAGGTTTGGTATCGGTCAGGCAAGAAGAGGCTGGGCAGAAAAATCAAACATCTTAAACTCTTTACCCGTTAGTCAATTGCTCCATAGTCTAAAATAATTTTCTAATATTGTAAATAGTAGAAATAGGCTACAACCTTAGTGTATATGTGTATCAGCAGCAGAACATCGTTCGTAATTGCAGATTCTTTTCTCTAATAGTTTCATTATTTGTGTAGATTGGATATCTCAACTCAAGAACTTCCGTATTCAACAAAGCCCTTTCATTTTCTAAGGCTGCTAATTGATTCAAATACTCCTCAAATCTATTTCTAATATCTGGTAAACCCTGACTTGCAAGTTCAATTAATTCATGAATATCTATATCGTTTGTAATTTTCTTATCTCTTAGTATATTTTTGAGATGCAAAAGCATCGGCAGAGAAGTACTTTGTTTCATAATACATTATTTCCAGGTTGTCTAAATTTGAGGGCTACTTTCATAATTGCCTGCTTTCCTCGGCTTACTCTCAATAGGCAGACGATCTCAAAAGAAGCCAGAAAGAACCTAGAGATAATAGATTTTGTGATCGTAGATTTTATTGCCTGGAACAGTCCAATCTCTTCTCTTATCTCCATAGCCCTTTCGACTCGAACAGCCAGAGATAATGCCTTCAACAGGGATGCTACCTCCCTTTCATCTTCTGACCCCCTGCGCTTTTACAGCGGAGCCAAAGTCAGGGGGTATGCCCATTTGTTCAAGCATGATGCTGACGCTCACGTAGCAGTCGAACTTATTGAAAAAGCCAAAATTCTTCTCAGCGTGGGATCTTGGTTTTCTACTGAACCCGATTTTCTTGTGCTTGAGCGCCTTGCAGATATGGACCCCAAAAGGCATTCATCCACTGTTGAGCCATTCTCTGCCATGCTTCTAAGTATGTAATATAGTAGGAAGAGACATTTTCACTACTTTTACCAGTTTCCTCATTCACCTTATCTGTTGTCTGCACAAATGACTTGTTTAGCGCTTTCATGTTCTCCATATAGCCAATATAGTATTCATGCATCGTTTTGATATTCTTTAGATATAGATCGTACATTTCATTCCATGACAATGGCGAATACATGATCTTGTTAGATTGGCTATCGAATTACATGAACTTATGAATCAATAAATCAGATAAATCTCCCTTACTTTTCTGATAGATTAAGGCACTAATAGAGTTGATTTGATTTGGTTTGATTAGTAGCTGTGACGTCATCGGACAGGGAGGTACGAACTCGATAATTTCACTCAGGGGTAAGGAGGCAAATTATTTGTTTGTTTGTCACACAGGATCTTAGATGGGTTTTTAAGTTAAAATGGTTTTCTGAATCTAATCAAGATCGGTAGGGAGGAAAGAAAGGGGTGATCAATCTGTCTGTCACCCTTTCATATGGCGTTGGAGTCCCGTCTAGGAATTGGTTATTTGTTTGTTTGACTTTTAAAGATTGTTGAATTGTGATAAAAGGCATTAGCTTAGCAGAAGATTATTTATGGCATCTGATTCAAAACTGTATTCATTCGATTAACTATTTACTTAGAATTACTAAATAGTTACCGGTACTTAATATAAAACTAATTGATCAGTTTAGTGCGCTGCGAAAAGATATTAATGATACTCCAATGTAATAATGCATCAGATAATAACGATTACTTAAATCAGAATCATCTTGGAACACAAAATATTTATGTATAAAATCATATTATAGGAATATAAAGATGTCTTATATCATAAGGTTTAGGAATCCTTCGCTAAGGAGGATGTATATTTGAGAAAAACTAACAGAGAAAGTAATATTACCGATGATCTACAATCAGTCGGAAGAGAAGCTGCCTCAAAGCGTCGGCTCTCTAAGTCTGGTCAGTTGATGGGTATAACTGCTGACCAGGAACCTATAGAATACGGAAAATCCGGTATTTCATTTGCGAGGTTGGATAAAATCAATATTGGCATTGTTAAGGAACTTCTGAATAATCCTAATGCAAAAAGCGCCGATATAGCTTCAAAATTAAGAATACCGTTGTCAACGATACAGAGAAGAAGGGCTGGGCTAGAGAACTCCTCTATATTACGAAAAGCGTATGATTTAGATTATTCAAGGTTAGGGTGGAGGGAAGCTGAGCTCCTCGTAACTGTTCAAAAAGGCAGATGTCGAAATATAGCTCAACAGCTGCTTAAAACGTTCAAGAATAACATAAAATCTTCAACGTTAAGAATAGGTGATCCTGAAATTAATGTGGCTGCAGACATTATTTACAGAAGCTCACCGGAGCTTCTCAACATTATTGAAGTTGTTAAGAATATAGAGTTCGTATCCTATGTTGAATGGTCAGAAATAACTGAGGTAGTAGGGAGAAACAACATTGATATGCAATCCCTGCTAAATAATTCTGCAACTGGGATCGACAATAGATAACAAGCGATAGTTAAGTCTAATAGTTATGACCTTAGATTCTGAATTAAAACCTCAAATTTTTGCTTAATCTTATGCTCATGAGTGTATGAGTTATAACGTAGATTTTTCTTTAGCTGTTTAGTAGTTATTCTATTCACTACATTTAACTATCGTGATTCCGGAAATCATTTTTTTATTTAATATAGACTTATATGCGCAACAAGGGCTCGCTATGTATTGACGAGTCAATAAATAGTCCTATTCACGGGTAATATACAATACAAAATCAAATAGCAACAAATGAAAGCATAGGTCTATATTCAATGACGCTCAAGAGACAAGTGAAGGGAAATTTGTGTTATATAACAGCAACAGCAGAGTCTTGCTCGATAAAGTAAATAAGGATATTATAAACGAACTAGTTGCTGACCCTTACTCAACAAGCGAACGTATAGCCAAAAGGATAGATGTTCCTTTATCCACAGTTCAAAGGAGAAGAATCACCTTAGAGAGATCCATTCTGAATAAAACTTATGGTCTAGATCTTGGCCTACTTGGCTGGAGAATAGCTGATCTATTAATCGGCATTGATAAAGGTGATCTACGTTCAACTGCCAAAAATATTATTCAACAAAATAGTGAAAATATTATTAGTGCATCACTGCGAATAGGCAGCCCAGAGATTAATATGGTTGCTCAGATACGGTACAAATCATCGCAGGAATTACATCAAGTCTTGCAGAATATCAGAGCATTAGATACCATTGGCCGTGTTGAGTGGTCTGAGTTAGTAGAAGAAGTTGCAAATGACAACACAGATGTTTCTCGCATCACCTTAATTTGATCTGATGTAGTGGTCTCTTGAATACGAGTAAAGTTGACGTTAAAATGATGATCCGGCTTAGTTATTGACTATATTATTCGAAAATATTTATATATTAATTTTAAGTTTATATATTATTGACATGATTAACCACAATGCAACCAGAAGAAACAATGGAAATAACCACAATAATACCAATAACAACAATAATCATGTCAACAAGTCGTTAGTTTCGTCTTCAGCCGTTGAATTGTCGCCTACAAAAAAAATAGATCCTTTAGATGCCAAAATTATGTCTCTGATGGTATCTGGATTACCAAATAAACAGATAGCTGGTAAGTTGAAAGTACCCCTTAGCACAATTCAGAGAAGAACTAGAAAGTTAATTGAAAAAGGAATGATTTCAATGAGGGCTGAGGTTAACCTCCAGATGATGGGATTTAAGAAAGGCTTGATACACGTTTATATCAGCAATGGAAACATCGATCAAATAGCTCGTAAAATAAGCCTACTGGAACCTATCGAGTCTGTTGGAATCCATATAGGTAATTCCGATATGATCGGAAATGTAATCTATGGGGATAGCCAGCAGTTGCTGCAAACAATATCAGATATAAAAAAGATAGAAGGCGTTGATAGGATAGTATGGTCTGAGGAAGTATATAATTTTACAAGCAATGATAATAAAATGGCCAATCTGCTAAATTTCAAAAGCTGAGATCTTCTGTTATCCATTTGATTATTATCGTGAGCATCATCTTCTGTGCAGCAGTAACGTCTGACATAACTTAATCTATCATTAAATCGTTAGACACGGGTTATGAACTAGCTACTTGAAAAGAAGATCTAAATTATTAAATATATTTTGTCACTATTTTATCTAATAACACTGATATCTCTTATGGTTTACAAGTATATTGACATTGTGAGAGTTTCCACAGAGGGTATTAAGGAAGCAGTGAAGGGTGCAACAGATGAAGCCAAAGCGTTAGTCAAGAGTTAAGGTGGCGGCTGAAGTAGGTAGAGTCTATGTATTGATAGAAGACCAAAACATACAAGAATATTATGAAGAAGTGAAAAAAGGTTTTGAAGTAAAAGAAGAGAATTAGTTAATTCACCAACTGAAGGAAGAGAGGCCGCTTGATTGCTAAATCATTGGCAACAAACCGTTATAAAGAATAATTCACAGACAATAACGACGCTCCCTGCGAAAATGGTACGACGGGTTTCTGTCCCGTTCCCCGTCATGCTATTAAGGTAAAGAGGAAAGGCCAAATACGGGACTGGCCAAAAAAAGCCTCTTACCAGCAGGTTACCTTTTGGGTCAAATTAGTTAAGGATCCTTATGCAAGGACCTCACTTTACATAAGGAGAAGATAGGAGACAGGTCACACAGCAAATTGAAGGGCCATTTAAAAGGTGGGAGAGCGTTCAGGAGTTTCAGGGGAACAGAAATAGTACGCACGTAAAATATGCTATTAACTATGAATTACCACCAATAGGAAAGTTTGCCAATCTGTTGTCAGGAAGTTAAGAAGACAATAAATTGAGAGAGGGCCTAGAACAAGCCGCAAACACAGTTAAACAAAAGCTAGACTCTGGTCAAAGTTAGACAATACCTGAAAATAATAGTAAAAGGGATCCAAGCATTATTTGTTAATGTGAATAACCTACTTTTTTTGACGAACAATAGCGATTTAAGCACAACTCGGCAGTTACTTAAAAAAATAGACATGATCATAGGCTGATATTTAAATAATTTTATGACAACTCGATTTACAAGCTGACCTAGTTGTTTACAATCCTTAAATGCTATAAAACATTGTTTATTCTGATGAATCAGATAATATTAAGTGTATTAGCTCTAGCATTTACCTTTGGACTTGTGTTTTCTGTTGCCGCGAGTGTGAGTCCATTGTATTCACAGCAAAATCAGACCAGCAATATGACGTCAATGCAGCAAGGTCAACAAAATCAAACTGCAGGTATTGGAACTGCAAGTGAAATCGAAAATATTACAGGTGGTAATATACCAGTATTAGGAAATGAGACTGATATTCAAAGCCAAAATGATACATCCGTTACGGAAGGGATGCAACAAGAACAGGTAACGACCGATACTAACATGACCAGTAATCAGTCTGGAGCAGGTGGGTAGTGGTGGCGGTGGAATGACAAATCAGACTGCAGCACCTGCAAGCCAGACAGCAAACTAGACAGCAGCGCCAAACCAGACAGGTGGAAACGGACAGCAACAGCAGCAACAACAGCAACAACAACAACGAAATCAGACTGAGCAGCGGCCACTAGGACAAATTGGGGAAGCTATAAGTAATATTTTTGGCGGTCAATAGCTATCAAATTAGATTGAAACTATCAGTAACTGTCGAGGGAATAGTAAGATTAGAAAAATCCGTGAACGACACTTTGAATACTTTGTATGTAAGGAAATCCAATCACAAAATTACTGCTGGCAGTAAGGACACCAAAACGTAACGCGAGAGCTTGAATGTTTATCCATGATTACGGGCGTATCACATATCCAACACCGCCGGCCGGCTCTTCTAAAAACCCAATGTCTGAAATTCCATTTGCCGCTTTCGCCTTGTTGTTGTGGCCTCGTACGTCCAGCATTTAGATAGCCAGCTGTTAACACTTCTCGAATCCTTTGCAATAGTTTCTCTTGTTCAGACGAAGAAAGATTTTTTGCTAGTCTAAAAGGCCAGACCTTGAGTAGATATAATATCTCTGATTTGTATTTATTTCCTACACCTGCAATAAAAGACTGATCTAATAAGAGATCAGCCAATTTCATTTCTGTTCTTTCTTTCAATCTCTTTTTTGCTTCTTTAGTATCAAAATCTGGTTTTAGAGCATCTGGACCCAATCTAGAGATAGATTTATGTTGCAAAGGATTATCCTCTGAGAATTGAAGTATAGGACCGTTGAATTGAACTACAACATGAGTATCCGTAAAAAGGACGAGCCTAGTTCTAGGATCATCCTGAACATTTGTTATTAGATCCCTATCCGAGTGGTTAGTAACGCTTTCACCTATTTTATTGCTAACGTTAGCAGATTTATTAATAATTAATTCCTTTTTCCACTTTACACGTGCAGGTGGTTTTGCTTTTCCGCTATCATACTCGGTTCTTGAATAAATTCGCCATTTTCCCCACATCATCATATGATTGCGTAGATATATGTTACTTGAAAAATGGAGAATAATATTCTTGCCATAGGTATCTACTGACAATACTGTCGATCCTATTACTTTTTCTTTCAAATCACTTTTTATCGATTTACACCGAAGATCTACAATTGACTTTCCTAAGGCTGCTTCGGCGATTTTGTCAGCTGTCCGTCTCACTTCAGGTCCCTCAGACAATTCTTATCTAGTTACATCTTGGTTCGACTATATAGATTGAGTCATTGCTAGATTTCACCATATTTAGCAAAGTATCCTAGCCGCAATTCACCTTTGTCACCTGTACCTAATACGAGCCTGCTCGTTAGAGCTGCATAATAGTACAGGGTAAACATTCTCAGCCTAAAGTTTGCCTTTGCCATTTTGCTTTTTGGAAGACATTTCAGGAACCGGTTCCTGATTTTTCCCAGCACTATAACTTTGAATTAAATTCCAAGTTTCTTTGCAAATTTCTCTCCATCCTCAATATCCTTTCGAAGTAACTGACGAATCTGGTAATATAAGGCCAAAAACCTTTTTTGCACCTAATGTCTTGAGTCGGTGGCAACTAAAGAGTCAACTCCCCCGCTCATACCTACTATTACATCTTCAGATTCTCTTGCTCTAATTTCTGACTTGTTTTAATAAATTGGGTAATGGATCTAATATGTTTTGTTTATGTCTTTCATCCATGTATTGTGAAAAAGAGATTTGAAATGCATGTGTATATTGATTTACTAGGCATATTCAATACAATATCAAGGAATGTCAAGAATATAAGCCAGCTCTTTATTAAAAACCATTGTATGCAAATAAAAATACTTCACAACTCTATAAAGTTCTACCTTCCCAGATTAGAAGGATATTCAGAAATAGTTCGAACAATTGCAGATGAATATGGAAATATGTCTCTTATTGAATTTGACGGATATTTTGAAGGAAAGCTTGAGCCGGTGAAATATACAAGAGTAGAAGTTCATACAGATGAAGTTGATGAAGAAAAGATCATTAGTTTCGCTGATAGGATTAGAATAAAGTTAAAGCAAACAAGTTTGGCTTATGAATTTAACAATCGTCTTGTACTGATAAGTCAGTAGTTTGGGAATGTTATTTGTTTTGGATGTGGCTCAGGGTTTGAGTTTTATAATATCATAATTCTCTGTGGAGCCTAAGTACTTCTATTTGATAATTATAAATATAATTCATAATCCGCAGTTACATTTCATAGTCTCTAAGAGAATTTTCTGAGAGGTCAAAATACATTCGCTTATCGTTGTAATGATCTACTTTTGTTTTGGGGATCAAATATACATGCTCTCTTTTGATCATATTATCGACGATAATTAGCTTATCTTTAGATTCCGCGATTACTGTTCCAATTTTTCTATTTTTATTATGATTTAGTAGAGCCAGAACACTGTAAAACTTGTAGTAATTTCCCGATAAATTAACGCTATGTTCTATTTCGCTCTTCGTCATAGACACAATATCCAATCAAGTATAAAATAGTTATTTTTTGCGTCAAAGAGTAGTGGATAGTGATACTAATATGCATTTATAGAAAATTATTGATGTTTGGCATTATTGTGAGATTATTACAAGTCGGCAACATCTAAACATTAGTCATTTAGCCAGATACACAAGCAGTTTGAAAGTGAGTATGATATCATACCGGCGTAGTAAAATAAATGGTCCAGAATGAAGAAAAACACCGAAAATGAATAAATTCGTATATATGATGAGTAGAATATGAAATTTAGAATAGATATTCGGTGTATTTCTGAATATCTGATGCAATATTTAAGTATGAAGAGATGCTTCATAGATCTATTGAAGCCGGCCGCCGCGTCCCCGAAGCTGTCTACTACTAAAGGCGTTACATTTCGATTGTCAACAGAAAAATTAGAGCAACTGCGTAAAGCAGCCAATGATAGAGGTATTTCTCCAAATACACTCTTTAACCAAATACTCAAATCACATCTTGATTGGCATAGTATGGCAGCGCATGCCAAGCTATACTACTTGCCAAAATCATTTTTAGTCAGATTGCTTAACGAACTTACCAATGACGAATTAGATGAGCTAGCACGTGATGTTGCAAAGAATGATCTTGTAGATATCAGTTTATTTTTACGTGGTGGATTTAATATTGCTTCAATTTCAGAGATTGCAGAAACATGGTTAAGAATAGCACAAATGTCTCATAGAATTGAAGTCGCTGGAGACATCTATAAAATTATTATCGAGCATGACATGGGACGAAATTATTCGTATCTAATTAAAGAAATCTCGAGATACTTATTGGAAGTAGCATTTGAAAAAAAATCGTCTTGCTATGTTACGGATAATGCTGTTATTGTAAAAGTTGAGCAGTAATAACTTCAGCGTCTAGAACTACAACGGCCGGCCATAAAGAATGATTATAGATTTACAAAGAATGTCTGGCTATGAGATTTCTAATTCAGATATAAAAGATCACATATGGTAATATGTTATGTTTGTGTATAAATAGCAGACAAAAGAATATTGGAATGGACTAAAGAATGTATTTGTAATTCCGGAAAGCCTAATTTTGATGCGATAGAATTCAATACAAATAATTCAAGAATGGAGATCGTATGCGGCAACTGCCGTAGTGATATCTGTTGGTGGCCAGTAAGTACTGAACAAATTGCCACACTCGATGAGAGCAAAAATAAAGTAAAACCATTAATAGTTCCAGCAAGAAACAGATAGCGCAAATTATTTGACTTGTAATCACCCATAAACGGTGGCTGATTGAGTCAATCTTTAGTTGATTTTTCTCTTACATCTAATGTCGCAATCAATGAGAATATGATAGAAGATCTAGTTGTGTGGATTGGTACTATTGCGGGCATTATAGTACTGTTATCATTCATACCCCAGATTTTCAGAGCTTACAAAACCAAAAAGATGTTAGATGTGTCTAGTTATCTGATGATTCTTATTGCAAGTGGAATGCTTCTATGGGTTGTTTATGGTGCTATTAGATCTTATCTGGTCATAATTGGAACTAATGCTACCGGATTTGCTTTGAATGTTACTTGTTAATAATGAAAATAAAATATGACAAATTACAAAGCACTACCGTAAGACATCATAAAAAATAAATTCATCATTTAGTTAGTGTCTAACTAGAATGATTTTTTTATTCTATCTATAGACTTCTCTTTGTCTGCTAACCGAAAACTCAGACGCCGTTTCTCTTGCTGTATTTGCGATTGCTTTTGCATTATTCACATTTATTCTCGAAAGCTCTTCTGTTTGTCGTTGAAGTCGTTCAAATGCATTTCCAAAAGTACCAATGTTTCCGAATAAGATATCATTACTGATTCTTGTTGCTGCTGACACATTTTCTGCAAAGTTGCTAACTGCTCTGGCCCATATTTCTGCGGGCACTCTTGGAGAATACCAATAATTGAACATTCTATTGGCATTTTCAAAGTATATAGCCGATGAGCTAAACACGGAATTTATCAAAGACTTTTGAGCTTCAACGTATTCTTCCACTATTTTTCCAGTCGATTCTAGTGCTTGTTCGTGATAATTCCTTACGGTGTTTGTATATTGTGGAATTTGATTTCTTGATTCATCTATGGATTTTCTTACATTCTTTTTAGTTTCATCCAATGATCTGTTGATTGTGGATTGGAATTCTTGTGCAGCTACTTGTGGCCCAACTTCTTGTAGAGTTTCAACTGCTTCTACTCTATCTTCTACTTTCTTGGCTTCTTCAGCCACTTTTTTTGTGTCTTCGATGGCTTTTTCTTGTTCTCTTTTAGACATCTAGATATTTTATTCAACATATTACATAAACATTGGCGGTATGGCTTTTGTAAGCATTTAAGACCGTACAAATGGCGAGTCAAGAATTCAAAGTCTAAAAATTAACTTTGGATTTGGCGAGCTTTATATGTTAAGTTTCATATGTAGTGATAAGATAATGGGACTACTTTCACTACTTTTTGGCCTATGGATATTCTGGGACTTATTGGGCTGGTTTAGAAATCGAGATAGATTTTAGCGAGAAGTCATTGGATAGTGTAGCATACGTTTGAATAACTATAGTAGTAATTCAAGACTCGCAATTGCAACGACGAACTATCATCAGAACTGTCAAATCAGTTAAATCTCAAATTCTTTCAAAGTATTCTGAGAAATATTGAAATAAACTCGATTGTCGCCGTAATGATGGACTTTGGTCTTGGGAATTAAATATTCATGTTCTTTCTTGTTCTCGCCATCTATTATAACCAGACTATCTTTATATTCACAGAATACTCTTCCAATTTCTCGGTCTTGTAAACTATCTATATTATGGCTTATAATGGCTGAAGCTCTATGAAACGCATAGTTTTCCAATGACCGATCGACATTGATTGTTGTCATCATAGAAGGATAGTGTATTCAAAGGATATAATGATAGTATTACGTTCTAATGACACTGTCTAATATTATTCACTTTGCTTTTCTAACCAGGATTTACTATTATCTAATTAAATCTTTCATACTGCTGGACAAATACATACTGAATATTATGCAGTTAATTATTATAACCATTTGAATGATAGAACATTTCATTCTTAATTCATAATAGTGTCAATAAAGTTCAATCCATGGACTTGAAATTGGGTTTGGTTAGCTTCTGATAGATTCTTGAATCTACAATTCTTAATAAATGAGTAAGCAGATGCAACTTCGAAAAGAAATTTTCATTCTTGCCATCCAATTTGAATTCCACTAAGTCTATTAGTGTAAGAATCTCTGGGCACAACCAAATGGTTGTCAGCATAATTCTACCATCTCTACTATAATAGATAGCTCGCTCATAGCCTAAGATTATTGCAAAAAAAATATCTCATAAAACTACTTTTTTTGTAGATTCCATATGAGCATTGATACATAACAACATTGAGTGCCTAGGATTATTTACCAAGAGGTTCCCCAATCCCCGTGTGCTGATTTCATTTACCCATTCAGGTTAGGATCCTTTCTATGCCTTGTTAATTGATTGAAGGTCTTACCCTGATCCTATTAACTTGAGTTTTTTTGCTTTTGTATATCCAATGATTGCTTTTTCTACTTCTTCATTAAGAATACCTTGAGTTATAGTTCCGTATTCTGACTCTAGCTCCTGCTTAAATTCCGCCAATACTTTACTTGATATCTCAAAGTGTAATTCGACTTTATCTTCAATCATTTCTTATCTTTGGTTTTATGTCCTCTATTTTATTATTATTCGTATTCGGAACTGTGACATCTACATGAACAATTTTTTCCTTCACATTGCGAATGTCTATCTGAATTACATGCTAAAGATAGGTTTAATTCCTCTCTTTGATTATCGTCCGCCATTCTATACTCTATGTATCAATATTCTATTTATAGGACAATCTCATATCATGTGTTCGCTAAGACTTGTATCAATATCATCAGTGATTAATAGCCGTTTTTGGACGAATTAACTATCTGAGTTTTTAGAGTCTTATGCTTATTTTCTGCATGCAATGTGAGAATCCCAGACTTAAACAGCACCTAAAGGCATTCCTAAAGAAGTATCCTACTGTTTCAAAGGACGTGGAGTTCACTATAATTGACGTTAATCCTCAGGATTGGATTGCTGATATAAAACACGAAGAGACGAATACGGCCAAGAGTTGTCAGATGTGCTCCATACAAGAGGATATTAAGAGAGTAAATAGTTCTGGGTGGACAGGTCAACCTGATGGTTACAATCCTTTCGAATGGAAGGTAAGGTATTAAAGACAAATGGAATTGGCTAACGCTTCAGTTAGGGACCGGCATGCACCACCCAACTACTTTGTCAACGAACGCAGTTTCTAGCTGTTAGGTTCTAATATTGTATAGTTGACTTCGTTAATGGTTTTAACAATGTGGAGTTAGTTGGTGTTGGTGGTTGAGACAAGTACAGCACCAACCAACTCCACTGAATTGGTGCTTAACCTAATACTGTATGCTCACCTTTGCTAATAACGGTTTTAATCATGGAGTTGGCCGGTGTGTTTAGGGATCCGACGCCACCAACCAACCCCCATAATGCCTTGTCCGATAGATTTGTAATTATCATAGGTTAACTTTGTTAATAATGGTTTTATGCTAGGATGGTCAGATGCGTATGGCCAGATTCTGGGTGTACAAATCCTATTACTGTCAACAAAGCTGCTCAAATACAAGTATAGAATAAAGAATAGGGGTTGGGCTATTGTTTAGGTAGTCCTCGCAGCATTGAGGTATTCTCCGAATGATGGCTATTGCAAGACATTTGATAGGGTCGAACAGAATATCAGGGTACATGATATAGCATACCAACAGAGGTCTACTTCTCTTTCAATACCTGATCTAAGCTGGTCCTGAATCTATCTGTCAAATCCACAAGTTTAGTAGATTGATTTATTTTCAAGCCATCGATAATTTTTTTATTCTTTTTAATTTGGTTAATAAATTCGGTTAATTTACGGTGTGTATGAGAATAAGCAGATTCATAGTCGTAGTCATTATCTCTCACGTTCTTGATGACTTGCTTCAATTTATTTATTAGATTATCTCTAATATGAACTGAGTCAGTGCTTACTTGCATATCTTGAGTATGTTGCTGGATAAGTGAGAACCACGCATCACATTCTCCCTCTTTTATTAGGTCATTTATTGTTTCAAATGTTAGATCACCTGTTTTACCATAGATGCTATTAATATAATTTGTACGCTCGATTCGTGTTATTGTCTTCACCTTAAATTGTTCTCTTATAAGATCCTCATAAATTCTTGCTCCACATTTTCTATCTTTACTAGAAGTATTTGTTACTAAAATATTGCTAAGTTTTCTCTTCAAAACACGTTTATCGTTTTTATTATTAACTTTACATATAGCATCTTCAAGGAGATCTTTCATTTCGGTGACAAAATTGGCGTAATCACTTATTAGACGTGTCATGTTCTCGTCGTAACGCGAATTTCTATCTGCATATATTATATCATTTTGTCTGTCCTTAGCTCCATTGTGATCCATGGGAATCTTACCAACGTCGATCTTAGAGGGATGCACATTAACTATATACACATCCAGCTGTGGAATTTCATTTATGTTTTCTACGTCTTTCCAATATTCTTGGTGAGCATGCAAGAGTTCTCTTAGTGGGGTACTGCTAAGTAAACCTCCATCCCAAAAGTAACGAATATTATTATATCTTTTATTAATATTAGACAGAGATGCTGAATCTTGAGTCTTTTCTTTATTTGTTGTATGAATAGACACTTCTGCATAGTTATAGAATTCTGGTAATGTACCGCTTGCCATAATATGATCCATAGTGAGACCATCACTGTACTCAATCACATTTTCATATCCACTTTCAATATTATAATTACCATACTCTGACTTTCTAGAACCATCTGCCTTAGGATAGCTATCAAAGGTTACTGTTACACCTTCGGCGACATCCACACTACACACAAGGAGTCGAGGTTGCTTGTTCTTGAAATCAGTTAATATTGGAAATTTAGCATATTTCTCTATACTTTCTCGTAGAGGCTTGTTGCTATGCAAGAGCCAGTCGTTGTTAAAGCAAGATGCTGGATCTTGAGAGTGAAGATGTATTGAATCAAAAAACCTGTCGTCTTTGATATACTCTAGAAAGTAATACATATTATTTCGCACTTGATTCAGAAGTAATTTTTTAACCGAATAGTACCTCCTAGCAGCCTCTTTAGAGGCAGCTCTCGGATTTTTCTTTGCCCACTCGTCATACCAAGGCTTACTCAATTCACCAATATCAAGAGATTTTAATGATACTTGGTCTGTCCAAAATTTTTCAAGTTCTTCCGTTGCTTTTTCCCAGCTTTTAGTTTCCAAATACTGACTTACCAATATTGCACCGTTCATTGCACCTATAGATGTCCCTGCGATGACATCAAAGAGCAATCTGTTTCCCTCTCCATTTTCTTTATCTTCCATTCTGAGATTCCTAGATAGTACATTAAGCACGCCAGCTTCATATGCCCCGAGCGCGCCACCGCCCTGTAAAACGAGAGCCCTCTGAACCTTTGGTGCAGTCTTAACTACAGGCATATTAGTACTTCATCAATGCTCCTTTTCTTAACTCATAGTTAGTTAGTTAATATATTAACGATACATTATCTAGTTCTCTGTTAATAATAATATCTAAGCGTATTCATGTCTTATTTAATAGGATATAATTCGAAACCAAATCAATCAGAAATTCAGTGTATTAATCTTAAAAACAATATCGCATAATAGGTACTGTTCTATTTTGATATCAAGAGATAATAAAAAAGGAGTCTTAATTATAGAGGAAGGCTCCATTTCGGATATATTATATAAGTTTAAAACACAGCTAAGCTTCGGAGAACATAACATACTGATTTATCCGGATCGATATGCACTTCGAGAGTTATACTCTCGAGCTTGTAAAATGGCTCTTGAAAATAATGAAGCAGTCATGATACTTTTGCACTATGAAACTAGGAATGATATTTTAACATTTTTACGAGAGCAGGATATAGACGTATATAATTACGAGAAAAGAGAGAGATCTCTGCTCATAATTGATTCTGCCAAAGATTATTTCGGATCTGCCAAAGATTTCTTATTTTATTTGAACATGATGAATGCAAATGCATCAAAAAGAAATAAGCGGGGAATACTAGTCCTAATGGATCATCATCGAATTGGTAATCAGATACAGAGAAGCACAGACTCTCTAATGGAATATGAGGAGCTGATACCGGCCAAATTAAATCTTAATGTCAAGGTATTGTGCCTTTATGATGTCAAAAATTTCGATATTCTCGAACAAGTTGACGAAAAGGAATATTTACTCAGATTACATTTTAGACGATATAAGATAAAAGAGGATCAAAATTATCATAATAGTTCTGAAAATAAAGCTCCCCAGTTCCGTGTAGGTAAATAGAATAAATTATAAAAAACTATATCTCTAACGATGTTTTTCAGATTTTTATGTTGTGATAAGAGGAGTAAATCTAGGTGTACAGGAGGTTACAATAACTAAGGAAACGGTTTGGATAACTATTTCATTAATATAGTAGCGAACAGATACAAGTAATACTAGAGTTAGTATGCCTTTAGTGTTGATAGTAGACGAAGATAAGATAGTAGTAAACTACCTATACGCCCTCTTTAAGTTGTCAGGTTATGAAGTCAATATGGCTTATAGCTCCAATGAATGTCTAAGATTTTTAGAACAATCCAATCCTAGCCCTATAGATGCAGCCTTAGTGGATGGAAAAATAGCTGAAGATAAAGGAGCAATGGTTGTATCTAGAATAAAACAACACAACAATAATACAAAAATCCTAGTTGTAGCCAATAATGATAATCCAAGAAATATAATCTTAGAATATGGAGCAGATGACTTCGTAATAAAACCAGTGAGCGGAGAAACACTTCTAAGTAAGATAAATATGCTGATTCAAGCTAAGCTTAGCTCTGATTCACAGATTGATATAGAAAAATAATTAAAAGTCTTAATTTTTGTCCATGTCTCCGTTGGAGTTTATCGTTCAGTCTCTTGTTTAGTACATAAAAGCATTTCCTATTATTTTGAGAATATCTATTGTACTTCTAATTAGTACGGCGTTTTAGGTCATATTGTAGTGAAGTGATTCATTGGTAGTCATTTCAATCCTGGGAGTCTTCTCGGTGTGCCTTTTATTTCGAATTTAAATTTTAAATATGGCTTGAAAATTATTATGCTTTGAAATCCGTCGAAATGGCTTCCTCACCTAGTCAACATCAAAGAAATCAGTAAGGAAGAATAAGATAAAGTAGTTGAAAGGGAATCCAGGTAATGAAGACCCTGCTGAAGAAAAAGAGGCTTCGTCTAGCTGTAAACTAGACTAACTAGCATTCTTTAAAGATTGCAGTGCGTCGTAATCCAGCAATGTTAAGTGTTCTGCACTTAACTATTCTAACTGAAATTTACCGCTAATTAAATTCATCTCTTACATAGTTGATTAGATATTTACCGAATTATGAGCAATTCAATTATTATAACCATTCAAATGAAAAAAGATTTCATTTTGATGTGATTATTTACGTCAACAAGTTTAGACTACGGGCTTTCAAATTGGTTTAGTCAGCTAATATTTTACCTAATATATTTGGCTTAGTAGTGTCAGCTTAGAATACCTCTCTATCGTTTAGAGTCATGTTGATAACCTTCAAAGTTAATGGATACTCTGTACTCAAAAATATTTTGAATTTTGTTACTGTTATATAGTATGTAAATTATGGATTGGTATGGCTAACGCAGCACAAACTAAAATGGATTGGAATGATGCGATTAAGAAGGAAGCTAGAGGTACAAGTGACATAGACTTGGGAGAGGTACAAGAGATTGGTACTACTTATGTTCGCACAAAGAAAGGTCTGATAAACAAACATGACTATTATTTACCCAAATACCTAGTTGAAGGATACGATGGTGACAAAGTATATTTCAGAATAACCCAGGACGATGCAGATAGATTATTCGCAAATGAAAACGATACACCACCATCAAATGAGGAATATAGATCTACTTACAGAGATCGAAATCCACTCAAAGATACATTACCTTCTGACATCGAGACAAAGATCCCAGTCATGGGTGAGAGGTTAGACGTTACTAAGACAGAAACTGAAGGAGAAGCAAGAATAGTAAAGGAACCGGTCACCGAAACGAAAACTGTTAAGGTGCCAGTGACTCATGAAGAGTTGGTGGTCGAGAAGCATGATGTAACCGGAGATCTTCAACGACAACAAACATCAAGTGACGGACCAGTGACTTCAAAAGAGGAGATTAGAGTACCACTAAAAGAGGAGCATGTCAAAGTAACGAAAGAACCGTACGTAAAGGAAGAGGTATCGGTAAAGAAAAAACCGGTAACAGAGACTAGGCAAGTCACTGACGAAGTAAGAAGTGAAAAGGTAAAAGTTCAAGGAGCATCTGAGGATTAGTCTCAAGGTTAGTTATATAGTCTATAGCAACTAGAACACCCTTTATGAGTGGACTATGAACACCATATCCCTCTTTTTGGTTCGTTGTTCAAAACTAATGTCAGAACTGACAAAGCCTGCGTCCGGAGCAAAAAAGGATAATGAGAAATGAAAATGAAAGCATTAGACGTTACCGTTATAGTATATAGCAGTGTCATTTAAGGCATGGGCAGCATTCGTGAAGATTACTTTTAAATTCAGTAGTAATCTGTATATATTAACTCGATAAAATTAACAAACTTGAAATATATCATAATAAGAGAACTGAGCGCTGGGGCCTTTTGGAATAATATACGAAGTACTACATGAGAACAACACTCCAGTGACATCAATAGAGTATATGGAGATCGTAACGAGAGATTCACAAGTCTTGAATATGAGTATAGTTGCTAGTAAAAACTCTATTTCTCAAAATTGTAAGTGAATGCTTTTATTCAATATTGCATAATAGTATGTGGCATTCCAACCAAATCTATGATCAATTTGGTAGGGCCTGCACAATTTCCTACCAACTTGATCTTATTCACTGGATAAAAGCAAGATCGGTCAAAAAATAAATATGTACTTGATATCTCCTCATATCAGAATACTGTCTACCAAAAATATCATTGCTTTACTGCAATCTACATTTTCAGGTTTTAGTAGTACTAGAATTTACATGTGAACAGACTTTGATACTCTAGAAGTCTACGATTTTAATAAATCATAGAATTGCATAATTCGATACACCAATAATTGTAGAATACGTACCATAGTGGTTTTTGTCCAATGTTTCATATTATATAATGTCCTGAGAGATCGATGGATTATGATTCATTTCAATGAAAAGAACATCATAGTATTTTAGATTTAAAATGCAGCTAGTAATTATAGTACTTTAGGTAATCAATTTTCACGAGCATTCTGTTATTTCTGTATGGTTTAATTTTGTACAACTCTCCATTTCTATTGCTCATCATTAATTTTGTACATTCTGATTTGCTTCTTAACTTCTAACACAAGGAACAATATACAAGTCTAAGTCATGTTTTTTGACTCAATTACATGAGAGATTTTATTGTGCCCGGTGTTAATATATTTGGAATTTATGATGCAAAGCGTTAATCTATAATATAATTTCAACAGAAACACTCATATTATATCTATGCTGTGGAAATCCAGTATACTATGATGCAGAGTGGTGTTACAATGTGACATTCGAAATTAATGTACTAACGTTACTGGCTCGAATAATAGTACCTTGTATGAAATAATAAAAGGCAAACTTGCAACAACAAGTATGCCAGAAAATGGGCCGTTGGATCCATACGAAGGATGGGGCCCTAACAATAAGACAACAGATAAACATATGATTAATGGGAAAGCATGGACAATCATTGATGCACGTATTATATCTGAGCAGGGCGAAAAGCATCATAACAGATATCCCTTATTACACAATTATCTATTGGCAAATGCCTGCCAAACTTTGCAAAACGGTAATTGTTGTCTGATCATATGTGATAAAGGAGAATCTAGAAGTAACTCTATTGCATTAGCAGTATTGGTTGAATATTATGGAATTAGATTTCATGATGCATGGAATTTAATTAAGAAAAAAGTACCAATTTGCCAAATAAATCCATCACATATTGAATTCCTAAAAAGAAAGTATAGGATTAGGTTGCAAAATAATGCTCTGTATAATGTTAAATAACCTTTTACAAATTCCATTCGATTAAATTGTTCAGCGTAAGACAGACAGACGGACAGACGAGAAGATTTATTTCATGAGTAATTAATGTATTAAGATTTCATGCATACTACTGAAAGGTTGTCTTGTTTGAAGCCTTTATTGATTCCTTAGATACTAGATCCTTGTAGTACGTAGAGTACTGCTCAACCACTTGGTTCCATGTGGGTAACGCATTAGCATAGCTTGACGCTCTGTGCTCTTGCGCCTCACGCACATTAGGATTCATTAGAAACCTGACAACATTATTTGCAAAGTCGGAGACTTCATTGCAGACACATAACGCCTCATTATTAAAGCCAAATCCTTGAGCCCCGATTGGTGTAGTGACGATGGCCTTCCCAGCTTTTAATGCTTCTAAAATTTTTACTTTTACTCCTCCTCCAATGCGCAGAGGGCAAACAACAACTTTGGCAAATTTATAAAAGGGTTGCAAGGAATCAACATATCCTACTATTTTGATAGAATTAGAGATAGTTACTATATTAGTATCTGTCATAGCTCCAGCATTGGTATCATGAGTGCTACTAGATGCTAGATCAAAAATCTCTTTTGAAGGGGAGGTACCAACCATAAATAGTTTTGCATCAGGTACATCTCTAAGGATCAAGGGAAATATCTGCTTGCAGAAATATACAGCAGCATCAACATTCGGATCATACGCAAAATTAGCCACAAATAAGATGGAAGGACAATTCTCCATGATGTATCTATTTGAATCTTTGGAAGCAGACCCAATTCTATTGTTGTATTGAGAGTGAGGTTGTATTATGGATTGATTTATAGTAAGATCATGATCTATACCATTGGGAATAAATACGACATCTGCGCTAGGCTCTAACTCTCTGATGCATTTTTCATCGTCTAGCGCTAGTACGATTACCTTTTTGGCGCGCCTCCAAAAGGATCGTTCCCATAAAAGAGTATTGTTACGATCTTGGCGATAAAATAATTTTTCCCTTTCAGATATCGACAATTTCAGTCTCTGTGCGCATAACGAATACTCAACATTGTGTTCAACCAGCAAAATGGGAACCGGGCAATCCTCTGGAATTAACTGCATAAGATAGCTTCCCTCAACATGTATAATATCAAACCCCGAGCTTTTTATTAACTGGGAGATACCATTGGATCCCTCTTTAGTATAATATCTTCTCATAAGCGAGGGAAAACTAAAGGATCTATCCGTTGACGGAAATGATTCTGTCTTAAATATGCTGACGTGATTACAATAGCTCCTCAATATTTCAATACAATTGTCATCAATTTCAGGTGCTTCTGTTAATGAACACAGGTATATTTCAAAGTTAGTTGACAATCTGGCGATGAGTTCGAACTCACGTCTGCGCCCTCCACTTGCAGGGGGATATGGAAGATGCGCAGTTAGGAATAGTATTCTCATTAAAACATAGTTATCCTAATATTGATTTTTTTCTATTATTATACAAGGTAATTTTTGGATACGTAGCCTTGCAATATTCTAGGCTTATTGCTCCAGATATATTTTCAATCCAATGGCACTTAGTTTTAAACTCTTGAACCGAAGAAAAGTTTCTGTGTCTAAAGTCTTTTTTTGACATCACCTATCAATCTGCAACATTGGATATAACCAGATTTGTTGTTAGTAAACTACCAATATTGTCCTTTTATGATAGTTTATGGCTTACTAAGTATCCCATCTATTCCATCTTGAAAACTTATGAAAAGCTCGGTATACTCTTCTTATCTAAGCTAACTTCTCCAATCTTCTCCACACCTTCTATTGTTACCTCAAGCCCTGATAAACCAGTAATGTATTTCGCTAGTCTATTTTTCCAAAAAGGATACAGTTGAGAGGACATAGTTGACTTTATAACTCAACTTATATGATCAGTTTATCAGTTGGATGTCGCTGTTTGCTTCGCTAATCTCGTACACAAACCAAGATGCCTTTTCTCTTCTCTTAGAATGGAATTTACTGCAGTTGAGAGCCTTCTAGTATTCTTGATTTTACCATTAAGTTTCCTGGATATGGCTGCTAATACTTCGTAGTGTCCCAAATATGACAACGAATTCATGCTGATGCGGCGTTGCCTGCCAGTCCTAACTGAAGCATCAGCCAACTTGAATTGTCATTAATACTTTGTGTTCTACTGACAGTAACAGCGGATGTCAGGAGCTTTTGGTCAATCCATCCAGGACTCCAATAATCATAGTCACCAACCCCTAAAGCCAACTGATTGTATATTATGTACTTTGAATGCAGTATTGTGAAGTAGACCTCTATAGAACATAATATACCATTCTCGTCACATGTTCCCTCTCTTAATGCTGTTTGTATACCCTCATAGAATATTTTATTTAATGCCAAGGAACCAGAAAGATGAGAGAATCGGCTAATCTTTGTCTATCCTTAGAATTTAACGTACATCTGACGTAATAACGCATACTATTTAGTCGGCTGCATAAAATAATCGTGAAAGTCATTTATGCATTACAGCGTCTTTATATCACATATCAGCATGAGTTCTTAATCATAATCTCTAACTGACTAATGGAATATGAAGCCAGACTCTAATACATATATTCGGGAAGTCTGATCGAGGGCGTAATTAAAAATAATTCTTAAATTGCAATATGTTCAAGTTAGAGTATAGATGAAGAGGAGAAGCAAAGGCAACAAGAATGAAAAAATCATTTTAGATACTTCGAAAGCAGATCCTTCTAGTGATATACTAAGCATTCAAAATAAACCTGACATAGCAGTTTGGAATAGAAAAGTTCTAATACAAGGCGAGCGTCGAAGAAAAATAAAGATTGGTCCTTTGGATCAGAATTTAATAAGAAAAGATACAAATGTTCCTATTGATCCTGCCAACAAGGAAAGTGTATCTGATGTAGTTATTTCTGGAGCAAAAGTGACTGATCGAGTAGACTTATCTAAAGTAAATCGTAAGAATGAGAAATAATTAACCTCTAATGATCTCACCGGAATACATACCAAAGGATCAGCTTGTACGTTATGAAATGATAAAGGAATTACTTGAACTAGCATACAACCGAGTAATCGAATCATTAAGAGAGCCAAGTTCTTTGCCGTACATACCTAATATCTATCCAACGCCAATTATGATCAAGAGAATATACACTATTCATGCAAGGATGGTCAGGGTTTTGTTTTATAGCGTTGCATATCCAGATAAAAGTAATTTTGAAAGATTTGCAATATATCCTACTCTAACTCTTATTGAGAGACTACCTAATTACTTAACAGGAGTTATAGGTCATGAGATTGCTCATATCATGGCGCTAGAAGGTAAGGTAAGCGTATCAAAATCTGACCTTTATTCAATCCTAAGAAATAGGGAAAAGAATGTTAAATCTAAAGAGAAAAGAGCTGAAATGGTATACGAGTATTTTGATGAACCAATATTATCAGAGATAGCTCGATGGAATCGCATTAGTATGCGGAAAGACATAGAAGAAATAGTGTCTAACGGCGTCCAAAAAGTAGACCAGCAGGTATTTGATAGAATAATTTTCAAAGATGAGATACATACGTTTTACAATTTCATTAGGACGAAATTAGATAAATCAGAGCACAGTTGTAATTATAACAGCGGTAATGCATTAGGATAAGGGATAACACTAATCCACCAAGATGGTATATTTACCTACCTTCATGATTGATGATTTCTGCAAAAATCCCTATAACTGGTGGATTAGTATCTTAGATTCGATAGGGTTTTGAATTAGAATGTCAATTATTTGCTACGCGGTTTGAATTGGGTAGTGAATGTCTACTCGACCAATCTTTTTAACCGGTGTATGTTTCACATATTGAAGTTCAATCAGGCTAATTTTATCAACGATGTTCTTGTCAACACTACTGCTGCGTTCATGCCTGGATTTACGAATAATATCAAAATTTTATCCGATTAAGAAAGACCTTAGTCGCCTGGCTACTGTAGATTTCTTAATTTACAAAATGATGTACTTATAGGAGCTAACTCACTAAATCACAACGCAGCAGGCCAGTCGACATGTATCGGCTTCAATTTGCTGGCCCCACTTGAAATTGTAAAGTTACCTCGTATCTCGCTAGTCTCTTTAATAGTATTTACTTCGCCGTTAACCGTCCATCTTCCACCATTTAGGTGAGATAAGCGCGGAGCTGATGTCCACATGGTTCCCTCACTAGTGACTTGTGCAATACCCCTTCGATCTGGAGTTCCTCGGTTTCCAGTCCCAATTCCTGTAACGGATTCGCCATTCTTGGTTATATGCAAATACCTAATTGTTAGGGTTGCATTACCATCTGCTAGCATCGTGGCTTCCACTGTATCCCAATGGACACCAGAATAGTATTTTCCAGTGACTTGTCCCTTCTCATTTAATTCAAGTCTCACAATGTCATTATTGATATCAATAATCCGCATAGATTGTAATTTGGCTTTTATGACCAAATCGTATTTGGCGATTGTCCGCTTTTTTGATAAAGTTTTAGCCATGATGACATACTGTCGCTTAAACTATAATAGCTTTATACACACAGTTTCAAATGAATGACCAGTAGAATTTTTCAGATGCTCGACGTATTCACTTAATTGATGGTGATGGATGATGACCATGCGTGCATGTAAGTCCCAATAGCAACACACACTTGAGATCGAAATAACAAACCTTAAAGGAAGAGGCGCACACTAATATATGTAGTAGAGGATTGCCTAGCTGTCGCCCCGATGTATACCGAAGGAACTTCGCTGCGTGGTGTGAAGAATGTAACGCAGTATTCGGCAACTCAGTCCTTGCAAAGCAGCACCGCGACACAAGGAAACATAAGGTAAATGTAACTGAGTATCTAGCCAGCGAGCCCGCGATTCTTAAAGTTTTTCTATTTGGGATTATATGAAGTGTACTAATTGCAACGAATAAAAACTGCAGCTATTTTTTCAAAATTTGGTCCAGATATACGGCTTTTTGTACTAATGTTAGTTGTAGCAGTTACTATCACTATCGATTCAGAGATAGGTTATGTTGCCGATTTCATTCCTGAACAGCTTTCTTCGAATACTGGAGTGTTTGTATTCATATTAATTGCAGTTATATTTATGGTAACGCAATATCTTATTTTAGATTATGTCAAGCAACTCAATAAAGAGACTAGGCAACGGGTACCTCATTTAGTCAAATTGCATTTAGGAGTCTTTGTTGCTCAATATTTGCTGGCGGGGGTCATAGCAGTTGCTATTTTGCAAATACTTTTCATGCAGCAGTACAATATTATATACCTATATATTGTGTACGCTATCAGCTATGGTCTATGGATTTCGACTTTAGCTCTTTTAGCCAGAGCTTTCTTCTTGTGGTACAGATTTTCCAAGAATACTATGGTTTTGATTTTCACTCTATCTATGTTTGCATATGTAATAAATGGGATAACAGGACTCGCCGAATACTCTGATATGCTTGGGCAACAGAAGAGTATAATATCGTCTACTGATGTCGCATATTTTCCGGAGTTTAGCATTGAGACAGTGAAAAGTCAGCTTGGTGTGGCCAATACAGTTGCCTCTACAGTTGCCTATATTCTGACCTGGATTGGCACAGTTAAGATGTTATTTCCATATATCAAAAAGTTGGGCAAGATTAAGTTTTGGATTATTATGGGAATTGCTATGATTTACTATCTTAGTGTGTTTCCACTTTTTGTCTTAGGTTATTTTACTCCATCTGAAAATACGGACGCAATGACAATTATTATTATATTCTCATTGGCTGGTCTTCTATCTGGAATCATATTTGGTGCGGCTTTCTATTCGGTAGCCAGAACTCTACGAGGAGGCAGTGATCTTAGAAATCACATGATAGTTGCGGCCTATGGATTTGTTCTCTTTTACATTGCTGGGTCTGCCACGGCTTCACAAGCGGCCTATCCACCATATGGGATGGTCTCAGTCTCATTTATTGGATTATCTTGTTATCTTATATACGCAGGTCTGTACTCTTCAGCAGTTACTGTTTCTCAGGATATGACATTACGTCTGTCTATTAAAAAGTCTATAACTGATCAAGCAGAATTTCTTCATGGTATGGGATCAGCTCATCTGGAACAAGAGCTACAATCAACGGTCATGAAGATAGCCAAGAAGAATTCGGACGTGTTAACTGAAAAGACTGGAGTCGAATCTTCAATGACTGAGGGTGACATCAAAGAATACATGAAGATGGTTATGGATGAAATCCATAAATCATGACATCTATTCTATTCTTCTTCTGTCTCTTCTCCAATAGTTCCATTAGCCCCTAATCTCAATATAGGTCCAAATGTTTCTCCGTTGTCATTGCTAACTCTCATAATTGGTATTTCATCTGTCTCATTTGTCTCCCACCATGTCACTATCACGCTTTCTCCATCCGAGTTTAATTCTACTCTCTCTGATTCTGAATCATTTGAGTTGCTGAGATTAATCCTATCCGAGAAACTTGTACCGCCATCAGTAGACACCCTAAACAAAACCTCATTATTGCCATTCGCAGTGTTATTACTCCACCAGGCCACATAGACATTATCGCCTATGACAACGGGTGGTGCTGAGCGAACCGACGTGGGCGCTTTTACGTCTTGTTCCATCATCAAAGAAGCTGCTATTGTTAGTCCGATTGCTGTCAAAATCAATATGACAATCATTCCAGCAGGAGATTGATTCTTCATTGCGTCTTAATACAATGTCCGCTATATATTATGTGGACCAGATTCATGCCTGCTAGAATACTATAATGATCATTAGTGCGTAACCAAAGTATAGAAAAATGGCATCCAGTCTTTCTTGGCAATCTTATTTTTCTAATTTTCTACGTGTTCCATATCTTTATTTTCTTCTTCTTCTTCTATTGCCTCTGTCTCTTCTACTAGTTCCTCCTCCTGAGGTATGTCTTTCTCATCTTCATCGATTGCCATGTTGCATAAATGATGGCAGGACTGTATTAAATGATTTGTGAAATATGAGCCCGTATTCGATGCAATGGTTAAAACCTTTGTCGTTCATGTTAAGACGAAAAGAAGTTGATAAAATATCCAATATACATTCTCGTATTTTCTCTGATCGGGGCCTTGACTTTACTGTCATCTGATTCTACATCTGCACAATCGAATCAGTCATCCCAGCAGCAACAGGCTCCTCCTTTGCCGTCACCAAGTGTCATCCCGCCTATGAATAATGAGACCAGTGAGGGTTTTGGCAATGTAACAGATGTTCAAAATTTGACAGGACTAAATCAGGCTGCTATGCAGAATGAAACAGGTAACCAAAGTGCGGCTGGAGGACAACAGCAAGAAAATCAAACCAGTAACCAAAGTGCGGCTGGAGGACAACAGCAAGAAAATCAAACCAGTAACCAAAGTGCGG
>Ga0081455_10001140_pt1 | contig 33253 bp, 35 predicted proteins | sample TabmetS3T2R1_FD_70207 | JGI IMG/M metagenome (GOLD analysis project Ga0081455, IMG submission 70207) | Tabebuia heterophylla rhizosphere microbial communities from the University of Puerto Rico - S3T2R1 | ecosystem: Host-associated > Plants > Roots > Rhizosphere ...
CGTGATGGAATACCCGTCATCGAGACAGTCGACGCCCTTGTGGCGGGCCACGTCGAGCAGGACGCCCCGGCCGACCATCTTGTTCGCGAACTTTTCGATGCCGTTCTTGTGCGCTCCGCGGCTGTCGACGAGCGAGGCCGGATAGCCGTTCCACATCTTGTCGCCGAGGAACACGTGCGACAGCGCATCCCACTGCGTAGCGGCCTGCGTCGGCAGATTGATGGCGTCATCCGCGTAGCGCAGCCCCGGCGTCACGTCGTGCTTGCCGGCAATGGCATCGGTGCCCGTCGCCAGCATCTGGTGCAACGGGTTCCAACGTCCGCCGAAAAGGCCACGCTGCGGCCCGTTCTCGTCGAGATTGAGACCGAGCCGGAAGACCTTGCCCTTCCGCACCAGTTTGGCGGCGTTGACGATGTCCTCGGGCGTGACGTAGTTCAGGACGCCCAGCTCGTCGTCGGGGCCCCACTTGCCCCAGTTCTTGAGATCCTCGGCCTTCTTCAACACGTCGGCCTTTGTCAGGCGAGCCATGGTCTTTCCTCCGATCTCGGATGCCCTCATCGTTCGGTCACCAGAGACCAACCCGAGAGCTTAAGGGTTTCTTAATTTTTGAATTTGCACTCCAAATCTCTCAGCGACTGCGCCATCGTGGGGATCGCGAGTGGCGCTGATAGTCGTGTCAGCGCGCGAAGCCTGCCACAGACGCTTGGCACTAATCACCCATCACTCCTCACGCTTCCAGGTAAGCAAAGAGCTTGGGATCGAGTTCTTTGCGATGCTTGTCGAGAACGCACTGCGAGGCTTCCGCGAAAGCGGCGCGCTCCGCGTCGGTGAGGCTGATCACCTCGTTCTCTGACGGGTCGAGCTTTGCCAGGATCTCTGCGTCCTCTGCCGCGGCCAGTTGATGCTGGTACGCCGTGGCTTCCGACGCCAGGCTGTCCACCGCGGCCCGCACGTCCTGCGGCCAGCTCTGGTAGCGCTTCTCCTTGCAGATGAACGCGGCTGCGCCGAAAAGGTGGCCGGAGAGCGTGATGTAGCGGTGATAATTGTGCACGCCGAAGTTGTAGGTATTCGTAAGCGGGTTTTCCTGGGCGTCGAACCTGCTGCTCGCGATCTCCTCAATGAACTGCTTGACGTCCACAGGAATCGGCTCGAAGCCAAACGCTCGGAACACTTCCGCGTGCAGGTCGCTTGTCTGGCAGCGGATGCGGAGGCCCTGGCAGTCCGCGGGCTTGCGGATCAGCCGCACCTTGTTGGTGAAGTGCCGAAACCCGTTGTCCCAGAGGCCGAGCAGGCGGTACGGAGTGCTCTCGCGCATCCGGCGGCGGATCAAATCGCCAAAGCTGCCCGTGAACGCCGCGGAGATCGCCTCGCGGTCCTTTACCACGAAAGGCAGTTCCAAAAGCTTGAGCTCGGGCACCCACTTCGCGAATCGGACGGTAGACAAGTAGCAGAAATCGATCTCACCGTTTTCCACCATGGCCGCCAGCTCGCCCGAGGACCGCCCGATCTTGAGCACGTTGCCGATCAGCTCGAAGGAAATACGGTCACCGAACTTGCGCGTGAGCAGCTCGCCGAACCGGCCCGCGGCGCGGTTGTGGATCGAGGCGGGCTCTTGATAACCCCCGAATTTGAGTGCGATCGGCTTCATACGGAATGGACGCGTTGGTTGCTGCAAGCTATACCGCGCGACGAGATACGCGTGACACAAGACCCTTATCCCACGTCACCTTCATTCGTCACGTGTTAGTGCTTTATTTCCTTTGGAGCGCCCGGCTGCTTCAGCGGCTGTGATTTGTCGAAGGCTTCAAGCTTCATGCATTCGTTGAACACCCGCATCACGGTCGGCACGGGCGCGGTGTCGCAGTTAAAAAAACGTGCCCCGAACACCTGGGTAGCAAGGCAGATGTCGGCTAAGGTTACGGCATCGCCGTGGCAGTAGCGGCCAGTTTCCTTTTCCTTCGCGAGGTGCGCTTCGACGAACTTCAACGCTTCCAACATCCAGTGCTGGCACCAGCGGGTGCGCGCGGCCTCGTCCACCGTGAGCTCTTTTTCCAGGTAGGTGCGGATGCGCGGCACGATTAGCGGGTGGCCGTCGCAGGCGACGATCTGCGCCAGCGCGCGCACGCGGGCGCGGCCTTTCGCATCCTTGGGCAGGAGCGGCGGCTCCGGATGCGTCTCGTCCAGGTACTCGATGATCGCCATGGACTCGAACAGGGTCGATCCGTCGTCGAGGATCAGCGCCGGCAAGACGGCTTGCGGATTCACAGCCCGGTACTCGGGCTTTAACTGCTCGCCCTGCATCAGGTTGACGGAGATCTCCTCCGCCTTTACGCCCTTCAGCGCAAGCGCGATGCGCACGCGGCAGGCAGCGAGCGAGCGCCAGAAGCCGTAGTACTTCATTTTTCCTCCTTTATCAGATCCGTGATTCTGACGACCCACCGATGATTCGACTCACCCAATGATAGAAATTTGTTAAGGTGGCGACTAAGCATTCAAAATTACCGCGACGACCCCGTCCGAGCCCGTGTCACATATCCTCCGGCGGCTCACTCCAAAAAACAGGTTGCCATAGGCCGTCTTTGGGCGGACAGTATCCGACAAGGAAGCGTTATGTCAACTTGGCTTTAGCTTGCAGACGGGGCTGGACTTCGCCCGACCGCCCAGGGTAGAAATGGCGGGGACAACCGTTAACCGATGCAAGATCAAATTGATACTTGATTCTGCTGAAAACCTTCCGTTCATCCTTCGAGAACCTCAGGACGAACGGAGGAGTGGTTGAAATCATGGGAGATACTCCGTTCATGCTGAGCCAGTCGAAGCATTCTTAGAGGTTTTTTAGCCGAATCATACCTCAGTCGATTGTTTACGGGAGGCTGTCTTGAGACTTGCTCTGTTTCAGAAAGCCGGAAGCGCTGACGTGTTGCCGGGGCTGATAACCGAGGGTGGCGTCGTGAGCGTTGCCGATCTCGTGTCGCGTGGCCCCACGCCTCAGTCGACGATGACGGGAATCATCGACGATTTCGAGCGCTTGCGTCGAGATCTGGAGCGCCGTGGACGCGACGGCGATGCGACGCCGCTCGCCGAGGTGCGTCTGCGCGCCCCGTTGCCGCGGCCGGGGAAGATCCTCGCGTGCATCGCCAACTACTGGGAGCACGGCGCGCTCGAGGCCCGGCCGCTCAACATGTTTCTGAAGAATCCCGATGCGGTGATCGGGCCGGGCGATACCATCGTGTTGCCGGAATTCACCGAGCCTTGGATCTTCATGCACGAAGCGGAGCTTGCGCTCGTCATCAAGGGGCCTGCCAAGAAAGTGAAAGCTGAGAACTGGCGCAGCGCTGTTTTTGGCTACACGGGAATGATCGATGTGTCGGCGCGCGGCGAGGGCCGGCGGACATGGAAGGCGGGCAGTTGGCTCGGAAAGTCGTTCGATACCTTTGCGCCCCTCGGGCCGTGCATCGCTACCCTCGACGAGATCCCGAATCCCAACGATGTGCTTGTGCGCTTCTGGGTCGATGGGCAACTGCGGCACAACTACAACACCGATGACATGGAGCACCTCGTGCCGGAGCTCGTCGAGTTTGCCTCGACCATCATGACGCTCAACTCCGGCGATGTCATCGCCTGCGGCACCAACCACGAAGGCCTGGGGCCGCTGCAGGACGGCGAGGTCGTCGACTTCGAGATCCAGCACATCGGGCGCATGCGGCTTAACGTCGTGGATCCGCTCAAGCGCAGCTGGGAGAAAGGCATCTATATGGGGGCGGATTCAACCAACCCTGATGCCGTCAGGCGCAATCGGCCGCAGACGCCGCGTTGACATTCTGCCGCCGGTGGACCGTTAGGACTGCAGGCCGACATTAATAACGTATTGGTTAATCACGGTCAAAACGAGGTTCCATTACAGGGTGCTTACTCTCTGCATTCAGGTTTCACCTTGATCCAAGAGGATTTCTCCCGGGTGATGCGAAGAATGTCTATTGGTCCGCCAACAGCTTTAGGGTTTGCCGTGATCGCAGCATCGACGAGTGCCTCTGTATTTTTGGGTAATCCATTGTCTCTGTTAAACTTCGTCTCCGTCCAATACATCTGCATTGCTTCCCTTTCTCCCAAAAAGACAGGTGCGAGCGCCGGATCCTGGCAGTTACCGGGGCACATCCATCTCGTAGGGATTATCGTAACCTCCGGCTCAGCTTGCGCTCTAAACTGTAGATGATGGATGATCATAAGCTCGCGTTCGATGCCAAAAAAGACCACATCAGATTTTGAAAGGATGGAGAAATTGCGTTTGAAATATTCCGGGTTTTCACGTTGCCGCTCGCTTAGACTTTTCGTAAGAAACGATGCGATAGATTGTTCCCATACATCCACATTTTCTCGTATGGAAAGATCAGCTCTATGCGATCTAAGGACAGCCTGCTCTACAGTGAAAATCCCGCCTCGAGGTGTGTCAGTGGCTTTGCCCGTCAGAGGATCCACCACTCCACGGTATCCAGCGGCAGCGAAATAGAAATGATCACGTATTTTGTGGATCTTGCAGACGTCACGAGTACTTACGAATCCGGGTAACAACACGTCTATGGTTTGCTTGCTGTCCGCTGCGGCGACAATCTCGTCTGGTGTCCTGATAAGGGCGATTGCGGTTGCATCAAGATACTGTGGTATCAGCAGGCATATCACAGCTAAACCCAGCATTCGCAGATAAGAACTAGCAGGTTGCTGAAAAACCCCTAGGAGTCCTTCGACGGCGCTCAGGACGAACGGAGTGGGAGTTGATATTATTGATGGTTTTCCGTTCATGCTGACGCACTCGAAGCATTCCGGATCTTTTTTCAACAACTTGCTACCATCCGTAACACGCACAACTTATAGCCTCCAGTTAGACTTCTCCCAAGCAACTCGTGAACATCGTCGAGCCCCCGCTGACTGCGGATTTTCAGATAGTCCTTTGCTGACCGCTCGTAGAATCGTGTTGGGTAAAGTTGTGGCGAAACGCAAAGCTAGCAAAAACGACCTTCATCCCTTGGCACTCTAACCATTGCTATACAGCGCCGCAATAGTAAAATCATCACGTCTCGGTCCACGAAACGCGCCGGAGGGATTGAATATGCCAATCTACGAGTACCTGTGTCTCGACTGTAAGAAGTCTTTTTCGTTTCTCATGGGGGTTGTTGCCGACTCGGGTGAGCCCGAATGTACGCGCTGCGGCGGGAGGAAACTTCGCAAGCTCATTTCTCGAGTGGCACGAGTGCGCTCCAGGGAATCATCGTTCGAAGACCTCGCCGATCCGAGCAAGTTGGGGGACATGGACGATCCCAAGGCGATGGCCCGCTGGGCAAAAGAGATGGGAAAAAGCATGGCAGACGAGACCGGCGAGGAACTCCCAGAAGATTTTGATGAGATGATGGAAAGCGGGCCGGGGGGAGAAGCGGACGAGGAATAAGAACGAACCCGTTAGGGGCAATTTCATTCAGGGGACAACCACTTCATCCGTTGCTCCACGGCTCAGGCGGGCTTCGTTTGGTCTTTTTTCCGAAACCTCCGACAGCCTTTTCCGCTAGATACGAAAGAACCGTTGGGCGTTTTTGCCAAGGATCTTCTCCTTGACTCGTTCCGGCATATCGCTCCTCTCGCGCCAGCGACTGACGTAGTTCTCTTCCGCGGAGGGATCGCCGTGAGGGAAGTCAGACGAGCACATGAGGCCATCCTCTCCGACATGCTTCAAGAGATAATCAAAATCCTCGTCTCCTTCGCAGTTCACGAACGCGCGCCCCGAACGGAAGAACTCCTCCGGGTCGCGGTAGTAGCGCCGGTCAATCGCATTGTCGACGGGCCGCCGCTGCCCTTGAGTGAAAAGTACGCTGGGCGGCTCCACCCGTCGCCTGATCTGCTGCATCGCGTAGGGAACCCAGGCGGAGCCGGTCTCCAGAAAACCTAGCCGGAGCTTGGGAAAACGAGTCAGCAGGCCAGCGCCCATGGTGTACATGAAACCCCACATCACGGGAACAATGGCCGAACAAAAGAACGCATGGGAATCCGAAAAGAGCTGGGTGACTTGCGGCGAGCCCCAACCGAGATGAACGCAAAGGGGGAGGCCAAGTCCCGCGGCTTCCTCATAAATCGGAAAGAACTGCGGATCGGCCAAATTCCGCTCCCACACCATCCCCATAGTAAAAATACCCGAAGCGCCCAAATCGCTTGCCGAGCGCATCTCCTTCACGGCAGCCTCCGGGTCGCGAAACGGCAGCAGCGCTACCCACCTGACCCGGCCTTTTGACTTGGCGCAGGCCTGACCGACGTAGATGTTGTAGGCGTGAAACAACGCGCCTTCGAGTTTCACATCTTCGGCTATAGCGGCGAGAAACATTGTGGGAAAGACGATCTGACAATCGATATGGAACCGATCAAGGTCGGACAGCCGGGCTTCCATGTCTTCCAGAGTCTGCGACCCGAGGGACACGTCGATCTTTTTTGACCGCTCTGTCCACGAAAGCGACGCGGTGGTGCGTCCACGGCTGCCAATGTTAGGAACACTTTTCCCCTCGATGAGCCAACAGCCGTTAAAGTCACCTCGGACCGTGTCCGCCGGTAAGCGGACTGGGATCGGACGTCGCAGATGAAACTCTTCGGGTAGATGATCAAACATGCCTTCCGGCTCAATGATATGTCCATCGGCATCAATCACGCTCATGGCCTCGTCCTCCTCTCATTGATTCCTGACTGACGTCAGTCTATTCGTGGCGCAAAACTTTTGTCAAGTGAAGAGATTGGAAGGTGAAGCTTGTTCCAGACGTTCCAATCGTTTCAGTAGTTCAATCCCGTGCTACAGCAAAATGCAGATCTGGTCTGAAGACCGATGGAGTGAAAAAAAGGTTGTTGCGAATAATGAAACCTGATCTAATTGTCGCCGCATCCAAAACCGTTTGTCGTTCTTGGTGACGAGAGACTAGAAAGCAAAAACTTCAAAATCCCAGGGAGCCATTATGCTTTGGACCCGTTCCCGTTCGTTGCTGATGGCGGCATTGTTCCCAAGCCTCCTGGCCTCATCCGCTTTCGCCCAGGACTCATTCTATAAAGGAAAGACCGTTCGGTTTATCGTCGGCGCACCGCCCGGTGGTGGCTTCGATACCTATTCACGCGCTATTACACGGCACATCGGGAAGCATGTTCCCGGCAATCCCACGATGTTGGTCGACAATATGCCGGGCGCGGCCGGTTTGGTTGCGGCCAACTACGTCTATAAGGCGTCGCGGCCTGATGGCCTCTCGGTTGGCACTTTTGTCGGCGGCTTGTTTTTACAACAGATGCTCGGACTGCCAGGCATCGAATTCGATGCTCCGAAATTTGAGCACCTCGGCGTGCCCGGTCAGGACAATTTTGTAATCGGCTTGGCGAAGTCAACCGGCATTACCAGCGTCGAACAATGGAAAGCGTCCGGCACGGTGATTAAACTTGGCGGCGTCGCTCCGGGTGGCGGCACAGACGACATCCCGAAGCTTCTTAAAGCGGTTTTGGGGCTGCCCCTCCAGTTGGTTTCAGGGTACAAAGGCACCGCTCCTGTTCGCCTCGCTTTCAACGCAGGCGAGGTGCTTGGCGCCTGTAACTCCATCGAGTCGTTTAAGGCGACCTGGCGTAATGAGATGGACAAAGGGGAGCTTGTGATTGTGATCCAGGCCGCTTTGCGGCCGCACCCGGAAATCCCCAACGTTCCCTGGGCCTATGAGCTGGCGAAAACTGACGATGCTAAGAAAATGATCCAGGCGTTAGCGCGGGTAAACGGAGTGCTCAATCGGCCCTACGTAATGCCGCCCGGTACGCCGAAGGATCGGGTTAAAATACTGAGGAAAGCTTTTTCAGACACTATGAAGGATCCGGAGTTTCTTGCCGATGCGCAAAGAGCCAACCTGAATCTCGACCCCCTGGATGGTGAAGCGATTGAGCAAGAGGTGAAGTCTTTTTTTAAACTCGAGCCCGCCTTGATCAAACAACTCAAAGAGATTTTGAAATAAACTTCCTGCAGCGTGCTGTTTAGAATCTTCCGTGAAAAGATGTCCTGCTCCCCTCATCAAACGGTGCTTGAGGTTCTCCCGCATACGGGGTGCCAATACTCTTTTCTCAAGGCGTGAGTTCGCCGGGTGGCGCCACTCTGGGACGCAATCTATGGCTGCCTGTTTGACAGCTCAGTCATCGCGATGATAACGCTGGGACTCGTAGCCGGGAGCCGAATCGTGAGTGATAAGCAAAAAGAAGCGACTTCATTGATCGTCGAGCAGCTCGTTCAGAGCGGGATCAAGCTCGTGGCGAGCCTCCCCGACGACTGGATCGCTCCGTTGATTTATGCCATCGACAAGGACGAGCGTTTTAAGCACGTGCCGGTCAACCGTGAGGAGTCCGCGATCGGTCTATGTTCCGGCGCTTACTTCGGCGGCATCCCCTCGCTGGCGCTTATGGGAGCCTCGGGATTGATGACCTGCGTCTACGCGATCACCAAAATTAACTACAGCTATCACATTCCGCTTTTTATCTTCGCCACCTTGCGCGGCGTGATCGGCGATCCACGGCCGCATCACATCTCGAACGGCCTCTACCTCACCAAGCTCTTGGATTCAATCAGCCTGCCGTTTTTGCTCGTGGAAGAGGGAAAGACCATCGCGCGCATCCCGGCGGCTTTCAAGCACTGTCAGGCGATGAACCGTCCCGAGGTGGTGATATTTAGCGAAGCCGTGTTGCTCGGCGAGGCCTAGGAGACAAGGTTGGACTTACGAGATTGCTTCAAGTATCTCGCCGGCCGCCAAGGAGACGGAGTGGTGATCACCTCCGCGGGCGTCACCTCCGGCACGTGGTGGAGAACCACCCACGATATGGACCGGGCTTTTTACCTGGGCGCATCGATGAGCATGATTTCGATGTTCGGCGCCGGCATCGCCATGGGCGCGCCAACGCTGCCCGTGTGGGTGTTCATGGGCGACGGAGCGTTTGTGATGAATCCGGGGATGCTAATGGTCGAGCGCGATCTCGATCTGCCCAACCTAAAGCATTTCCTGATTTCCAACCGCGTCTACAACGCTACCGGAGCCGTTCCCCTCGCCAATGCGAAGCGCAACGATTATGCGGCGATCGCGAGGGCTGTGGGCATCGAACGCGTCTTCGAGGTCGACTCTCTCGAGGGACTGCATGGCCAGTTCGAAAAAATCGTATTGGAGCCCGGTCACACCTTTACGGTTCTCGAAGTCGAGCCGCTGCGCGAGAAACCCGGTGGCGTGCCTATAGATGATGTTGAATCGAAATTTCGTTTCGGGCGCTACATCGAAAGAACGGCAGGGATCAAAATCTTCCGCCATCCCGCACCCGACCCTCTGAACCGCTAGCTGCCACACCGATTTTTCTCGCCTAATTCGATGGCGTGTTCAAACGCGCGGCTCACGCCTCGCCCAGCACAGGCCGTAAGATCAACTGCGGAAATCCGGGCTGAATCGATCGGCGTTTGCCTTTTTTGGTCCATTGAAACTTGATAGCCAGCGGTGGTTTCCCTCGACGAGCAGCACGCTCGCTCACTGTGGCCCGGGAAGCAGGTTTTGCCCGTCGAGCGCTTTTATGACCGCTTCGACATAGGACTTGATCGCCGTTTGCACATTCTCCGGCTCGGCCGTCCTGGTGGTGCCGCTCCAGACCAGTTCGTTCTTGGCCCCGTCGTACAGCGCGGTATCCAAAGTATACTCGGTGTAACGGTAAGGACCGCTGGCAACGGGGAGCCCAGACCAGGCGGCGCCGACATTTGGGCCGGCGATACCGAAAGAAACATTCGGAAATGCCGTGCCGTAGTTGGTCTTCTGTTCTGTCTTTACCGATCGCACAAACAGCACCCCATTGGCGCGAGCCTTTTGCGCGGCTTCTTTGAGCTTGTTTTCATCGATCTCGTCCTCAGAAAGGTACTGATAGCTCGGCATGGCGTCGACGCCTACTGCCCGAAGCTGAACCACGAATTCATCTTCGAAGTTGCGCCGGACACTAGTTTGTCCGCTTGGGCCTCCGACCATGATTCGCTTGAAGGGACCCGAGGCGTAAGCCGGGTTGCGCCATTCGCTGACGATTGGAGTAGTAGCGGTCGAACAACCGCTAAGAGCGAGCGTGACGGAGACAATTGCGACCATTCCTAACAGCAAGGTTTTCATAAGCTTCACACTTCCATAATCCCGCCAAATGATTGTTGTAAAAGACTTCCCCGAGACGGACTCTTGGTAGCGCCGCCAAGTGGCCGCGGAAGGGAAAGGAATCACGCCAGCATCGATACACTCGATATAGTTTTTCAGGTATGGGATGGGGAAGTCAACCCGATCTCATACCAGCGTAGATGTGCCTTGCCAAGCGACGAGGCGGGCAATACAATCTCGCGCTGGGCGTAAAGTTTACAGGCGACACCGTGATGGATGATGCGCTGTCGCGGAAGCCCCGGTGATTCAAGGGATCCCGATTTCGAAAAAAGGAAAATAGACAAATGGCGCGACAAACAGTGATCAACGCGAGTTGGTCGGTGGCGGTGATGGTCGTTGTTTGGGTAAATCCGATCGGAGCAGAGGCGCAGGTATTGAGCGAACTTATCGGCGGAGCAAAAAAAGAACCGGAGATCGCATTCACTGCGGGCCCAAGCACCTTTGGGGGCCGGCAAGCCTTCTCGGAGCTCCAGGCCGCTTTCAACAAAAAGTTCGGACTGAATGCGCGGATCAATTTTACGCCGGGACCGAGCATGCCGGCGATGGCCGCCCGAATCATCACCGAAGCCAAAGCGGGCAGAAGATCATCCACCGACGTCCACTTGGGCCCGCCGGCGACTCAAGCAGAGCTTCATAACGAAGGGTTATTGGAGCGAGTCGACTATTCGAGACTATTTCCCTGGGTGACGAAGGAAATGGAGATTCTCCCGGGGGAAACGTTGCTGGTTTATACTTCGCTGCAAGGAATCTTATACAACTCGAATTTATTACCTAAGGAACAAACGCCGAAGAAATACGAAGATCTAGTCGAACCAAAGCTCAGTCGAAGCTGGGCGGGAAAAATGGCCATTCCGCCCTACACCTCTTGGTTGGTCGAGTTGTCCCTAATCTGGGGTGAAAAGAGAGTCATAGACTATGCGCGCAAGCTATTACCTTTAAGCGCCGGTCAGGTGCGCTACGGCGAGATCGAAGAACGATTGGCCAGCGGAGAATTTCTGGTCATGGCTAACAGTGGTTCGGCTGTGGAAGCGATGTGGGAATGGCAGGCCAAGGGAGCCCCGCTGGTTGGTGTGACCGCGTCGGATCCGGTTTTAACTTCATACTTTCAGCTCGGTGTGCCGAAGAACTCGGCGCATCCCAACTTAGCCAAGCTGTTTGTCGCCTTTATGGCGTCTGCGGAGGCGCAACGAATCGTCGACAAGTATGAGAAGCGTTCATCGCACCTCGTGGAGGGAACTCGGATGTCAAATTACGTAAAGGAAAATCGTCTGAAGCTTCAATCTCCTGGCGATTTGATCGCTTCGTTTCATGAAGGCAAGGGTCTCGAATTTAGGGCCGAGCTCACCAGGATGCTAAAACAATAAACAGAAACTGACGTTTGCACACTCGTCTGAATGCGGGACGACAATCTCTTCTAGTTAGCGGCTCGTGGACTGGATCGATCCCGGGTAGGTAGGAAACATATCCGGCCGGTAGCTCCATTTCTTGGTGGGCCGTCCCTCCGAAAGAGCCCGCAGCTCGCGCTGCCAAATCTTGCGCAGGAGAATTACGCCGGTATCGCTTCGTCCGAGGTGCTCGTTCGCTCGATCCGGAATTTTGCCTTGCCCCGTCTGAGCGATCTCATCCTCAACCATGACGAAGTCGATGCGATCGGGGTCAATATCATCCAGATGGAGCCTGCCCGCGAGCACTTCCCGTACTAAGTGGGGGCGATCAGCGGCTTCCCGCGCCCGTTTCTCCCGCCGTCGTTGGAGCCACTTGGCGGCGCGATCACCTGTAAACGGAATGGACCGAACCTCGAAATGAATGTGGTTTTCGTCGTCCACGGGTACTTTGAAGATGAGAACATCCGCCCGCTTGATGTCAGCGTCCACCACCTGGCCGTTCAAGTAGTTGATATTCGGCATCCCGAAATAAGCGGTCATAACCTTACCGTCGGTAAACTTCACATAACGCTTGACACCCCATTCGCTCTCCTCCACGGAGATGATCGGATCCCCTTTGATGATGTGATCGTCAGCTGCCTCTCGGTGCCGGCTGTGAACAAAACGGACGTGAGCATTATCCAGCGAATTGTCGATGTTGTTAAAGTAATTGCAGATCCGATTCAAACGCACCACGTCCAGGCTGATCTCCGGACTTTCAAGCTTCGGATATCTTGGCAGCGGTGGCGGTTCGCCTTTGCCCATATACCCGAAGATCAAACCCAAATATTCAGTTACGGGATAGCTTGGAATCTGGATTTTTTCCGCGAAAGGTTTCGGCTCCGCCGGCTGTTCCACACATTGACCGGAGCCGTCGTACTTCCAGCCGTGGTAGAAGCAACGCAGGCAGTCTCCTTCGACCCAGCCGACGGACAGCTGGGTTCCCCGGTGCGCGCAACGAAAGCCGATCACGTGCGGCGACCCGCTCTCGCCGCGATAGAGCGTAAGATCTTCTCCGAGAATGCGAATCGGCGTGGCGCGGCCCGCAGCTAACTCATGGGAACAATAAAGCGGCTGCCAAAACATCCGCAGATATTTACCGGCGAGATCTTGGGGTCCGGTATGAACGAAATCCAACTCTTTTGCCGTTTCGTTCACAGTCGATCTATGGGCCCGGCTTCCAGCTTTTCATTTGCACGTCGGTTGCCACTTTTCGCGCGATTGAAAAGTCAAAGATCCGGGTCAATGAAGGAGGGTCTTTGACATCCAGACGTTTCAAAACATGCTCGACAGCTTTTTTCTGCATTTCCGCGTTGAGAGTTCCGTCCTGGGTCATCGCCGGTAGTACCACTTGATCGTACGCCTTTGCGGCCAGGTCTTCTTTCACTTGCAAGTAGCGGCCAAGAATCGGCAGCGTTCCGGCACGGTTCTGTTTGATGTACAGAAAACCCTTATATGTCGCGCGAATGAATTTTTCCACTGTTACCGAATCTGCCTGAAGAAAAGCGTCCCTGAGCAGGATACTACCCTGTAGCTCGACCAGATCCTGTTTAGTGAAAGCGATGAGCTCACGAAATCCATTCTCTTCGGCCCTAAACGTGAAAGGAGGAGAAAGCATCGCTGCATCAACCACCCCGCTCTGAAGCCCGCTGTAAATCGTCGGCATGACTCCCAAACTGAGGACCGTTACGTCACGGCCTCCCTCCAATCCGTTTCTCCTCAGCGCCTCGCGCAGCAGCGAGTCGGGACCGCTGCCGATACCGCTGACACCAACCTTCCTTCCCTTTAGCTCTTTCACGCCGGGGATTTCCGATTTTGCAAAGAGCCAGAACATAGGCCGGTTATAAGTGGTAAAGACAAATCGAAGCGGAGCGCCATTCAGCACCGGCGGCAAACCGGCGCCGCCCACGGTCGCCACCTCCACGTCTCCACTTAACAGCGCGCGGCTCGCAATCGGCGCGCTCATCAAGATCAGCTCCACCTCAAGACCTTCGTCGCGATAATAACCCTTATCTCGGCTCGTCGAGAAAGCGAGCACCGCGTGCGTGGTGCTCGGGATCGCCACTCTGACGCGCGCGGCCTCCACACTGGCAGCGAGCACCATCATCAAAGGTAGATTTAAGAAAATCATTCTGAGCCGGAATTCCATCGACACTCCTCGTTGCATTCCTAAGTTGACCCTTCCCCACTATCACCCAGGCCCATGATGCGCCATAGCAGCTGTTGCACCAAGGCAGTGCCGGGAAGAGAAATGTCCAGGTCTCGAGCGGTGAGAAGCGCGGGCAACAGACTCTCAGAAAATACTTCGGTCCGCCTCCGCCGAATTGGAAGTGGATCGTCGGGGCGTTTGAATCTCTCGAGCCAGTGATCGACGACGAAACTTTGGCTGGAACTGACGCGGAGAACTTCTTGCAGGGCTTTAAAATCCAGACCGCATTTGTCGGCAAGGAGCTCAGCCTCGTAGGCTCCCAACATATTGATGCAGACTACGACCTGAAGAATCATCTTGGCCGCCGCGCCGCTGCCTAACGCCCCCATGTGAAAGACATGCGCCGCCGAAGCCGCGAGCACGGGCTGGACTTTTTCAAAGACTTCGGGTTCCCCTCCGACCATGTAACATAGCTGGCGTTCCCGCGCTCCTGCCTCGCCCCCGCTCACGGGCGCGTCGATGACCTTCACCTCTTGCCTGCGACCTGCTTGCGCCAACTTGCGGACGGTGCCAGGCATGATCGTGCTGTGGATCATAATAATCGAATCTCGCGTTCCGCCCTGTAGCAGACCCGCGTCGCTCGCGACCACCTCTTCCACCTGAGAGTCATCGACGACCGCCACAGATACAATCTCGGAATGGTCGCGCAAGTCCCGAAGCCTGCGAGCGCGCTTGGCGCCCAGGCGTGCGAGCTCTCTCATAGGCTCTTCCCGAACATCGAAGACCATCAGATCGAAACCCGCCGCAAGGATATTCGCCGCGATGGGTTTGCCGATTCTGCCTAACCCGACGAACCCGACTGCTAAGGTCATTTTTTCCGTTGCCCAATCACGTGAGTAATAGCGTGACTATGCAATACGCATGCAGTCAACGCAATCGCATGGTTCATCAGCATGGAACGTGAGGCGATTTTACCGGAGGGTTTCGCTGGCTTTGCGCGCGAAGCTGAAGTCGAAGACTCGCTCTGGCGCCACCGGCTGCGCAAGCTTGACCCGCTGAGCGGCCACCGCGATCATCTCCCGCTGCAACTTTTCGTCCACAATTCCGGACAGTAGATAGCCTTGAACCGCTGCTTCATAGGCTCGCTCGGTAAACCGGTCGCGCTCTTTGCCGAGATCGAGGTAGGGGCCCTTCATAAATTCCAGGGCATAGGCCTTGTCGTTTTTGATCAACCGCAGGGCGCGGAGCGTGGCGCGAATCACTTTGGTGACGAGCTCGGGCCGCTCGGAGATAGTCGCTTTCGCCGTCGTCAGCCCGCCCTGCACGACCCGGTAGACATCTGCGCCAGAAGCGAGCTTTCGAAAACCCTCATCTTGCGCGAGAAAGGTCTGCGGGATCTGCAGCATGGTACCGTCGATTACCCCGGCCTTGAGAGATACATACGTCACATCGCTTGCGCCGAGCGCAAGGAAGGTCACTTGATCGGGAGGAACTTGGTGCGCGATCAGGACCTGCCGCATTAAGATTTCCGTCAGTCCGCCGATGCCGGCGACGCCGATTTTCTTGCCGCGTAACTGCTGAACGTTGGTAATGCTCGGGTGGACGATCAAATCGAATGAAGGCGTGTCGCTCATCGCCAGCACGACTCTCACATCGGCGCCGTTGACGACAGCGCTGACCGCGGTCCCCGTGGCCGTGCCGAAGTCGATACTCCCACCCAACATCGCTTGAATCGTCAGGTTCGCTCTTATCAGAACAATTTCAGCCTCCAAACCTTCTTCGCGAAAAAAACCTCGCTCCCGCGCCACATAAAAGGGCATGTCCAAAGTGCTTCGGGAGACGATTCCCATGCGGACGGGAATGAGTTTGCCCGGCCTCTCGGCGGATAAAGCGGCAGGACCCAATGTCGATGAGATTAAAAGAAAAAGGATAGCGATCCATCCCGTTTTACTCATCGTTTCTCCATGGATGAGATGACGGATTGGGATGGAGCCTCTTTGTTCCAGCATTCTGGAAATCACAACCAAAGGGCCTGGCCTTTCAGTCGTGGCAGATCAGGCAACACGATGGAGCACCTTTACCGACCGTGACTCGACGGGGATTTCGTCTCCTGCTTGGTAGCAGTGCTCCTCTTCTTCCGGCACCGGCTTATTCGTATCCAGCACTACACACCATTGTTTGCCCCAATCTCCCTTCGGCAGGACGAATGGCAAGGGCTCATAGTGAGCATTGAACAGCACGTAAAAGCTGTCGTCGACGACCCGTTCGCCGCGAACATCCGGACTGTTAATGCCTTCCCCATTGAGAAAAACTCCGAGAGCTTTGGCAAATCCCTCGCCCCATTGTTCTTCAGCCATCTCCAGTCCGTCGGGCGTAAACCAGCCGATATCCGTGACTTTTGCGCCGTGAATGGGACGGCCTTGAAACCACTTGCGCCTTCGGAAGACGGGGTGCTGCTTGCGCAGCTGAATCAACCGGTGCGTGAATTCCAGCAGTTCCTGATCCGCCGATTCCCAGTGAAACCACGAGATTTCATTGTCCTGACAATAGGCGTTATTGTTACCCCTCTGGGTGCGGCCCATCTCATCTCCTCCGAGCAGCATCGGGATGCCTTGCGACAGAAACAGCGTGGATAAGAAGTTGCGCTTCTGGCGATTGCGCAGGGCATTTATCTGCGGATCATCGGTGGGTCCTTCCACTCCACAGTTCCACGATCGGTTGTGACTCTCGCCGTCGCGATTCTCTTCGCCGTTGGCTTCATTGTGTTTTTCATTATAGGAAACCAAGTCATGAAGCGTGAACCCATCGTGGGCGGTGACAAAGTTGACGCTGGCATACGGCCTTCTTCCCGTGGTTTCGTACAAATCCGAACTGCCCGTGAAACGATAAGCAAACTCGCCCAGGGTCTGGTCCCGTCCGCGCCAGTAATCGCGCACACAATCGCGATATTTGCCGTTCCACTCCAGCCACAAAGGCGGGAACTTTCCCACCTGGTAACCGCCTTCGCCGACGTCCCAGGGTTCTGCGATGAGCTTGACCTGCCTGATCACCGGATCCTGTTGAATAAGGTCAAAAAAAGCCGAAAGCCGATCGACGTCGTGTAGCTCGCGGGCCAAGGTCGCCGCCAGATCGAAGCGAAAGCCATCGACGTGCATCTCCAAAACCCAGTAACGCAACGAGTCCATAATCAATTGCAGCACGTGGGGATGGCGCATGTTGAGACTGTTGCCGGTGCCCGTATAGTCCATGTAGTGGCGGCGGTCATCCGGGACAAGGCGGTAATAGGCCGCATTGTCGATCCCTTTAAATGAGAGGATCGGCCCCAGATGGTTGCCTTCGGCCGTATGGTTGTAGACGACATCGAGAATGACCTCGATGCCCGCTTCGTGTAGGCCTTTGACCATTTGCTTGAATTCTTGCACCTGCTGGCCGGTTTGCCCGCTCGCGGAGTACTCGTTATGCGGCGCCAGATAGCCGATCGAATTGTAGCCCCAATAATTTCGTAGTCCGCGCTCCACCAAGTGTTTATCATGAATAAACTGATGGACGGGCATCAGCTCAACAGCCGTGATCCCCAAACGCGTGAAATGCTCGATAGCCTTGGGATGTCCCAGTCCCGCATAAGTTCCCCGCAGTTCCTCGGGGACGTCCGGGTGCTTGATCGAAAACCCTTTCACGTGCGTTTCATAAACTATCGTCTCGTGCGACGGTGTTCGCGGATGTCGATCATTGCCCCAGTCAAAATAGGGATTGATCACCACCGATTTTGGCACAAAGGGAGCACTGTCCATGTCATTGGGCGGGCCGTCGGGGTTGTTGAATGAATGGGCGAACACCGCCTCGTTCCATTGCACTTGACCTTCGATGGCGCGCGCGTAGGGATCGAGCAGCAGCTTGGCTGGATTACAGCGATGTCCTTCCTCCGGCTTCCACGGACCGTGCACGCGGAAGCCGTAGCGCTGGCCGGGTCCAAGATTGGGCAAATAGCCGTGCCAGCAAAAGCTGGTTACCTCAGGAAGGTCGAACCGGGCCTCCTTCCCGTGTTCGTCGAACAGGCAAAGCTCCACTCGCTCCGCGATTTCTGAAAAAATAGAGAAGTTGGTCCCGGCGCCATCATAAACAGCCCCTAACGGATAATCGCTTCCCGGCCAAACTTTTATCATGCGCCGTCCAATGACCCTCTAATATGAGGCATTCAATTCGCTTGCCTCGATCGCTATCGCACGAGGCCCAAAATCTGAGATGTCGACAAGAACCCTCCGGCTGATACCGCGCACTATGCACCACACAGGCCACCCATGCAACGCAATCGAGTTTCGGAAAGACCACGCGCCTTGACAGCGGAGCGCGCGAGGCACTATACAGCGCATAGGAGGGAATAATCATGGGCAAATTGAGACATATCGCCTTTATTTCCAAAGAGCCTAAAAAGCTCAGCGATTTTTACCAGAAGTTTTTTGATCTCGAGGAGGTTAAGGTTTTTCCGAGCGGGTCGCGAATGGTGATCGACGGCCTCTTCAATTTGGCCTTCCTGCAGCAGCACGCAGCGCAGGTCGAAGTCATCGGCACTCACAGAGCGGACGGGAGCGAGGCAAACCAAGTCCAGGGGATCGCGCACTACGGGTTCATGGTGGATAGTTTGAACGATGCTGTTGCGAAGCTGCCGCCGACGCTTCGGCGGGGAGACAGCCCCCAGGTTTCCGGTGGCGTTTCAGGTCCGGAAGCGGCGCGGCCGGCGGAGGTCCGGTTTATCGATCCCTGGGGCAACAACGTGGACATTTCATCCAGGGGATTTCTCGCCCGGGAGGAGAAACGGCTGCCGGGCGTTCGGCTGGCAGCGGTGCAGGTTACCGATCCCGACAAGGCTTGTGAGTTCTATAAATCGCAATTCGAACTAGAGGTGATAAGGCGAGACCCGGACGGCTCTATTCTGCTCAGCGACGGAACCGTAAAACTGATGCTCACGCCGAAACAGACTCTCGACCGTGGCGGCATCCAATATTTCGGCATCCAGGTCGAGAACCTGCAGGATGTTCGGCAACGACTCGCCGGAGGTGGAGTTGAAGTCTTTCCCGTGGAGGGTGCATCGAACCAAATTCGTATCAGCGATCCCGAAGGCAACCAAGTCGTGATTTCAGAGTGAGGTGTTTCCTCAGCTACGACGTTCTCGCTGCAAAGCTGATGGGATATCAAAAAACATTTCTGAGAATTCATCTTAAGTTGTCACCCCCGAATGTTTTTGTCGTGGTTCGACTCCGCTGCTCACCACGACCCTGAGCCACGTCGATTGGGTCGGGGTCCAGTCAGAATTTCGCCTGGATTCCCGACGGTTCGAGAACCTCACCGTCCCGAGGGAAATCGAGGGATAGAAGCGTTCGGGAATGACAGAATCTGAGAAGTCATTAGCCGTAAACGCTGAATGTATGCGACGGTTTTGGATTCTGATCAGCTGCGGGCTTCTGGCATCGGTTCTCGTCGGAGATCTGGGATACGCGCAGGAACGGCTCAAGATTTCATACAGCTCCATCGACGCACCCAACGCCAACTGGTACATCGCCGAAGACAAGCGGATATATCAAAAGTATGGTTTGGACACGGATCTGATTTTCATCTCTAGCTCGACAACGAACGTCGCCGCTGTCGTTGCCGGATACGTCAAAGTTGGCAATATCTCCGGCGGCGCCCTCGCCAATGCCGCGGTTGGGGGCGCCGATCTGGTCTGCGTCGGTTCTTTCATCAACACTCTTCCTTACGACTTGATCGTCAACGAATCGATCAAATCGCCCCAAAGCTTGAAGGGCAAAAGTATCGGTATTAGCCGCGTGGGAAGCTCCTCGGATGTTGCGGCCCGAGTTCTCCTCAAAGCCTTGGGGCTGGAGCCGGACAGGGATGTGGCGATTCTTCAAGTCGGCGGTTCTCCGGAAAGGGCAGCTTCTTTTCGCACCGGCAGAATCGCCGGCTTTACCTCGCCGCCAGGTACAGTCGAGCTCACCAAAGGTATGCCCCACCGCATTCTTGTCAGCATGGGAGACCTGCCCAACCGCTATCCGTTTCCCTATGTCTGCGTGACGACGACGAAGAGCTTCTTGGCGAGTAACCGCTCTACGGTTAAAAGGATCATGATGGCCCTAATCGATGGGACGCACTTTTTCAAAACCCAAAAAGAGGAGAGCAAAAAGATCTTTGCCAAATACTCGCGCCAAAACAACGAGGGTTACCTCGAAGCTGGTTATCAGGCCAACGCCAAACTTTTTGAGCGCGTGCCGTTTGTGACTAAGGAGGGAATGGAAATTCAGATCAAGGAGGCGCTGGTTCGAAAACCCGGCGCGACTCTCAAAGTCAATGAAATTGTCGACGATAGCATCGTGATGGAACTGGAAAAGGAAGGCTTCATCGATCGAATCTACAAATAGTGCTTTTGCTTTCCGGAAAATCATCCGGGACGTGAAAATCAGCGGATGAACGCTTCTTTCATTTCCTGGATTTGGTCAAACGAGTAGAAGTCCCATCTACCGACTCCGATCTTCAGACTAATAAGTAGTAAAGACTTCACCCCGATTTTCGGGCTGTGTACGTCACAAACTCGGAACGTTTCCTTAGCGAGAAAAGGCCGTTGGCTGAAATTGCCTCTGGCGTTGAGAACTTTGGGTATCGCCGGGGATGAACTGCCGACACGAGGATTTTCAGTCCTCTTGTCGTACCGAGATTATGTGTCGCTATCGGTCACTATTGGTATCTATTCAAGCGTTTAACGGCGGTGTCAGCCGATCGATTTTACCGATTCGAACACATAGTGGCATATAGTTCTTTCAAAGCACTTTCAAAGCAGCGGGCTGTTTCGACGCCGCTTGCTTTTTCTTCGACATTGGAAGGTGTATGTTCTGCCCAAGATTAGACGCCCAACCAGCCGTTGAACCGGAGCGCCCGCTTAACGGCATCCCGTTAGCCGTCACGCAGATACGTCGCGCCGATGAAAGGGGGAACTATGAGTGATATCAAATCACGGATGCACGGCGGTTCAGAAGTGCTCTCCGGGTTCGTCAACATCATCCCTTCAGCTGTCGCAACTCAGGCACTCGCTTCCGCCGGGGCGCACTGGCTGATGATCGATCAAGAACATGGTCCCATTGGCCCGGAAACGCTTCACTCCATGATCGCGGCGACCGCCGGGACGAACTGCTCACCCTGGGTCCGGGTCGCCAGACGTGAGGATTTCCTTGTTAAAACCGCCCTCGATGCTGGGGCCGAAGGCATCGTCTTCCCCCTCGTCACCTCAGCTGATGACGCAGCCAGGTGCGTCTCCTTTACGCGCTATCCTCCAAAGGGCGTCCGAGGCTGGGGTCCGTTCGTGGCCCATTCTCGTTGGGGTACGGGCCTCTTTGACTATGGAACCCAAAGAGGCGAAAAAACGGTATGCGTCCTACTAATCGAAACCGGATCCGCCATAGAGAATATCGATCAAATTTGCCAAGTCGAAGACATTGATTGCTTGCTTATCGCGCCGTTCGACTTGTCAACCGACCTCGGCGTTTCCGGCCGCCTCGACGCGCCGGAACTCATTCAGGCCGTTCAGGAAGCCGAGCGTGCCATTCTAAAAGCCAACATTCCTCTCGGTGGCGCAGCCTTGACCAAGGAGCAAACGCAAGCCGTTGTTGCTCGCGGCTATCGAGTGCTTGCGCATCACTTTGACGTACTCGTTCTGAAGCATTTTGTCCGTGAAGCATTGAGCTGGGTAAAACAGTGACGGTTAAACTTCTCCTACGGCGGCGCAACGATCTATCGGTAATCGCGTGCAATCGAATGACAGGAGCAGAGGACTTTCAATCCTCGTGGCAGGTCCATCTATTCCTCACCACGCTCGCTCTACTTTCCGTTTAGAACACATAGCAGCAGCAAATAGTTCTGGGACCCGCTGATTAAGAGTCAAGGTCAGCGCAGACCAGAACCAAACATTGACAAGAAAAGCCAACCATTTCGAGACTCGCTTGCTTTTTCTTCGACAATGGAAGGTGTATGTTCTGCCCAGGTTCAGGCACAAAACAAGCACAGCCGGGATTGCCCCTCGCCTTGCCGGCGGCCTTTGCCGATATTAATATCCACAAAAGCCGATCTGCAATATTACTGGGCGTGAGGAAGGTCAGCGCAGAGGAGGTTACGAACAGCAACTTTTTCCTGTCTGCTCTTGTTCGGCGGCTCTACCAGGTATTGCGGAAGTGGCAACCTTAAAGGTCGATTGCGACGCTGGAGAAAAGATCCAGCAAAAGATCGCTTTGGCGAAGCCGGGGGATACGGTGTTGGTGAGCGGAACCTGCCGTGAAAACCTGGCCATTTCGTCCGAGGTCGTTAGGATCACACTCGACGGTCAAGGGAAGGCGGTGATCCAAGCTCTTGGCACGACAACTGACGCGATCTTTATCCGCGGCAAGGACATTACAGTCAAGGGGTTCACGCTCACTGGCGGGCGGGACGGCATTCATCTGTCCGGTGCCGCGGCGGGTGCTTCGGCTACTATTGACGGGAACACTATCCAACGTACAGGAAGATACGGAATCCATGTGGATAGCGGAAGCGTTGCACGCATCGTCAACAACAGGATCGAGAACATCCCGAAGGTCGGAATAGACATTACAGAAAACTCTCATGCCCGGATCGGATTCCTTTTACCCTCGCGCCCTGAACCTGGTCCAAATACAATTCGGAGCAATGGTAGTCATGGAATTGCAGTGTCGCGTGCTTCGAGCGCGTGGATTGCAAGCAACACAATTTCCGACAACAAAGGCAGCGGCGTCTTTGTGAACCGGAACTCGCAAGCCGATGTCGTGGCGAACATCATCAATGGGAACGGTGGAGATGGGATCACCGCAAGTCACAACTCCGGCGTAAACCTCAGGAGCGAGGGGACACCGCTTTGCGAAAGTCCAAACGAGACCGATTCCACAACGAAGAATGCCGGTTTCGGAATCAAGTGTTCAATCGGTGGTTATGCTGAAGGACCTCTGGGAACACTTACAGGGACTCAAGGTGCGAAGGAATTTGACAATTCCTGCGTTGATCGTGTGACCTTGCCTTGATGAATGACGTGTCCAAGGAAGGCGAGCCTCAGGCGAGTGGTATCGAATCGTAGAAGTCTGCTGAGTGAATATCAGACATTCCAATCTAACTAGGTGCTTCACCCTGTGCCGCGATATACACTGGCGCGTCGAATGGCTATCATCCGCACCAGTCTCGTCGGCTCGCCGAGCTTAAGCACACGGTTTGCTTTTTTCTCCCACGATCAGCTTGGCGGCGATGATCTCTCAGGTAAGGTAAAGCTAAAGGTAGATCTTAAACATAGGTAAGTCGCGGAGCCGTGTTCCCAAGACTCATTATTTCAAACTGCCGGGTGACGAGATCGTGCCTGTCAGCGTTAGAAAAAACACCGCGATTACCAGAATTAGAAGAACGCCGACAGATCCAAGAGGCAACAAACAAAAAGCGGCTCAGGTGCTAGGCCTAGGCCTATCAGTAAGAAACAGCAACGCTCTCTTTAACGCCGGGATTTTGCACCACGATTTCATTGGGAAACAAGTACTCCAGGCCGGCGCTGTCAAAGTTCACAAGGATCAGCTGGCGACCTAGGTTCTCGATCGCGCTGACGAAGATGCCCTGGCGCGGGAGGAGGAGTCCGGTCTTTTGCGAACGAATCGATCGAGTGATTGTCAGCATATCTCCGGATTTCACGATCGTGTCCCCCATCAGCTCTTGTCCTTTAGATAACCACCGAGGGAGGAAAGCTTTCTCCCTCGGTGCGTGTATTCCTTTCGCCTAGCTGCTAGTCACTGGAGCCGTCTCCGTAAAGCTCGCGCAGTAATCGATTCCGCTGCGCCTGGACCTCGGCCGGGCCAGTCGGATCGTAGTCGCACGGGCCGTAGAAGTCGATGATCTTCCCAGCCTCCGCATTCAGTTCGGGCCGATCCCAAGACATAGTCGCTTCGTTCATCGGCGCAAACTTCATATGGCAGTAACCCGCGAAGTCAACGGCTTCCGTCTCGACGAGCTCGCTCGCTTCCACTGCAGGCACGCCCCAGAACAGCGTAACGAACAGTAACAAGTTGGACAGTAGTGAAATGGTCTTTTTCATTTTACTTCACCTCCATTCTTTCCCGATTTTCACTCCCTGCCCGGTTAGAGAGCATCCGGCGTGCCAGAGGCGAATCCGCCGTGACGGCGTGCGTCTTGTCAGCGTCTGGATCGGCAAATTTCGATTCAAAATCGAAGGGCTGGGATTGGAACTGGGCGATGCGACAGAAACCTAAACACAAGCGAGCAGAGGATCACGCGCACCAAAACGTATCCAAACAGTTACGCGCGGCGGTAACAAAGTAGACACCGAGGCTTCATTTCCAGCCTAGAAATAAGATCTTTACAAGACTTTTTTGTGGCATATCAATTGCGCTGAAAGGAGAAAGCCATGAATAAGAACCTCTTTTGGCTATCCACGCTTCTCTTGTTGTTACAAGTACATCCGCCCAGGCGCAGCAACCTAGGAGAATCCCGAGGATTGTTACTTTGGCCAGCAGCGGCTTTAACGAAGCATTGCTGCAAACGGTTGCGTGACCTCTGCTGTTTGAGGGTAAGAATATCAGGTCTTTTTCTTGGAGTTTAGAGAGATGATGCTCTTTCAATCCACTCATGAGCTTTTCTGGTAGGAGAAAAAAGGTATGCCTATCATTACAATCTACCGAGGTACATTCACAGCCGGCGAAGAGATTGCCAATCGCGTCGCTCGATCTCTAGGTTACCGATGCGTAAGCCGGAAGGCGCTCATTGAAGCTAGTCGAAGTTATGGCATATCTGAGGCCAAGCTCAATGAAGTGCTGGAAAAAGATGCCCACTGGTGGGAACGCTGGTTACAGGATATGCGTCCTTATCGGACTGCCCTCCAAGCAGCCATGTGTGAGATCGCTCAAGAAGGTAATATCGTTTACCACGGGCATATCGGCCATGAGCTTTTACCGCAGATCCGTCATGTACTGAAGGTGATGCTCACGGCTCCGTTAGAATTTCGCATTAGTGAGATTCAGTCCCAACACGGGCTTGATGAGGCGGGAGCACGAGACTACATCGACCGAGTTGATGCAGCCGGTACCCGGAGGCTCGTGGCAATGTTTGGGGCCGATTGGCGGGACATAACGCGATTCGATCTCGCACTCAATGTGGCTCAACTGGGGATCGAAGATGTAACACGGGTCATTGTTCAGGCTGCGCGATTGGAACGGTATCAGCCTACCGCCGCTTCTAAGCAGGATTTCAAAAATTTCGCCCTTGCTAGTCGGGTACAGGCCGCACTAGTGACGTCTTCGAGATTTCGAGATTTAGCAGTCACTGTGCGTGCATTGAACGGAGAAGTCCATGTGCTAGGAGCCTTCGCACGTTCGGTGTCAGAGGAAGAACTCGTGCAGCTGATCAAAAGTGTCCCAGGGGTTGTTAACGTGGTAACTGACTGCCTTCCTGTTGATTTAGGTAAGGGATTACCCTTAATGTGAAACACTACGATGTGTTCGATTTGCCTATGCCAAAGTAGGACTACCAACGCTGAGCAGCGATGAACACGTGTACTAAATGTGCAGAACAGTACCCAGAAGGCTTTTATTGTACTCATTGCCGGTATGTCCCGCCAAAACAAATAGAGCCTGAATCAACAAAGAAGGCGGCATAAAACGTGAACCTGAAACGCAGAGACTGGCCTCGACGTGAATGCATCGACAAACATCTATCTGGTCGAACCCGAGGCAGGATTAGCTTAGGCTTGTGACCGCAACAATGGGACACGACTCGCGGATTCTAGAGCCGATAAAGCCGGCGCTTCTGCTCGCAGAAGTCGTGGACGAATCGAATGGTGGGAGCGCAAGCACCATTATGCCGATCTCGAAAATACATCTTTGTTTTTCAGGGTGACGTGCACGGCGGCGAAAACGCCTACAATACAAAGCTCGTCGATCCGCAGGAGTTCAAATCGTACAGAGATTTTCTCGCTCCCAAGTGGAAGGGCAAGACCGTCGCCTAGGATCCCAAGCCTGTGAGCGCCGTGGCGCACAGCCCGCGCTTCTTTTACAACAGCCCGGAGCTCGGTGCCGATTTCATCCGGCGCTTTTTCGGCGAAATGAGCCTACCCTTTCGCGCGATCAACGGCAGATGCTCGACTGGCTCGCCGCTGGAAAATTTTCCATTGCCTGTTTTATTTCGGGGAGTAGAAGAAGCCGCGAAACGGCAGGGCCTACCGGTTAAGATGTTCGACGCCAACGCTTTTAGAGAAGGAGCGTTGTCGGTCCGACTCAGGGCTCGGCGGCGCTCTTCAGCCGCTCCCCATCCTAGCGCCGCCAAGGTTGCGCTCAACGGGCTTCTTTCGCGCGAAGGACAGATCGGTTATCAGACCGTTTACGCCAAGGCGGGCGAAGCCCGCGAATCGATGTGGGAGGACATTCCCAAAGACCTCATCCCTGCTTCGTCTCGGCGCGTCAAAGCGGAAGGTACATCATTCAGGTCACCCGGAATGGGTCGATATGGGGCCGGTGAATGAAATCTTGAATGAAGCGCTGGAGAAACGAAAGCCTTAGCGTGACAACAAGCGGTCGTAGGAAAAAGATTTATCTACCCATTTGTCAGGCCCGCCGAGGCCATGCTCGATATTCCATTGCATCGCGTCAAACATGCGCCCGGTAATTCCGGTTGCATCTTGCGAGGCGAGGTTTAGCACAAGAGGCGTCACGTGCTCGGGTACGACCGGAAGAGGTCCTGCCTTTCCTCCAGCTTCCAGACGCGCCCGGTTCTGTTCGTCAAAGCCGGTCGTTCGAGTGTGCCCAGGAATGATTATGTTGACCGCAACATTGAACCGCTTTACTTCATCGGCCAGATAAAAGCTCAGCGTGGCGAGCGCCGCTTTGGAGGACATATACGGCATTTCCATGCTGTTGGGCCGGAGCGCGACATAGCCTCCACCATGGGAATGATTTAGAATCCCACTACTCACTACACTGATAATGCTTCCCTTACGTTTCTCGATCATCGGCTGAATGAACCGTCTGATAACTTTCAGGGCACCAAACACATTCACCTTGAATAGCCTCTCCCAGTCTGAATCTTTAGTTTCAAGTGTCGTCGCCCGTCCTTTAGGCGGGTATAAATCGCGTGAACGCATCGCGGCATTGTTAACGAGAATATCCACGGTCTTAAACTTATCCAAAGTAGCTTGATAAGTCTGATCAATCTGCGCATCTTCCGTAACATCCATGTCCGCAACCAAGACGTTCTTTTCGTGACTTTTGAGTTCTTCCCTAAACTCGTCAACGCCAGACCACGATCTATCTGTAGCAACAACTTTCGCTCCTACCGACAAAAACGCCCGGACATAAGCTCTCCCCATCCCTCTCGCTCCGCCCGTAATAACTGCTACACGGTCTCTCAAATCATTCGCTACCGTTTCCATTGAAAACCCTCCAAATTATTCCGTCCTCCTGGAGCCGGAAATGATAACCAGAATCCGTGTTTTCAATAAACCGGCCGGAATTCTACGGCAAGCCAAACTCGCCCCAACGAGCAGCAACCTTATCGATAAAGGTTCCGCAGCGGAACATTTAGTGCCGAGCTCTTCGCGCTGCCTCGGCTCCCTTAATCATGAGATCATCAAGCTGATCCAGCACGGGGCTATAGGTTCCTTGATTCATGTAACGAACGCCCCCTTTTTCGTATGCGCCCAGACCCCCACGATCTTCCATGGTGACATCGATACGCTCATTCTTCGCCGGATCGCGGAAAGTGTTCATCGGATCGCCGCCCTCCTGAACAATCTTTATTTGTTCCTTGAGCATATTGCGAAACATGACCAGACCGCGGTCCGATTCGCCCAATCTTTCCTTGGATCGATCGAGAATCTCTCCTTGTGCGACCCAACAGAGGAGATCCTGGCCCAAAACAAAATCTGGCAAATCCTGGATCGGCACTTCGTAGGCGGGCACGGGCTCTTGTTTCGGCACGTCAACATCCGGACCTGGAAAGAAAACCTGGTACCCAAGATGCCAGGTGTGGGTGTCATCCACCGGAACACGAATCTGAAACTCCGCATACCCGGGTTGGCCGATGCGCACGTAATTAGGGAAAATCATCGGGTGTCCGGTTCTCCATCGTTCAGTATCTTCCGGCTCTCCGACGATCAGCCGCCGTTTCTGAATTCCAAACGGAACATAATCAAAAGCGATCTCTTTATGAGGACGGCTGATGCGCTGGAAGGATTTGATTTTTCGCGGATCGGTAATCCCGCGTCGCTCAATAGCATAAAGCCCAAAAAGCCCATGAGCGTAAGTGGTATGAACAGTATCGACAGCGTTTTCCTGACATTGCAGCCAGTTGCATGGTAGCAGCGTGGTGCCGATTTGACGGAAGACATCATCGAGCACGAATAGATCCCAGCGAGGCAGCAGCGGTGCGGGCTGTGGACCAATGTAAGCCCATATAAGACCACCCAGATCCTGTACCGAGTATGCTTTTAGCTTGACGGTATTTTTGAACGTCGTCTGTGGAGTCTCAGCAGGTTGCTCGAGGCATTGACCAGTGCGATCGTACAACCACCCGTGGTATGGGCAGCGCAAGCCTTCATTTTCGGGGATGCCGTATTTCAAATCTACACGCCGGTGAGCGCAACGCTGGTCAATTAGACCCAAACGACCTTGGCGATCTTTAAACAGGGTCAAGGATTCTCCCAGCAGGCGAACCCCCTTCACGGGGTTCTCCTTGATCTCCTGAGAGGTCGCGACCGGGTGCCAGTACCGACGCATCAACTCGCCAATGGGAGTTCCAGCCCCTACCCTGGTCAACATCTCGTTCTCTTCAACGCTCAACATGACGCTCTCCTCTCGGAGACTGTGTCGCAATTGTCATTTCGAGCCCCTTCGACTCAGCCCAGGGTAGACTCCGACAAATCTTTCTTCGCATGCAAAAGGCAGATTCTTCGCCTGCAGCTCAGAATGACATTCGTTTGATTTGCGCGTTGCGACACAGCCTCTACACGGTACGAGTGCTGGGGGCGAAAAGGTCTTCAACTTGTTCCTTGCTGGGCGTTAGTCCCTGCTCATAGGAGAAATCGATAGTCGTCTGGAGAAATTGTCGATTCGCCTCGATGCCGTAGGGGAACGGATCCTGACCAAAAATCTCACGTGTCTTTGCCAAATACTCGGGGCCGAACACTAAGCTCTGGGGAATCCGTCGCGCTAATGTTTCCTCCGCCAACTTCTTCGCTTCCAACAGTGCCGAGTACAGGTTAAACGCAAGCCAGGGATACTTCTTATAGACGTCACCCCTGATAATGATTGTGTGATTGGCGGGGATAAAGCCGTGTGCGTTGAAGAATCTCGTGCCTTCGGCGATTTTGTCTGGAAAGAGAGGCTTTACTTTGCTCCAATCGCCGCCCGACGCTCGTATCCTTGTGGAACGGTCGACGATGTTCTGCTCCGGTCTAAAAGCGCGGGCCACCGGGGCGGCATCGAGCTCGTGGTTAACAAGCATAGACGCCAGGCTCTTATTCTCGGGGATGCGCTGAAACTTGATACCTCGAGGAGGGGCAAACCCGGTCGCGCCGCCATGGCTAAGGTCCTCGGATCTTTCCATCCACCACTCAACTTCGTACTGAGACACGCCAAAATCGTGCTCGAGAACACCACGCGTCCAGAGTGCTGATGTCTGCTGGTAATCCCCTACACCGATTCTCTTACCAACAAGGTCTTCTGGTTTCTTAACTCCCGAATCCACGTTGATGAAGAGCTCGGAGTGCATGAAACGGCGCGCCGGAAAAGCGGGAATGGCAATCATATCCATCCCTTTGGATCTCGCGATCAGATAGCTCGATAGCGACATTTCGGATATTTCAAATTCCCCAAATGTCAATTGGCGCCAGAATGTGACCGATGGATCAGAAATCGTGTATACAAGATTCTCAACGCCTTCGATCTTTACTCTTCCATCGAGCAACGGCATCACTCTTTCATGCGGTCCCGTAATGAAGCTCAACCTTAGATTAGTCATTGACGCGAAAACTCCCTGGAAATTCCGAGGCTAGATGATCCAAAAAGCGCTATACACACACCACCCCAATGCTGTCAATCGTGTTATTTGGGTTATGACTCTGCTGCACCGGGAGCTACTTTGAAATGCGGCGCTAAAGGAGTTTCGCTCATTTTGAAGCAGAGGCCACTCAATTGCGTCATTCCAGCATGGAGTGCTGGAATCCAGGCCGACACGGCTGTCTCCGGAGCATCCTTGCGAGCCTGGATGCCGGCTATCCATGCCGGCATGAGTGCGCCCGTGAGGGCGCCACATCAGCACGGTGAAAGTCCGTGTCGGAGGAAGCCACAACTCCGTAGCCAAAGGTAACTGCGTCGCCGTGAGGCGAGGTGGGGAGCAACCGGAGGCGAACTGTTGGTCCGTAGGAGAACGAACTCGATTCGGCGGGGAGCTGCGACGAGCCTGCTCATTCATGGCGAAGTCCGAAACTCGCTGGTCACGCTGGCGTGGTGGGTGAAGCGATGACCAGGCAGCCCACGTGGTTGGAGACGGAACGACAGGAAGGTGTGGCGCAGTAAGCGGGGAGACCTGTGCCGTAGGTGAGCGGTGCAGGAGTCAGAGTCCCCGTAGTACCGCAGCGGTGAAAGCCGCGAGAGGGGCGGGAAGCAAAGCCGCTCCGAGGGAAGGGAGGATAGGAAGGTGGAAGCGTGAGTTTGACGACGAAGCAAAGCGAAAGCAAAGCGCCGGGAGTGCCGCAGGTGGCTAGACAAGGCGCAGAGGCCCACAGAAGAGATTGGTCGTGGGTGGAAGCTTCGGTGTGGAACGAGCGCATGTTGGCGGCGCTGGAAAACGGCGTCAAAGGAGGTAAATGGTTCAGCCTGATCGACAAAGTGTACCGAGTCCAGACGCTTAAAGCAGCCTGGCAGAAGGTAGCGGCGAACGGAGGAGCAGCGGGAGTGGACGGTCAAAGCGTCAAGCGGTTTGCGGCACGGGCGGAGATGTATCTCAAAGAACTGAGCATAGCGCTGGAGCGGGGAACCTACAGGCCGATGGCGGTGCGGCGGGTGGAGATTCCCAAGGAGGAAGGAAAGATGCGTCCTCTGGGAATACCGGTAGTTAAAGACCGCATCGTACAGACGGCGCTTAAGTTTGTGCTGGAGCCCATCTTTGAGCGTGAGTTCCTTAAGATGAGTTATGGCTTTCGTCCGGGTCTTGGCTGCAAAGACGCGCTTCGCGAAGTGGACCGGCTGCTTAGAGAGGGCTACACCGTTGTGGTGGATGCCGACTTGAGGAGCTACTTCGATACGATTCCGCATGGGCGGCTTATGGAGTGCATCAAGGAGCGTGTGAGCGATGGCCGGGTGCTTGAGCTGATCGAGGCCTATCTGCATCAAGACATCGTCAAGGAGATGGAGAAATGGAGGCCGAGCGGCGGCACACCGCAAGGGGCGGTGATCAGTCCGCTTTTGGCTAACATCTACCTTCATGGCCTGGATGGTCAGATGGTGCAGAAGGGCTATCGGATGGTGCGATACGCGGATGACTTTGTGGTGTTGTGCCGTAGTGCTGAAGAGGCCCAAGCGGGGCTTGCGGAGGTAAAAGCCTGGGTAGAGGGCAATGGCCTGAGTCTTAACGCCGAGAAGACCCACGTGGGAGACTGTCGGCAATGGGGGCAGGGCTTTGACTTTCTGGGCTATCACTTCGAAGTGCGGCGACGCTGGGTGAGGCGCAAGAGTCTTAAGGCCATGCACGATCGCATCCGGATGAGGACCAAGCGTACGCGCGGGGATAGTTTGGCGAAAATTATCGTCGAATTGAATCCGACGCTGCGCGGCTGGTTTAACTATTTCAAGCATGCTCATCCGAAGACCTTTATATGGATGGATAGCTTTGTCCGCCGACGGTTGCGAGCGATACTACGAAAGCAGGAGAAGCGACCGGGCATGGGAGTTTGTCGAGAGGATCATCAGCGCTGGCCCACTAAATTCTTCGCGGCCCAGGGACTGTTCACCATGCATACAGCCTGGAAGCTGGCGAGCCAATCCCGATGAGGAAACCACCGACTGGAGAGCCGTGTGCGGGAGAACCGCACGCACGGTTCGGAGGGCGGGGACGGCAGGAGCCGTTTCCGACCCCTATCCAGGTATCGACAGCAGGATTCTAGCGCAGGTTATCCCTTCAGATGTCTCCCGGCTTACGGTCTTCAACCGCACTATAGGTTACGTCATCCAAAACAGTCCGAAGTGCGTCATTTGCGAGCTCGGGACTCAAACCAGTTACTAAAAAGCTCTTAGACTTAAGCGGCGCGCGGCTTCGTTTCTAGACGCACTCGTAACCCCGCGCGTGCGAGCATGTTAATCAACTTATCGATGCTGAAACGGCTGATCTCTCCCTTGAGCAAGTTACTAATCCGTGGCTGCGTTTCGCCAAAAAAATCAGCCGCCTCGGCCTGCGTCCACCCGCGGGCTTTAATGTATTCCCGCAAATCAATCATCAAGTCGGCTCTGATCTTGAGGTTCGCGGCTTCCTCCCTGTCAAACCCTAGATCCTCGAATACATTATTGCTACCTTGGATAAACTTGCTCTTCTCCAACTTACGAGCCCCCGCGGCGCCGGTTTTGGACCGCGCTGCAACGCTGCCGGCCGATCTCGATGTCGCGCCTTGCCGTCTTTTGGGTTTTCTTTTGGAATGCGTGTAAGACATAAACTGCCTCCTCGAACTTGGCTACATAGAAAACTCGATAGGCATCACCGACTTGAACGCGGACCTCATAGGCGCCTGGACCGATTGAAGGCATGGGCTTGAAGTCGTCTGGCTCTTTTCCTTGTTGCACTAAGCGCAACTGGTAGCCTGCCTTGCGCCGTACCTCACGCGGAAAGCGACGCAAATCATCACACGACGAGCCGATCCATACGATAGATTTGTCAGCCATGCCCTAGCATGCCAAATTAGGTATACCAATGTTCTAGCTCGTCGTCAATGGGCGATTGTGGAAAGTCTGAACGTTTTCAACTCAACGATGTACATTGCGGCTGCCGCCTAATTCCCGGACGAATTTTCGGCGAGCGGGTGAACAATCGTGGAAAGATTAATAGACGGCGAGTTTTTGTATTGTCTCAGTCTTGATCAATTTACACGAAATTTTGCGGTCAAGTTTTGCGCGACTGCAGTTGGATCAGATCGGATCGTGTCATCGTCACGTTGTGTCTGTAACCGAAGCTCATAAATAGAGAGAAGGTCTGAAGGATCTCCTTTTCGTCTTTTTGCGCCGTGCAGTCCATTGGCACGTAAACGTAGTAATCGCGGACGCTCAAAGCCATCACCGCGCTCTGGACGCAGTTTCGGGTCGATATGCCGGTGACAATCACCTGACCTTCTCCGGCACGGATCCCGAAGCGCGCCAGAAGATCATCCATTTCGGTTTGATAAAAACAATCAT
>Ga0081455_10001141_pt1 | contig 33226 bp, 33 predicted proteins | sample TabmetS3T2R1_FD_70207 | JGI IMG/M metagenome (GOLD analysis project Ga0081455, IMG submission 70207) | Tabebuia heterophylla rhizosphere microbial communities from the University of Puerto Rico - S3T2R1 | ecosystem: Host-associated > Plants > Roots > Rhizosphere ...
AACAGGTCCATCTACTCGCCGAATACAACGCCCTGTTCGCGGCCAGCCCCTTCTGTGATTTCGTCACCGACGAAGTCGCATTAGCGTTGCACTCCACCCTGAACATGGCGAACCGGCGTCTCACCCTCGCCACCGCCCTGACCACCCGCCTCCCCGGCACCCTGGCCGCACTCGAGGCCGGCGACCTGGACTTGGCCCGCGCTGAGGCGATCGCCGAGGCCACCCGGCCCTTGAGCGACGAACTGGCCAGCGAAGTCGAAGACCATGTGTTGGCCGGCGCCGTGCAGCAGAACCCGAACCAGGTCCGCCGCGCGGCGGCGAAGGCGGTCCTGCAGTTGGACCCGGACGGTGCGGAAGAGCGGCACGTGCGCCGCCGCGCGGACCGGTACGTGGAGATCGTGCCCGCAGCCGAAGGCATGGCCGACCTGTACGCACTGCTGCCCGGGGAAGACGCCATGCGCATCAAGGTCCGCCTCGACGCCTACGCCAAAGCCCAGCCCAAGACCGACAAGCGAACGACGGACCAGCGCCGCGCCGACGCGATGACCGACCTGCTCCTGGACAGGTCAGTCGGCCCGATCACCACCACCGTCCACGTGACCGCACCCGCCACCCTCCTCGCCGCCGCCACCCACACCGCCCTCACAACACCCACACACCAGACCAGCCGTCCTGCAGGCAAGCCACGCTCGACCGGCAGATCCATCAAGCACCCACGCCCAACCACACCAACCCCACTCACACCAGCGCCGCCGGCCTCAGCCGCCCCAGCCCCGACGACGCCTATCCCTGGCACCCCGGCCCCGCCCACGCCGGGCACAGCCACGCCAGCCCCGACCGTCTCGGCCACCCCCGCATCTGCCACCCCTGCACCGGCCACCGCGGTTTCGGCCAGTCCAGTGGACGTTCCAACCGCGGCCAGCCACCCGGCCGGCGGCGCCTACCCGGCCGAGTTGAATGGCTACGGGGTCATCACCGGCAGCCAAGCGATCGCTCTTGCCGCGCACGATGCGACCTGGCGGCGGCTGCTCACCGACCCGGTCACCGGGGAACTCAGCGACCTGGCCAGACAGCAGTACAGCCCGCCCGCTGCGCTCGCCGACCACGTCCGGGCACGCGACCGGCAGTGCGTGTTCCCCGGCTGCGCTGTGCCCGCGAGTCGGTGCGACCTGGACCACCGGGTGCCTTACCCGCGTGGGGAGACCAGCGTGGACAACCTTGCCGCCTTGTGCCGGCATCACCACCGGCTCAAGCACCGGGGCGGATGGACGCTGCGGCGGCGCGCCGACGGGGGGCATGTGTGGACCAGCCCGCAGGAACGGGAGTATCTGAACCCAACCATCCCGCTTGCACCGCCCGAACCACCGCCGCCGCCAACCCCACCTCCACCGCTGGCTCCGGTGGTGGCGGACTACGGGCCGCCGCCGTTCTGAGGGGCTTGCTTGGCGAAGCGGAGACCCCCTACGGTTGGCGGGCGCGGGGGAGGGAACCTTGAGCGTGGAAGGAATGCGCATGTCGGACACCATGACTGCCCAGACGATCTCCTTCGCTGGCGATGGTGGCACGCAGATCGAGGGGTACCTTGCCCGGCCGGTGGGTGGGGGCTCGTTCGGGAGTGTGGTGGTGATCCATCACATGCCCGGGTACGACCTCGCCACCAAGGAGATGGTGCGGCGCTTCGCCAGCGAGGGGTACGCGGCCCTGTGCCCGAACCTGTACCACCGCGAGGCGCCCGGGGCGGACCCGGACGACGCCGCGGCGACGGTGCGCGCTGCCGGTGGGGTGCCCGATGAGCGGCTGGTGGGGGATGTGGCCGGCGCGGCGGCGTACCTCAAGGCCCTGGACGGGGCCAACGGGAAGGTGGGCGTGATCGGGCACTGCTCCGGGGGGCGGCAGACCTTTCTCGCGGCGTGCTCGATCCAGGTGGACGCCGCGGTGGACTGCTACGGTGCGTTCATCGTGAATGAGGTGCCGGCGGGGATGCCGCTGAACTTCACGCCGATCCTGGGGCTCGCTCCCGGCCTGTCCTGCCCGCTGCTGGGGCTGTTCGGGGCCGAGGACAAGTACCCCGGGCCGGAGGAGACCGCGGCCCTGGGCGCCGAGTTGGACCGGCACGGCAAGGAGTACGAGTTCCACACCTACGACGACGCGGGGCACGGGTTCTTCGCCGTCGACCGGCCCAGCTACCGGCCGGCCGCGGCGGTCGAGGGGTGGAAGCGGATCTTCGCCTTCTACGGCACCCACCTGGCGGGCTGAGCGCGATGTGTACGTACCTCACCGAGACCTTCACCGTTGCCGGCAGTGGGAAGGGCGCCCAGGGCTGGTTCGGGCTGACCGACGCGGCCGTGTACGTCGACCATCCCGTGCACGCCCCGTACGGGCACACCGTCAACATCGACTTCCGCAACCCGGCTCAGGGCCCCGCCGCCCGGGTGGCCGTCGAGCTGACCGAGCAGTCGGCGCGCGCCCTCATCGCGGCCATCGAATCAACGCTTGCCGCGGCCCCACCAGGGCTGGCGGCGGCGCCGTAGCGGCTGCCCGCTGTGCCACGGCTGGCGGCGGTGGACGTGCACTACCCGTCCTCGGGCGGTGCGTGTGCGGCCGCCGTCGTGGCCTCGGACCGGCGGTTCGGCACCGTGGTGGCCGAGTACGTGCACCGGCTCGCCACGGTGGCGCCGTACGAGCCCGGTCGGTTCTTCGCCCGTGAGCTGCCGGCGCTGCGGGCGGTGCTCGCCCTGGCGGGGGCGGTGGATCTGGTCGTGGTCGATGGGTACGTGGACCTCGACCCCGACGGGCGGCCCGGGCTCGGCGCCCACGTGTACGCCGAGTCCGGGTGCCCGGTCGTCGGGGTGGCGAAGTCCGCCTTCCGCGCCGCCACCCACGCGATCCCGGTACGCCGTGGGGCTTCCGCGAGGCCGTTGTACGTGACCTCGGCCGGGATCGGCCTGGACGAGGCCGCCGCGATGGTTGCCGGCATGGCCGGGACGTACCGGCTTCCGGCCGCCCTGCGCCGGGTGGACAGCCTGGCGCGGGGGCTCAGTCCAGGGCCTTCATGTCCTGGTCGGTGAGTGCGATGCCGGCCGCGGCCATGTTCTCGGTCAGGTGGGCGGCCGAGGAGGTGCCGGGGATCGGCAGCACGGCGGGGGAGCGGTGCAGTAGCCAGGCGAGCGCGATCTGGGACGGGGTGGCGCTGTGCTGGCGGGCGATGCCGGCGACCGTACCGCCGGCGGCCCGGTTGACCGGCGCGATGGGCAGCCACGGGAGGAAGGCGATGCCGTTCCGGGCGCAGTGGTCGACGATCGGGTCGTCGGCGCGTTCGGCCAGGTTGTAGCGGTTCTGCACGCTGGCGATGCGGGTCGTCCGGGTCGCCTCGACCAGTTGCGCCAGGCTGACCTGGGACAGGCCGATGTGCCGGATCTTGCCCTGTTCCTGCAGCAGCCGCAGCGCGCCGAGCTGGTCGGCGAACGGGACCGTGGGGTCGACGCGGTGCAACTGGTACAGGTCGATGGTGTCCAGCCTCAGCCGGCGCAGGCTCAGCTCCGCCTGCTGGCGCAGGTATTCGGGGCGGCCCAGCGGGATCCACTCGTGGCCGAGGTTGACGTGGCCGGACTTGGTGGCGATCACCAGGTCGGCGGGGTAGGGGTGCAGGGCTTCGGCGAGCAGTTCCTCGTTCTCGCCGAAGTCGTAGCTGTCGGCGGTGTCGATCAACTGGACGCCGAGGTCGACGGCGCGGCGGGCGGTGGCGATGCCGGTGGCGCGGTCCGGGCCGCCGGTCAGCCGCATCGCGCCGAAGCCGAGGCGGTGGACCGGCAGGTCGCCGCCGATGCTGTACGTGGTGGTCATGGGAGGGAGCCTGCCGCGTACGTCCGTTAAGGACCAGTGATTGATTGTTGTGCTGATCGCGTAGCATCGCTGAAGTGTTGAACCTGGAGCGGCTGCGCGTCCTGCACTTCCTGGCCGCCACCGGCTCCGTCGTCGGCGCGGCGCGGGCGCTGCACGTGACCACCTCCGCCATCTCGCAGCAGCTGGCCCGGCTGGAACGCGAGGTCGGCGAACCGCTGGTCGAGCGGCACGGGCGGGGCGTACGGCTGACCGGCGCGGGCACCCTGCTCGCCCGGGACGCCGCCGAACTGCTGAGCCACGTGGAGCGGGTCGAGGCGGAGGTGGCCCGGCGCCGCGGCTGCGTGGCCGGTCCGCTGGCGGTGGCGGCGTTCGCGACGGCCGCGCGCGGGCTCCTGCCGGGCGTGCTCGGCGCGCTGCGGGCGCGGCACCCAGAGCTGGCCGTGTCGGTTGCCGAGCGGGAGCCGCACGAGGCGATCCCGGACCTGGTCCGCGGCACCCTCGACATCGCCGTCGTCCAGGACTGGGTGGAGGCGCCGCTCGCCCTCCCCGAGGGGCTGTCGCGGCGGGACCTGCTGGCCGACGTGTTCGACGCGGCGCTGCCGGCCGGCCACCCGCTGGCGGACCGGCGTACGGTCCGGCTCGGCGAGCTCGCCGGCGAGGACTGGATCACCTGGACCAGCGGGCAGGTCTGCCACGACTGGCTGACCGGGGCGCTGGCCGGGGCGAGCGTCCGGCACACCGCCTCCGAGCACTCCACCCAACTCGCGCTGGTCGCCGCCGGGCACGGCGTCGCATTGATCCCGCGGCTCGGCCGGGACGCCGTACCGGCCGGAGTACGGCTGGTAGCCGTGGATCCGGCCCCGACCCGAAACGTGTACGCCCTGTGGCGTACCAGCGCCGCAGCCCGACCCGCGATCGCCGCCACCATCAACGCCCTCACTGTCCATTGTGGACGATCGGGTGCCGTCAACCCGGCTGCAACCGTGGTGCTCCCGAACCGGGTGAACGGCTGAACCCGGCTTGCAACCGGGGGTGACCCGGGGTGTCACCGGGGGTCTCCGACAGTTCTCTCAACGCGCTGGACCGGCGCGGGGACTGGAAGGGACTCCACCGATGAAGCGCTCGATCGCAACGCTCGCCGCAGCCGCAGTTGTCGGCGCTTTCGCCGCCGCTGCGGTGTCTCCTGTGAGCGAGCGCACCCCGGCCCCGGTTCAGAATGGTGTGGTTGCTGAGGCGGTGATGGCCAACGGTCAGATCGAGCACTCGGTGACCGAGGCGGCGACGCCGGGTACGGCGACCCAGCCGCGGCTGGCTGGCACCCCGTCCTCGTGCGCCGACGGCGCGTACTCCCTGTCGGGGTACAAGGTGCCGGGCACGATCCGGTTCGGCTACAACCCCGCCGGCGCCCCCGCCACCGTCGCCAAGTACGCCAGCCTCGCGATCCGCAACTCCCTGGCCGCAGTGACCACCGGCGCGAACCGGTGCAAACTCCCCGCCACGGTCAACGCCTCAGGTGCCTACACCGGCTACAGCGCCAAGACCGCCCAACTGAACACGGCTGGTGCGTGCACTGGCAACGACGGCACCAACGTCGTGTCCTGGGGCACCCTGCCGGTCGGGTACCTGGCGATCACCTGCATCTACTTCGTCTCCGGCAAAGTCGTCAACGCCGATGTGATGATCAGCAAGCGGTACAACTGGTTCCTGTCCAAGCCCGCCGCCTGCCGCAACACCTACGACCTGCAGAGTGTGTTGACCCACGAGCAGGGCCACACCTTCGGCCTGTCCCACGTCGACGCCACCACCCACGGCGTACAGACCATGGGCACCCTCATCGCCCCCTGCGACACCACCAAGCGCCAACTCGGCCGCGGCGACTACGGCGCCCTCGCCCGCCTGTACGGCACCAAGTAGAGCGGGAGTGACCACGATGCCCAGGGTGCTGATTTCCGAGGACGAGGCCGACATCCGCGACGTGGTGCGGCTCAAGCTGGAGGCCGCCGGGTTCCAGGTCACCGCGGTCGGGAACGGCGCGGTCGCCCTGTCCCAGGCGCTGAACGACCCGCCGGACGTGGTCCTGCTCGACGTGGCCACTCCCGGGATGACCGGCCTGGACGTGGCCACGGCCCTGCGCAGCGCGCCGGCCACCGCGGGCGTACCGATCATCATGCTCACTGCTGAGGCGGACCCGAGCGACGTGCGGGCGGGGCTGCGGGCCGGCGCCAACGCCTACGTCACCAAGCCCTTCAGCCTGCGGGATCTGGTCGACCAGGTCCGCACCGTTCTCGCCGCCTGAGGCCGGTCGGGTACGCACCGGATACAGGGCAGCGTGTGTATCGGCCGGCATGTCCGGCATTCGGACCATCGGTCTCCCCGCCACACTGCGGAGCAACCTCGAACAGGTGTTCGATAGGTTGCCATGCATGTGGCAGGCACGAGGGGGATTCGGGACCATCCAGCGGCGTACCCGGATCGGGGGTGTCGGGCGGCCGGCCGGTGCCGATGTCCGCGTGACCCGATGACGGGGTGGTACTGGAGCGCTCTGCTGGCCGGTTTCGGCGTCGTGGGTCTCTACCTCGCCGGTCGCGACAACTGCTGGGGCTGGGCGCTCGGCCTGCTGGACGAGGCCTTCTGGATCCTCTACGCGATCGCCACCCGGCAGTGGGCGTTCTGCCTGTCGGCGCTGGCCTACGGCTGGGTGTACGCCCGCAACCTGCGCACCTGGCGCAGGCGTGGCCGGCTCGTGGTCGTACCGGACCTCGCGCCGGACGAACTCCTACGCAGGTAGCGGTTTGCGGGCCTCGATGAGGAAGCGTTGCGCGTGCGAGACGAACGAACCTTCGGCCGCGATGCGCTCGTGCAGGCGCCGCAGCTGCGGGCGGTAGGCGTCGGCGGTGAAGCCGGGGACCGTCCACAGCACCTTGCGCAGGAAGTAGACGACCGCGCCGATGTCGAAGAACTCCACCCGCAGGCTCTGCTCGCGCAGGTCGGTCACGGTGAGGCCGGCGGCGGTGGCGCGTCCGGTCGCGGTGGTGGCGGCGCTGGTGGTGGGGGCGGGCAGCGGGCCGAGCATGGCCTCGCTCAGCTCGCGGTTGGAGCCGGTGCCGATCTGCTGTGACAGGTAGGTGCCGCCGGGGCGCAGGACCCTGGCAACTTCTGGCCAGCTCGTGTGCGTGGGGTGCCGGCTGACCACCAGGTCGAAGGTGCCGGCGGCGAAGGGGAGGTCCGCCTCGGCGGCGACGCCGACCACGCGGGCGCCCAGCGGGGCCAGCCGGCGGCGGGCCAGCGCGAGGTTCGGCGGCCAGGACTCGGTCGCGACGAGCAGGGGCGGCGGTTGCGGGATCCCGGCCAGCACCTCGCCGCCGCCGGTCTGGACGTCCAGGGCAGCGGCGCTGCGCGCCATCCGTTCGCCCATCAGCCGGGCGTACCCCCAGCGTGGCCGCTCCTCGGTGGCGCGCCCGGCGAACCAGGAGAAGTCCCAGCCCTCCACCGGCTCCCGCTCGCCCTCGGCCACCAGCTCCTCGAAGTCCACACCCGCAAGCATCGCCCGCCCCGCAACTGGTTTCGGGGCCTGACACGCCATGTCCACAGGCAAGCATCGCCTGCCCCGCAACTGGTTCCGAGGCCCGACACTCCACAGTGGACAGTCGGTGGACGGTGCTCGGCGGCACCTTGCGATTCCCGCCGGTCCGGCGCGCTGATTGCGGTTAACGATGGTTAAGGCGGGTGCTGACCATGGAATCCGTGGGTGGTACGGGCGTGGTGGGGTCGGGGTGAGTCCGGCGGGTGCATAAACCGGCGGGGGCTGCATAGATCAATGCATAAACCACACGCGCGGGTTATACCCCCACAAGGGTGGAGAGACCCGGGTTTGGCTGTATACTCCCATGCGGGTCACTAAGGCCCATGTGTAGCCCTCCCTGACGGGGGTGTGGTCATGGATTTCAACGGGATACCCGTGCTGCGCTCAGCGGCTACCGCGATGGTCGCCGAGCCCGCAGGTCAACCTTTTGTTTATTCTTCCATTTCCGCTGCTGCCGCCAGGTCGTCCTATTTCCCCGATCGATTAGCGACCGCCGTGCCAGGTACCCGCGAGCGACGCACCCTGTGCCGTCCCGCCGTGCCTGACCGCGGCGGTCGGCCATGACCGGTTGGTACTGGAGCGTGCTCCTGGCCGGCTTCGGCTTGATCGGCCTGTACCTCGCGGGCCGGAACAACTACTGGGGCTGGGCACTCGGCCTACTGGACGAGGCCCTGTGGGTCGTCTACGCGATCTACACCGAACAGTGGGCGTTCTGCCTGTCCGCGCTGGCCTACGGCTGGGTCTACCTCCGGAACCTGCGAGCATGGCAGGCCAACGGGCCGGTGCACCCCTTCCTGGCGACCCCCGCGGCCAGCCCCGGCGGCCCGCTGGAACCCGCCCTGGAGCCGGCCCTGGAGCTGAAGAAGGCCGACGACGCCGCCTGAGCTGTGTCATCCGGTGGACCCCCAGGGGCTGCCGGATGGCCGTGTGTGTGGCGATCTACCGGTGGGCGCGCGGGAGCGGCCGTTCGGCTCAGCGGTCGCGTCGAGTGGCCGGGCGGCGACCGCTCGGCGTACGGCCGGCCAATGCGCGACGCACAATGGCTGCAACCGCGGGCAACCACCGCGATGACAGCGTGGTCAACGCCGACCACGCCGAATGCCCGGCCACTGGCGGGCGTACCGACAATGGCGGTCGGCGCGACCCGCCATTGCCGCTTGCCGCATTGGCGGGCGTACCGGTAAGACATCCTGGTACGCCCGCCAACCGCTGCCTGGGGCAAGCGCCCGGATAGCGCTCCAGCCGCTACCGCCACGCCATTCCCGCGGGTCCCTCCGGTTCGACGGCTGACAACTCGGTGTCAGACTTGGGGTGGTGCGCGTTATCAAAACGTGGCCGACCGCAATCTTGTCGCGGGAAAGCGCTCGGATAAACTCCGCGCCTTTCCCGGCGCCGGTCCGGCGAATTGCCGTTGAACGGGCGGCGACCGCCGGGTGGCCGCGTACCCCCACGCCGCGGGGCTTGACACGGGGTGCATGGTTGTACCAAGTGGTTGGTACAAACCGAGGAGTCCTGTGTCCCGCCTGATCGAGCTCGTGCTGCTGCTGGCGCTGGTCGCGCTGGTGGCCTGGCCGGTGCGCCGTACCGGGGAGAAGTTCCTGGTGCGGTGGGGGATCGCCCGCCCGACGCGCGCCCAGTCCGAGGCCGCCGCGCGCTACCTGCGGCACCGCCGGATGCTCTACCCGATCTGCTGGGTCTTCGGCCCGGCGCTGGTGCTGCTGGTCGCCGAGCTGGCCGGGGACTCGGCGATGAGCGAGGCGCGCCGTACCTTCGGGCTGCTCGCCTCGGTGCTCGCCGCGCTGCTGCTGGCCGAACTGGTCGCCATCCTCCGGCCGGCCCGCGGCAGCACCCGCTCGGCGACCCTCAGCCGCCGCCGCTGGAGCGATCTGGTGCCCTGGTGGGCCATTGCCGTGTACGGCGTGCTGCTGGTCACCGCGGCCCTGCTGGCCACCGCGGGCCTGGTCGCCCACTCCTGGGCGGTCCGCAGCGTCGCCGCCGCGGCCGCCGACCCGGGCAACCACACCGACCCGGTCTCGACCGGCCAGCTCGTCAGCACCACCGGCAACTGGCTGGACCTGCTCGGCGTCGCCCTGGGCCTGGCCGCGGTCGGTGCCGTGCTCTGGCTGGCCGCCAGCCGCCGCGCCGAGGCCGATCCGGAGGTCGACCGCATCCTGCGGGTGCGCACCGCCCGGGTCGCGGTCGGCGTCGGCATCGGCCTGGCCCTCGGGCTGGTCAACCACGGCTACCAGCACATCAGCGAGCTGCACAACCTCATCCCGTCGATCCTGTACGGCACCGGTGCGGCGCCGCTGGCGCCGCCGGAGCCCGGCGTGGTCACCCTGGCCGCGCACCTGGACGGCCTGGGGATGATCGTCCTGCTGTTTGCCAGCCTCGGCGCCTGGCTCGCGGTCGCCATCCCGCCCAGCGGCCCGCTCACCCCCGCGCCGATCCCGTGACGGGGCCGCGGATCGAGGTCGACACCACCAGCGGGGTGGCCCCGTGGCGGCAGGTGCACGACCAGGTCCTGGCGCTGGTCGGCGCCGGTGTGCTGCGGCCCGGCGCGCCGCTGCCCACGATCCGCCAGCTCGCCCGCGATCTGGGCCTGGCCGCCGGGACCGTGGCGCGGGCGTACCGGGAGCTGGAGGCGGCCGGCGTGCTGCACACGGCCCGCCGGCAGGGCACCGTGGTGGCAGCCGGCCCGCTCCCGGCGCCGCCGGATCCGGTGGCCGAGGCGGCGGCCGAGTACGTCGCCCGGGTCCGGGCGCTGGGCGTACCGGTCGACCGGGCGCTCGCCGCGGTCAGCGCCCGCTACGCCGAGGCCCCGGACGCGGCCGGGAGCGAAATCTCGCGATGACCCCATTTTGTCCTTGATCTTGTCACTGTCCGCGTCTTAGCGTGTGCTCTCCGCACCCAGTTTCGGCGGGGGAGAGACGTGCAGGAACTTGCCCTGGTCGCGCCCGGCGGCGGCCGGCTCACCGTACGGCTGCCGGCCGGCCCGGCCGTTGCCAGCGTCGCGGCCGGCATCCGCTTCGCCGGCGGCTCGTACGGCACCGGCTTCCAGATCGGCCCGCGCGGCTACCACGACTTCGCCGGTACGGTCGTGGCGCCGGCGCAGACGGTGGCCCGGATGCTCGTACACGGCCGCGAGGTCGTCCTGGCCGAGGCCCGCGACGGGCAGTCGTCGATGGCGACCCTGATCGGTACGCACCACGAGCTGATGACCGTGTACGCCGGCCCCGCACCGCGGCGCGAGCGGGTGTACGCGCTGTTCGACTCGCTGCGCATCGAGGACCACGCCGCCGGCATGGTGGTACGCCCGGCGGCGGCCACCCTGCTGGAGGTGCTGAGCGAGCAGGTGATCGTCGTGGTGCCCGACCGCGGCGCCATCTGCGTCCCCGGCCCCCGGCAGGCCGCCGCCATCGTGCCGCGGCACGCCGGGGCGCCCACCCGGCACGGCGAGGTGTGGCGCTCCCGCTACCCCGGCGGCGGGTACGCCTTCCTGCTGGGCTGCCCGGCGGGGCTGGCCGAGGTGCACCTGACCACCGCCGGTCCGTCCACAGTGGACACCCGGCTGACGTGGCTGGACGGCATCGACATCGCCTGGCACGCGGGGTGAGGGGGAGCATGTCGCCGCTGCTCGCACTCAACATCGCTTTGTGCGCCGCCGTCCTGGTGCTGTACCTCGGGCTGGCCGCCGTGCTGCGCGAGGTCCGGTTGCTGCGCGGCACCGTGCTGCGCGCGGCCGGCGGCTTCGCCGGGCAGCAGGGCGTACGGCTCGGCGGCCCGCTCGCCACCGCCGGGATCGTGGTCGCCGCCGACTCCGGTTGCGCGCTGTGCCTGGCGGTCATCGACCGGCTGGCCGCGCTGGGCGTACCGGCGAGCGTGCTCACCCACGAGCCGGGCCACGTGTGGGACGGGCTCGCCGCCGGGCTGGTCGTGGTCAGCGACCCGGAGTCGTGGCGCGCGGTCGCGCACCTGTCCCCGCCGGTACTCATGCGGGTGGGCGGCGACGGCGCGGTCGGCGCCACCCTGCTGCCGGCCGGTGTCGACGAGGTGGATGGCTGGATCGAGCGGATGGGGAGGGACCGTGGCGCTGCGTCTGGAGCAGATCCCCGACCGTGAGGAGGCGCCGCCGGGCGGGCAGCCGTCGGGTGGGTCGATGAGCAGTGCGCTGGCGAAGCTGCCGCTGGCCGGCGCCCGGCGTACGGTGCTGAAAGCCTTGGCGCTGGGGGCGTTGAGCTTCGGCGCGGCGGCGCTCGGGGTGTTCCGCGGCCGCGCGGCGCGGGCCGAGACGGGGCCGTTCAGCCTGGCCGGGTGGGACCGCAACGACTGCCACGACGCGTACCCCGGCGGGTACGCCGAGCTCGGCGACACCAGCGGCGCGTACGTGAACACCTACGCCGCCTGCTTCGGCGGGAGTTGGCGGGGCAGCGACTTCTGCGAGGCCGGCTGGCACAAGTACGGCACCTGGACCGAGAACGGCATCCAGGTCGACCACGTACCGATCTCCACCGCCTGCGGCACCCTGACCACGAAGAACGCCTGGCGCTGGACCACCCCGGACGGCCACACCTACCGCTGCTCCGACGGGTTCTCCACCTACTGGGGCGGGGCGGGCGGGCAGACGTACCTCACCATCTGCCGCGCCGGGGTCTAGGTGGTGTGGCACCCGCTCACCCTGGCGCTGTGCCTGGCCGGTGGCGCGGCGCTGGCGCCCCGGCCGGCGCTGTGGCTGGTGATGGGGGCGGTCGCCGGGTTCGCGCTGTCCGGGTCGACCTGAAGCCGTAACTCGGCCCTGGTGCTGAGCTCGCCGGTGCGGCGAGGTACGCCTGTCCTGGCCTTCGGTGCCGGGTTGCTGGCCGGCGGCACGCTCACCGCGGCGGTGGCGCTGGTCGCCGGATCCCTGGTACGGCCGGCGATCCCGGCGCCGGCGCGGCTCGGGGTGGTGGTCGCGGTACTGGGCGCGGTGGTGCTGCGGGACCTCGGCGTGCTGCGGTTCCCGCTGCCGCAGCGGCGCCGGCTGGTGCCGGAGAGCGTGTTCCGGCTGGGCCGGCACCTGGGGCCCGCGCAGTTCGGCCTGGAGCTGGGGACCGGCGTGCGGACGTACCTGCCGAGCGGCCTGCCGTACGCGGTGCTGGCCGCGGTCGCGCTGCTCGCCCCGCCCGGTGGCGCGCTGCTGGCCGGCGCCGGCTTCGGCGCCGGCCGCTGGCTGATGGCGGTGGCCGCGGTCCGCTCCGGCACCGCCTGGGACGGCCAGTGGCAGCGGTACGCCCGGCTGCTGCTGGCCGTCCTCGGCGGCACCCTCGCGGTGCTGATCGGATCTCAGCCAGCCACCTGGTAGGCCCGGAGCACTGTTCGCCCTGGCGGTGCTGATCGTGGATCATTCAGCCACCTGGTAGGCCCGGAGCACTGTTCGCCCTGGCGGTGCTGATCGTGGATCATTCAGCCACCTGGTAGGCCCCGATCACCTGCTGGGTCACGGCGTTGCCGGCGCTGTCGCGGGCGGTGAGGCGCAGTGAGCCGAACGCGCCGGGCGGGTTGGTGAGCAGTGCGGTGCCCCGCACGACCGGTACGGCCGACCAGGTCGCGCCGCCGTCGAAGGAGACCTCGGCGCGCAGTTCTGTGATCGGGGCTGTGGGTGCGCCGGGTTGGGGCTGGACGGTGAGGTGCAGCTTGTACGGTCCGGCGGGGGCGCGGCCGAGGAGGTCGGCCGGACCGCGGGCGCGGACCGCGAGCAACGTGGGGATCCGGTCCGGGGTTTCGCGGAAGGTCCAGCGCACGTCGGCCGTACTGTCCAATGTGGACCAGGGTACGGCGCGGGCGGCGGTGGCGTGCAGGTCGTAGCTGCCTGGTGTGGCGGGGATCGGGAAGGCGCCGATGCCGGGCAGCGGGCTGGTGCCCAGCTCCACGCCGTCGCGGCTGAGCGTGGTCGTGCCGGTTTCGGCGGCCGGCGGCGCGGTGTACTGGGCCGGGTCGTCGCCGGCCAGCAGGCTCACCAGCACCGACAGCTGGTCGCCCACCCGCGTGACGCCCCAGCCCTCGCTGGCGGCGCCGAACGCCGGACCGAGCGGCGCCCGCGCCCAGTCCGCGCCGTACCGGCCGGGTTGGTAGGACCGGATCGACCAGTGGATCTCCGCATCGGACAGGTCCGGCGCGACCACGGCGAGCAGGTGCTGCCAGGTGACGTTCGGGTCGGCGGTGTAGAACTCGGTACGCACGCTCGGCAGCGAACGCTCGAAGACCGCGAAGATGCCGCCGGCCGAGGCGCCGGAGGCCGCGCCGGGGTAGGCGATCCGGCCGAAGTCGGCCCGCAGCGCGGTGGCGGGCACGCCCTGCCCGTAGTAGCGCGCGCGGACCCTGGCCAGGTCGCGGTCGCGCGCCACGAAGCGGGGTTCGGGGATGGCGCCGCGGTGCAGGAACGCGAGCTGGTACAGCGGGGCGTCGCCGTCCGGCGCGCTCGCGGACATGGTGGCGCGGTAGAAGAAGGCGTAGGTGTGGTCGGTGGCCGCGCGCCGGCCGGGCACCGCGTACAGGTGCTGCCCCGGCTGGGCGAACCAGCTCAGCGCGCTGGTCCGGTCCCCGGCCGGGTTGCCGGAGACCACGCCCAGCTCGCCGAACCGGAGGCTGGCGGCGCGGTCGTCCAGGACGGTACGGACCGGGTGGCCGGCGCGGGCGTCCAGCGCGACCGTCCGGTCCCCGGTCAGGGCGGTGTCCGGAGTGGACAGCAGCGTGATCTCGGTGCCCGCGGCGTCGATGGCGTTCACGTCGTAGGTCCCACGGGGGAGCCGGGCCGCCGCGGTGCCGGTCGGGTCCACCCGCAGGCCGTACGCCCGGCCGGTGGCGGTGTCGACGGCGGTGGCCACCGCGCTGACCGGTGCGCCGGTGGCGCGGCTGCGCAGCCGTACGGTCAGGGTGTAGCTCTCCGGCTCCAGGAACGCCGCCAGCGCGGTCCGGACGGCGATGCCGGGCGCGGTCGCGGTCAGCCGGGCGGTGTCGCTGCCGGCCGCGCCGTTCGCGGTGGCGGCGGTGACCGTGGCCGCCGCGGTGCCGTGCGCGGGCACGGTCAGGTCCACTGTGGACAGTTCGAACAGCGCGCTGGGCGGGTCGATGCCGAGGGTCAGGTGGACCGGGGTGTCGCCGTCGTTGCGGTACGTCACCGGCTTGGCGACCCGCTGGGTGTGCGGCCAGGGGAAGAAGCCGTAGCTGAGGCTGCCGCTGGTGGCGATGACCTGCTGGGCGATCGCGCGGGCCACGTCGACCCGGCCGGCACCCTGTTCCAGCACGCCGGCCGTCGGCTGCGCCGAACCCATCAGCGCCGGCTTCAGGTCGGCCGCGGTCCAGGCCGGGTGCTGCTGCTCCAGGAGGGCGGCGGCGCCGGCCACGTGCGGCGCGGCCATGGACGTCCCGGACAGCCGCGCGTAGTCGGCGTCCACCGGGTCCAGGTCGCCGGCCGGGGTGCCCGGGGCGCGGGCGGAGACGATGCCGCTGCCGGGGGCGGCGATGTCCGGCTTGACCGCGTAGTCGCCCAGCCGCGGGCCGGGCGGGGAGAACGGGCTGGTCTGGTCGGCGCTGTCCACGCTGCCGACCGCGAGCGCGGCGCCGGCGGTGGCCGGTGCGGTGACCGCCTGCGCCGGGTCGGGCTGGTCGACCGCGCGGTCGTTGCCGGCGGCGACCACGAACAGCGTGCCGTACCGGGCGGTGAGGCTGTCCAGCGCGGCCGAGACCGGGTCGGTGCCGTCGGTCGCCGCGCCGCCGAGGCTCATGTTGACGACCCTGACCTGCGGCGCGATCCACTCCATGCCGGCGATCACCGCCGAGTCCGGGCAGCCGAAGCTCACGCACACCTTGCCGCTGATCAGCCGGGCGTCCGGCGCGATCCCGCGGTACCGCCCGCCGGAGGCAGCGCCGGTGCCGGCGATGATCCCGGCCACGTGCGTGCCGTGCCCGATGTCATCGGAGTCGCCGGTGCCGGTGAAGTCCTGGGCGGCGAGGACCTTGCCGGTCAGATCCGGGTGGTCGGCCTTCACCCCGGTGTCGAGGATGCCGACGGTGACGCCCGCGCCGGTCAGCCCCGCGTGCCAGGCGGCCGGCGCGCCGATCTGCGGGGCACTCACATCCAGCGTGGGGTGCGCGTACCCGTCCAGCCAGACCCGGCTGCCGCCCCGCCGCACCCACGTCCACAGCTGGCTGCCACGCCGGCGGTCCTGCCGCACCGCGACCGCGCCGATGCTCCGCAACGATCGCCCCGTGCCTACCGTCCCGTCCGGGACGGTCCCGCCGCGGATGATCAGCGGAAGATCCGCGTTGGCGAAGCCCTGCCGGCGCAGCTCGGTGATATCGAACAGCCGGGGGTCGAGCCGCCCGGCGGCCAGCAGCGGTAACGCATCGGATGGGATGATCCGCAGGTGCGTACGGTCTGCGTCGCGTACGAATCCGATGTGCTCCCGCCCGGGCGCCGGCTCGATGCCGACGGCGTCCTGCCCGGCGAACAGGTGCACTCGGTCCCCGGTGATCAACGTAATCGTCTGCTGCTGCTTATCAATGGCGTCGATGTGCTGCCGTGGCGGCGCGGCGCCAGCCGGTGCGGGTTGTCCTGTGAGCACGGTGGCCATCGCCGCGATGGCGAGCGCCGCCCCCGTGAGTTGCCGTGATCTCATGCCCCGAGCGTAGTCAGCCGACTCCGTTCTGTAGGCAAATGCGGGAACTTATCGGGTCATTTTGCCGGTGCGTACGCTCCCTGGTCGATGCGACCCTGCTGGCAAACTGGGCCGCTGTTCCAGGCGATCTTCAGCGGCTCGGTCTCGTCCGGGGGCGTGACCAGCAGCGCGGCGGCGGTCGGCTGGCAGGCGCCGGTGGTGCTCTCGCTGCCGGAGGGGACCACGCTCCAGTGCAGGGTGGAGTCGGCGGCGCCGCCGGGCTGGAGCAGGACGCGCAGCGGCTTGTGCTGCGGGTCCCGTACCTGCCTGGTCGGTACGGGCTTGCCGGCGGCGTCGAGCAACTGCACCCCGCCGTACCCGAAGATGACGCACGGGCTGGTGCCGGTGTTGGTCAGGCTGAGCACGGCGTAGCGGTTGCCGGCCCCGGCGTCGGGCCGGCCGAGGCTCGCCGACAGGCCGCTGGTGTGGCAGCGGTCCGGGCCGGCCGGCGTGGTCTGCCCCGGCGTGGTCTGGGCGGGCGTCACCGTCGCGCCCCCGGTCGGGCTGGCGGGCGTACTGCCCGTACCAGCCGGTGAGCTGGCGCCGCCCCCGCCCGAGGTCTGGGTGCCGCAGCCGGCGAGCGCGAGCCCTGCCAGGATGCACAGCCCCGTGCGGCGTACCGTCATGGTCCCTCCCCGATCCGTGTTCGCCTGTCCCACGCTGCCATGAATGTCGGATCCGGCAACAGGGCGGTTGGACCTCTTGACAGCGGCGGCGGGCCCGGGCTCAGGTGAGGAGGCGGCGGACCGCGGCTTGCAGGCCCGGGTCGGTCCAGACCTGGCCGAGCCGGTCGGTGCCGGTACGTTCGGCCGCCTCCGCCAGCTCGGCGCGCACGGTGTGCCCCTCCCTGGCCGCGGCCAGCACCGCGGGGTGGATGTAGGACGCTCTGGCCACCGACGGGGTGTTGCCGAGCAGCCGCGAGGTGGCCTGGACCGCCGCGGTCTCCGGCGAGCGGGCGTTCGGCTTCGCCAGGCCGCTGACGTCGGCGCCGGCCAGGGCGGCGGCCGCGAGGACGGTTCCAGCCCAGGTGCGGAAGGACTTGGCGGTGGCGTCCAGGCCGGCCAGCGCGTGGACGTACCCGTTGACGTGCACGCTGGTCACGTGCACCCAGCGGCCGCCGGTGTTCCAGGCGAGCAGGGCGGGGGACTCCTCGGTACGCCGCAGCAGCGCGCGCACCACCGCCGCGGCCTGCTCGTCGCGCACCTCGACCACGCGGTGCAGGTGCTCCTTGGCGGTGTAGTCGAAGCCGAGCGTGCCGCCGCGGACCCGGACCTGGCCGCGCAGCAGGGTGGTGAGGCCGTAGGTGTGGTTGTCCCGGGCGTACTCCTCGTTGCCGACGCGGAAGAACCCCCGCTCCAGCAGGCGTACGGTCGCGGCCAGCACCCGGTCCCGGCCGAGGCTGTTGCCCGGGGCGCCGAGCCCGTCGGCGACCGCGGCGCGCAGCAGCGGCAGCGCGTCGGCGAACCGGGCCACGTGCTCGAACTTGTCCTTGGCCCGCGCCGCGACGGCCTCCGGGTGGTACCGGTACTGCGTGCGCCCGCGCGCGTCCACGCCGACGGCCTGGAGGCGCGCCGCCGGGTCCGGATCCGCCCATACGTGGGTCCACGCGGGCGGGATGGCCAGCTTCCGCAGGCGTACCAGCTCCGCCGCCGCGACCGGCTCGCCGCGCTGGTCGTACCAGCGGCCCTCCACCCGGGTCAGCCCCGGCGGCCGCGGCGGCTGCGGCTGCGTCATCTGAACAGTCTGGATCGCCGCGTGCCGCGCCATCCAGGCCGCCGCTCAGCCCAGCCCGGACCTCGTGCAGTACGCCACGAAGACCGCCCACGATGACTGCGTGACCGCCGCCGGGTCGGCCTGCGCGTACGCCGCGTCCACCAGGCGGCGGCGCTGCTCGTACGGCAGCCCGGCCAGCGCGCGCTCGGTGAAGATCGGGATCGACAGCCAGCCGTGCTCGGCGGCCACGGTGACCTGGTACGTCCGCCGCTCGACCCGTACGCGCTGGTAGCCGGCGGCGGTGAGCAGCGCGGCGATCTCCTCGGCCGGGGGCCAGCGCCGGGGCCGCCCGGATGGCGGTTGCCAGCCCTCGGCCCGGGCCAGCTCGACCGCGCGGGCCAGGATGTCGGTGCCGTCGGGCTGCTCGCCGAGGTACGGGGCGGGCACGTTGAAGGCCAGCCGGCCGCCCTCGCCGAGCACCCGGCGTACCGCGGCGAAGGTCTCCGGCAGCACCGTCTGCCACATCGCGGAGTTGCAGACGGCCGCGTCGAACGGGCCGGGAGCGACGGCGTCGACCCGCTCGGCGGTGCCCAGCAGGAAGCGGACCCGGCTGTCCGATGTGGACTGTGCGGCCCGCGCCAGCATCCCCGCGGAGCCGTCCACGCCGGTCACCCGGCCGGCGGGGCCGAGCGCGGCGAGGATCTCCCGGGTGGTGGCGCCGGTGCCGCAGGCCAGGTCCAGGACCGTGGCGTCCGGCTCCAGGCCGGCCAGCGCCACCAGGTCGCGGCTGGTGTCGGCGTACAGCGGATGGGCGGCGGCGTAGTCGGCGTACGCCCGGGCGCTGCCGGCCCATGGATCGTCGGTCACCAGCCCACCGTAGGCGTGGCTGTGTCTCGCGCCGGGGGGCCGGGGAGATTAGCCTCCGGACATGGCTTCCCTCGTCGGCGAGCTGCGCGCGATCGTGGGCGACCGCTGGACGCTGGTGCACGAGCACCAGCTGCGGACCTACGAGTCGGATGGGCTGTTGCAGTACCGGGCGCTGCCGCTGGTGGCGGTGCTGCCGGGCGATGCCGCGCAGGTGCGGGAGGTGGTCCGCGCCTGCGCCCGGGCGGGCGTGCCGTGGGTGGCGCGCGGCTCGGGTACGGGCCTGTCCGGCGGCGCGCTGCCGGTCGCCGAGGGCGTGCTCATCGTGCTGTCGCGGCTGACCCGCGTGCTGGAGGTGGACCTGGCCAACGCGCGGGTGTGCGTGGAGCCGGGGGTGACCAACGCGGCGGTGTCCGCGGCGGTCGGCCCGGACTTCTTCTACCCGCCGGACCCCTCCAGCCAGATCGTCTGCTCCATCGGCGGCAACATCGCGGAGAATTCGGGCGGCGCGCACTGCTTCAAGTACGGCTTCACCACCAACTACGTGACCGCGCTGGAGGTCGTGCTGCCCGACGGCGAGGTCGCGCTGCTGTCCACCGACGCCGGGTACGACCTGGTCGGCGCGTTCGTCGGGTCCGAGGGCACGCTGGGCATCGCGACCCGGATCTGGCTGCGGGTGCTGCCGAAACCGGAGGCGGTACGCACGCTGGTCGCGTTCTTCGACGCCACCGAGGACGCCGGTGCCGCGGTGTCGGACGTCGTCGCCGCGGGCGTGGTGCCCGGCGCGATCGAGATGATGGACAGGGCCACGATCGCCGCGGTGGAGCAGATGGCGCACGCCGGCTACCCGGTCGGCCGCGGCGCCGCGCTGCTGGTCGAGCTGGACGGGCCGGAGGTGGAGTGCGCCGCGCTGTTCGACCAGGTGGTCGACATCTGCCGGCGGCGCGGCTCGGACGACGTCCGGGTCGCGGCCGATGAGGAGCAGCGGGCGCTGTTCTGGCGTACCCGCAAGGCTGCGTTTCCGGCCATGGGGCGGCTGTCGCCGAACTACTTCGTGCAGGACGGGGTGATTCCGCGCACCATGCTGCCCCCGGTGCTGGCCCGCATCGACGCGCTGGCCGGGGAGTACGGCATGACGGTGGCGAACGTCTTCCACGCCGGCGACGGCAACCTGCACCCGCTGGTCTGCTACGACGCCGCGGTGCCGGGCGAGGCGGAGCGGGCCGAGGAGCTGTCCGGCGCGATCATCGACGCCTGCCTGGAGGTGGGCGGCTCGATCACCGGCGAGCACGGCGTCGGCGTGGACAAGCGCAAGCACATGGGCAAGATGTTCGACGAGCCGTCGCTGGGCGCCTTCCACCGGCTGCGCTGCGCCTTCGACCCCGCCGGCCTGGCCAACCCCGGCAAGGTGATGCCGACGCCGCGGCTGTGCGGCGAGGTGCCCGGTCCGTACCGGCGGCACCCGATCGAGGTCGCCGGCCTCGCTGAGCGGTTCTGATGCGGCCCGAATCCATCGCGGAGGCGGCCGATCTGCTTGCCGTACTGGGGAAGGCGGGCGACCCGATCTGCCCCACCGGCACCGGCAGCCGGCTGCTGTGGGGTGCCGGTACCGCTGGCGGGTCCACTGTGGACACCTCGGGGTTGGCGCGGATCGTCCGGCACGACGCCGGGGACTACACCGCGGAGCTGGAGGCCGGGGTGCCGCTGGCGCACGCCCAGGAGGTCTTCGCCGCGGCCGGCCAGTGGCTTGCGCTGGATCCCCCCGGTGGCGGCACCATCGGCGGGCTGGTGGCCAGCGCGGACTCCGGACCGGCGCGGCACCGCTACGGCAGCGCGCGGGACCTGGTCATCGGCATGACGGTCGTACTGTCCGACGGCACGGTCGCGCGCTCCGGCGGGAACGTCATCAAGAACGTCGCCGGGTACGACCTGGGCAAGCTGTTCACCGGCTCGTACGGGACCCTGGGCCTGATCGCGACGGTGACCGTACGGCTGCACCCGCTGCCGGCGGCGACCGCGACCGCGAGCGCGACCAGCGACGATCCCGAGGCGCTGGCCGCCGCGGTCGCCCTGCTGGCCCGCCGGCCGCTGGAGGCGCTCAGCCTCGACGCGTCCTGGCGCGAGGGCCGCGGCACGGTGCTGGTCAGATTCACCGGCCTCACCGCGGTCGAGCAGGCCACCGCCGCGGCTGCCCTTCTCGGCGACCTGCACGACGTCGCGGTCACCCCCGAGGACAGTCCACTGTGGACGGCGCAGGCGGCGGCGCAGCGGTCCGCGGACGGCGCGGTGCTCGGCGTGTCGAGCACCCCCACCGACCTGGCCCGGATCCTGCGGATCGCGGCCGAGGCCGGCGGCGCCGCGGTGTCCCGGGCCGCGCTCGGCCGCACCTGGATCGCCCTGCCGGCCGGCCCCGACCTGGCCGTCCAGGTGGCGACCGTACGCCAGCTGCTCGGCCGCCCGGTGACCATCCTGGACGGCGCCGACCGCGTGCTGCCGCCGATGTCCACAGTGGACGACGCGGGCGACGGCCGGGGCTGGCCGGTGCCGGATCCCGGTGCGCTGCAGGTGATGCAGCGGGTGAAGGCACGCTTCGACCCGGCGCGGATCTTCCGGCCCGGCTGCTACGTGGGAGGGATCTGATGTCCACCACGCCCGAGCAGGAACCCGCTGCCGGCGGCGCCTGGGACGCCCACCACCCGCCCGCGCCGGAGCTGATCCGCGACTGTGTCCACTGTGGATTCTGCCTGCCCACCTGCCCGAGCTACCAGGTGTTCGGCGAGGAGATGGACTCCCCGCGCGGGCGGATCCTGCTGATGCGGGTCGGGCACGAGCCGGGCGCGAGCGTGTCGCTGCCGATGCTGACCTCCTTCGACCGCTGCCTGGGCTGCATGGCCTGCGTGACCGCCTGCCCCTCCGGCGTCCAGTACGACGCGCTGATCGAGCAGACCCGCCCGCAGCTGGAGCGCAACTGCCCCCGCTCGCGGGCCGACCGCTGGTACCGCCGCGCCATCTACGCGCTGTTCACCCACCCGGCGCGGCTGCGCGCGATGGTGCCGCTGCTCGCCCTGGCCCGCCTGCTGCGCCCGATCGCCACACGCCTGCCCGCCAGCCGGATCCGCGCGCTGCTGACTCTCGCCCCGAAGGTCCCGCTGCGCGCCGCGACCGCCCAGCTCGCCGAGGTCACGCCCACCACCGCGGCTACGCAGCACGGCACGGTCGCGCTGATGCAGGGGTGCATCCAGCGGGTCTTCTTCGGCGATGTCAACGCCGCCACCGTACGGGTGCTGGCCGCCGAGGGCTGGGAGGTGCACGCCCCCCGCGCCCCGCGCTGCTGCGGCGCGCTGCAACTGCACGGCGGCGACGAGGAACCGGCGCTGGAGCTGGCCCGCGCGACCATCGCCGCGTACGAGGGCTACGACGCGGTCGCGGTCAACGTGGCCGGCTGCGGCTCGGCCATGAAGGACTACGGCCGGCTGCTGGCCGACGACCCGGCCTGGGCGCGGCGGGCGGAAGCTTTCTCCGCCAAGGTCCGCGACGTCCACGAACTGCTCGCCGAGCACGAGCCGCAGGCCACCCGGCACCGCATCGAGCTGACCGTCGCGTACCACGACGCCTGCCACCTCGCGCACGCGCAGGCCATCCGCGCCCAGCCGCGCGACCTGCTGCGCGGCATCCCCGGCCTCACCCTGGTGGAGCCGGCGGAGTGGGAGCTGTGCTGCGGCTCGGCCGGCATCTACAACCTGACCCAGCCCGCGGCCGCCGCCGAGCTGGGCGCGCGCAAGGCGGCGAACCTGCGCGCCACCAAGGCGGACGCGATCGCCGCGGCCAACCCCGGCTGCGCCCTCCAGATCGGCGCGCACCTGGCCGTACCCATCTACCACCCGATCACCCTGCTCGACCACGCCCTGCGAGGAGTAAAGCCATGACGCGCCTGGACATCGAGCCGGCCGGACTGTCCGAGCGCGCCCGCGAGGAGATCCTGGCCGGGCCGGCCGTGGACTTCCTCGCCGAACTGCACGGGCGTTTCGACGCGCGCCGCCGCGAGCTGCTCCAGGCCCGCACCCAGCGCGCCGCGCCGGCCGACTTCCTCGCCGAGACCCGGGAGATCCGCGAGGATCCCACCTGGACGGTCCCGCCGCCCAACCCCGACTACGCCGACCGCCGGGTCGAAATTACCGGCCCCACCGACCGCAAGCTGGTCATCAACGCGCTGAACTCCGGCGCCCGCGGCTTCATGGCCGACTTCGAGGACGCCAACAGTCCCACCTGGACCAACCAGGTCGAGGGCCACGCCAACCTGATCGACGCCATCGACGCCACCATCACCTACGAGTCCAGCGACGGCCGCCACTACGAGCTGGTCGAGCACCCCGCCACCCTGCTGGTACGCCCGCGCGGCTGGCACCTGGAGGAGAAGCACCTGCGGGTCGACGGCACCCCGATCTCCGGCGCCCTGTGCGACTTCGGCCTGTACGCCTGGCACAACGCCCGCCGGCTGCTGGAGCACGGCTCCGCGCCGTACCTGTACCTGCCGAAGCTGGAGCACCACCTCGAAGCCCGGCTGTGGAACGAGGTCCTCACCGCCACCGAGGACACCCTGGGCGTGCCGCGCGGCAGCTTCCGCGCCACGGTGCTGATCGAGACGCTGCCGGCGGCCTTCCAGATGGAGGAGATCCTGTACGAGCTGCGCGAGCATTCGTACGGGCTGAACGCCGGCCGGTGGGACTACATCTTCAGCACCATCAAGTCCTACCGCGAGGATCCGGCGTTCGTGACCCCGGACCGGCTGGCGGTGACGATGACGGTGCCGTTCATGCGGGCGTACACCGAGTTGCTGGTGTCCACCTGCCACCGGCGCGGCGCGTTCGCGATGGGCGGGATGGCGGCGCTGATCCCCTCGCGTACCGACCCGGAGGCCAACCGGCGGGCCATCGACGCGGTGGACGCGGACAAGCGGCGGGAGGCTGGCGACGGGTTCGACGGGACGTGGGTGGCGCACCCGGACGTGGTGCCGGTGGCGACCGCGGCGTTCGACGAGGTGCTGGGGGAGCGGGCCAACCAGATCGACCGGCGCCGCGACGAGGTGCGGGTGGGGCCGAAGGACCTGCTCGACGTCGCCAGCACCCCGGGCGAGGTGACCGAGGCGGGGCTGCGCAACGACGTGAGCGTCGGCTTCCAGTACATCTCGTTCTGGCTGTCCGGCCGCGGCGCCGCCGGCATCAACAACTTCATGGAGGACGCGGCCACCGCCGAGATCGCGCGATCCCAGCTGTGGCAGTGGATCCGGCACGGGGTCACGCTGCCGGACGGTCGGGTGATCACCCGCGAGCTCGTACTGTCCATTCTGGACGAGGAGACCGCGCGGATCCGGGACTCCGTGGGCGAGGAGACCTGGCAGCGCGGGCGCCCGGACGAGACCCGCGCGGTATTCGAGAAGGTGGCGCTGGGCGCGGATCTCCCACCGTTCCTGACTCTCGAGGCGTACGACCTGCTTTAGGCCTCGGCCCGAAGCATCTCGGCAGCCAGGGTCATCGCGCGCATCTTGCCCTCGGCGCTTGCCCGCGGCAGGTACTTCATGCCGCAGTCGGTGGCGATGACGACCTTGTCGGCGGGTACGTGCTCCAGCGCGCGCCGGACCCGGTCGGCCACGGTCTGCGGCGACTCGACGGTGTGGTCGGACAGGTCGACCGTACCGAGGATGATCGTCTTGCCCGGCAGCGACTTCAGCACCGAGGTGTCCAAATTGGACTGTGCGGTCTCGATGGAGATCTGGTCGCAGGAGCAGTCGGCCAGCTCCGGCAGGAAGGAGTAGCCGGAGGGGCGGTCGTGGATGATCGCGGCGTACCCGAAGCACAGGTGTACGGCGGTGGTGCCGGTGATGCCCTCCAGCGCCCGGTTCAGCGCCTCCAGGCCGTACTCGCGGGCGGGTTCGGGGCGGGCCTGCAGGTACGGCTCGTCGATCTGGACGATGTCGGCGCCGGCCGCGAACAGGTCGCGGATCTCGGCGTTGCAGGCATCGGCGTAGGCCAGCGCGAGCGACCGCGCGTCCGGGTAGTGGTCGTTCTGCGCCTGCTGCGACATCGTGAACGGGCCGGGCACCGTCATCTTGACCGTACGGGTCGTGTTCGCCTGCAGGAAGGCCAGATCGCCGACCTCGACCGGTCCGGGGCGGTGGATGTCGCCGACCACGCGCGGCACCGGGTTGGGGTGCCCGCTGCGGTCCAGCGCGTTGCCGGGGTTGTCCAGGTCCAGCCCCTGCAGCGCGGTGGCGAAGTGGTTGGAGTAGCTCTCCCGCCGGATCTCGCCGTCGGTGACGATGTCCAGCCCCGCGTCCTCCTGCGCCCGGATCGCCAGCAGCGTCGCGTCGTCCTGCGCCTGCGCGAGGTGTTCCGGCGCGACCCGCCACAGCTCGCGGGCCCGCACCCGCGGCGGGAAGCGGCCGGCGAGCCGGGCCCGGTCGATCAGCCAGTCCGGCTGCGGGTAGCTGCCCACCAGCGAGGTCGGAAACAACGGCAGACTCATCGAACCCCCTTGCTGCGCTGCACAACACGGCCGGGTGTCACCGTACGCCCATCGGGTAGGGCACACTTCAGGGCATGAATCGGGCAGTGCTGGTCATCCTGCTGGTAGCCGTCGGATCCGCGGCCTGCGGCCAGGACGCGCCAGCCCCGCCCGCACCGGCAACCTCCGCAACGGCCAGCCCAGCACAGACCAACTCAGCCACGATCACCGTGACCAGCAGCGCTTTCGCGGCCGGCGCGCCGATCCCGGAGCAGTACTCCTGCCACGGCGCGAACACCTCGCCGCCGCTGCGCTGGAGCGGCGTACCGTCCGGGGCCGCGGCGCTGGCGCTGGTGGTCGACGACCCGGACGCGCCCGGCGGGACGTACCGGCACTGGATCGTGGTGAACATCCCGCCCACCGTCAGCGAGGTCGCCGCCGGTGCGGTGCCTGCCGGGGGCTGGCAACTGCCGAACAGCAACAGCAACGCCGCTTACGACGGCCCGTGCCCGCCGAGCGACACCCACCACTACCGCTTCACCGTGTACGCCCTGCGCCAGGCGCTCACGCTCGCCCCCGGTACGAGGCTGACCCAGGCGCTCGCCGCGATCGATGCCGCCACCCTGGCCAGCGGCCAACTGGTCGGCACCTTCGCGGCGTAGCGTGGCCAGGGCTTCAGTCCCGGCCGAGCATGGTGGCGATGTCGACCTCGTTGCCCTCCGGGTCGGCCAGCCCCCAGTGCGTCGGGGCGTTGTCGCGCAGCAGCGTGCCGCCGGCCGCCAACCCCGCCGCGACCCGCGCCTGCGCGACCTCGGGCGGCACGCACACGTCGACGTGGATGCGGTTGCGCTGCGGACGCGGCGCGTCCATGACCTGGAACCAGAACCCCGGGCCGCGGCGCTGCGGGTCGAGCACGTCCTCCTCGCCGGCCTGGTCGTAGCCGAGCACCGCCGCCCAGAACGGCATCACCTTCTCGCCGACCAGCGCGTCGATGCTCACCTGGACCACCTGCGCCGCGGTCGGGTCGGCCGGTACGCCGAGCGAGGCCGCCGCCGCGGAGATCCGCCGGGCGAGGTCGGGGTGGCTGTCCGGCAGGCTGAAGTCGATCACCGGCAGCCGTACGGTCACGGTCCGGGCGCGCAGGTCGAGGTCGGCCGCCTCGGCGCCGTCGACCGCGGCGATCGCGGCCACCAGCGCCGCGCCCGCCGCCAGCGACCCGGTGCGGAAGCAGGTGTAGGCGCCGTCGAACAGCATCCGCCAGTCGCCGATACCCTCCTCGGCGAGGAACTGTGAGGTGTTCACGACCGCTCCGCCGCGGCCAGGATCGCCTGCGCCAGCTCGGCCGGGCGGGTGAACTGCGGCCAGTGCCCGGTCGGCACGTCGACGTACTCGACGTGCTTGATGCGGGTGAACTCCTGCACCGAGGCCTCGCCAGCGGCGATCCACTCCTGGAGTTGCGCCGCGGTGTACTCCGGGCAGATCGCGGTGGCCGGCACGCCGTACCGCCGCTCGTCGGTCAGCCGCAGCGGGTCGCTGGTGACGTGCCCGGGCGCCGGGATCGCGCGCTCGCGGAAGCGGGCCAGCGCCGCCTCGTCCAGGTCGCGCAGGTCCTCCTCGCCGAAGGTCGACCAGTCCGGCAGCGGCACCTCGCCGTCCACGGCGGTGAAGAAGCTGGCCAGCGCCTTGCCGTCCGGGCTGGGGAAGCCGCCGACGTACACGCCCCTGGCCACCCGGTCCGGGCGGGCGTCGATCGCGCCGTACGCGATGCCGCTGCCGGCCGAGTGCCCGACCACGACGACCTTCTGGTCCGGGTCGCAGGCGTCGATCGCGGCCACCACCGCGTCCACCTGGTCCTGCAGGGTGACCTCGGCGCGGCCGGTGTCGTCGGCCCGCATGCCGGGCAGGGTGAGCGGGTGCGCCCGGTGGCCGGCCTTCTCCAGGGCGGGTACGACCTCGTCCCAGGACGACCCGTCCAACCACAGGCCGGGTATGAGGATGATCTCTGCCACGGTACGGAACCTTCCCGCTATGATTGATCCGGAATTCTCGATCGCCCGAACCTAGCGGAACGATCCAACTATGTCGAGCAATGCGTCCCTCCCCGACTACAACCTTGAGGACGTGCGCGTCGTCGCCACGCCCCGCGAGCTGAGCGCCATGTTCGACCCGCTGCGCAGCACCCTGCTGGAGCTGCTGCTGGAGCGCGCCGCGACCGTGGGCGAGTTGGCCGCGGCGGTGGGCCGGCCGAAGAGTTCGGTGGCCTACCACGTCGGCGTGCTGGTGGAGGCCGACCTGCTGAAGGTCGTCCGTACCCGGCGGGTGCGGGCCATCGACGAGCGGTTCTACGGGCGTACGGCGCGGATCTTCTACGTCGGCAACATCAGGGCGGGCGAGAACGGCGTGCCGGCGAGCGAGAACAGCATCGCGCTGGCCGCGGCCGAGTCCGGGCCGGCGCACGAGGCGGACCGGCTGCGCTGCATCATCCGGCACGCGCGGATCGCACCGGAGCACGCGGGGGAGTTCTGGGACCGGGTGTTCGCGCTGGTGCACGAGTTCATGCAACTGCCGCGCTCCGGCGGCACGACGTACGGGTTCGTGGCCGGCCTCTACCCGACCGAGCACCCGACCCTGCCGGATCCCGCGCCGTAAAATCACCGCGGTGCAGCCCCAGGCAGCGTCCTTACCCGCGGCCGGTCCGTCCCCGGTCCGGGCGCGGGTGGCCGGGCTGGACGGGCTGCGCGGGCTGGCCGCCCTCTACGTGGTCCTGCACCACTGCTGGCTGCTGAGCTTCCGCGGCTACCCGGCCAACACCGGGCCGTTCTGGGTGGGCTGGATGGTGTACGGCCACCTCGCGGTCGTCTTCTTCCTGACCCTGTCCGGGTTCTCCCTGGCGGTGGCGCCGGCCGTGCGCGGCTGGCGGCTCGGCGGGGGACGCCGCTTCGCCAGCCGCCGGGCCTGGCGCATCCTCCCGCCGTACTGGGCCGCGCTGCTGCTGTCCGGCGCGGTCGCCTGGACCGCCGGCGCGCTCCCGCACGTCGGCCCCACCACCGGCCGGTCCATCCTCGTGTACGGCCTGCTGCTGCAGGACGTCACCACCGCGCCCGTACCCAACGGCGCCTTCTGGTCCATCGCCGTCGAAGCCGAGCTGTACGTGGTGTTCCCGCTGTTGCTGCTCCTGCGCCGCCGTCTCGGCGCGGTGCCGCTGGCGCTACTCGCCGTGCTGCCGGTGATCGCCGCGGGCCTGCTGTTCCCGAGCGTGTCCACAGTGGACCGCCTCACCTGGCTGACCCCGCAGCTGGCGCCGCTGTTCGTCGCCGGCCTGCTCGCCGCCGGGATCGCCGCTTCTGCTGGCGCCCACCGCGTGCCCTGGCACTGGCTGACCCTCGCGGCCGCGCTGCCCGTACTGGTCCTCGTCGTGGCTAACGGTTCAGTGTGGACGGTCGACCACTACTACTGGATCGACCTGGCCGTCGCCCCCGCGATTGCCCTGCTGCTGGCCGCGGTCACCACCGGCCACCCGCAGCCCCTGGTCCGCCTGCTCGCCACCCGGCCGATCCGGAGCCTCGGCTCCTTCTCCTACAGCCTCTACCTCATCCACGTCCCTGTGGTCGTCCTGGTCAACCGCAAACTTGCCGCCCCGCACCTCGCTCCCGGACTGCCCACCTTCTGGCTCACCCTCGCCCTGGCCGTACCCCTCTCCCTCCTCACCGCCCGGCTGTTCGCCGCCGCCTTCGAGATCCCCTTCCAGCGCCACCGGGGCTGGCCCCTCAGGCGCGTGGGTCGATATGGGTTTTCGGGGCGGGGGTCGGGCGGGGGTGGGTGAGGGCGGTGTGGGTGTGGGTGAGCGGGAGGGTGGCGGCGATGAGGGGGCGGGGGTCGACGGTGCCGGCGGCGTAGGCGGCGATGGTGTCGGGGAAGGCGCCCTGGGCGCTGAGGATGCCGGTGGCGGTGAGGTCGTTGAGGACGAGGGTTCTGGTGTCCAGCTGGCTGGGGGTTGTGGACAGTCCTATGTAGACGATGCGGCCGCCGGGTTCGACCAGGGTGGCGGCCTTGGCGGGCAGGTCGGGGGCGTTGGTGGCGTCGATGACGGCCTGGTAGGGGAGGGCCGGGAGGGTGTGCTCGGTCCAGGTGTGCGGGAAGCCGAGGGAGCGGGCGAAGGTGTGCGGGGCGCCGGGTGGGGACAGCAGGTGCACCTCCGCGCCGGCCGCGGCGGCGAACTGGGCCGCCAGCAGGCCGATCGTGCCGGGGCCGAGGATGAGCAGCGGGGCACCGGGTGTGGGGGCGGCGGCGCGGACCGCGCGCAGGGCGTTGGCGCCGGGCTCGACCAGGGCCCCGAGGGCGGGGTCGACGGTGTCGGGGAGTTCGTGCAGGGCCGTGACCGGGACGGGGAGTTGTTCGGCCAGGGCACCGGGCCAGCCGCGCCGGATGCCGATCTCGTACCGGTCGGCGCACAGGTGCTGGCGGCCGGACCGGCAGCGCGGGCAGTGCCCGCAGCCGAGCATGGTCTCGCCGGTGACGCGGCGGCCGAGCCAGGACGCGTCGACCGACTCGCCGACGGCGGCGACGGTGCCGCACCATTCGTGCCCGATGCGGATCGGGTAGGACGCCTCGCCGCTGTGCAGGTAGGCCATCTCGCCGGAGAACAGCTCCGCGTCGGTGCCGCAGATCCCGGCGCGCTCGACGCTGACCACCACCTGGCCGGGGCCGGCGACCGGCGGCGGTACGTCGCGCACCTCGCCCACGCCCGGCGCGGTGATCACGAACGCGCGCACGCGCCAACCTCGCAGCCGACTCCGCTGGTCACCCCAGGGAGGATAGGTCCCCGCCGTCCAGGAGCTCGGCTGGTCACCCCAGGGAAGACAAGTCCCCGCCGTCCAGCAGCTCGGCTGGTCACCCCAGGAAAGACAAGTCCCCGCCGTCCAGGAGCTCGGCTGGTCACCCCAGGGAAGACAAGTCCCCGCCGTCCAGGAGCTCGGCCAATCGCCGCACGATCGGCCAGGCGCCGTCGGAGGTGTTCGACAGCACCGTGTACGTCAGGCCGGTGGAGGGCCGGTGCGCCGACCGGAACGACACGCCCGCGTCGTACCCCTCGATGAGCACCTGGTCGCCGTCCCGGTTCAGCCACAGGCCCAGGCCGTACCGGTACTTCTCGGTCGGTACGTCGCTGCGCGGGCGGACCATGTCCGCGACGACGGCGGGTGGCACGATCGTGCCGGCGAACAGCGCCCGCCAGAAGGCGCTGATGTCGGCGGCGGTGGAGTACGCGCCGCCGTCGCCGCTGCCCCGTACGGGCAGGTGGAACACGTTCGTCCGGGACACGCCGTCGATGGGCAGGTAACCGGTCGCGGTGCGCGGCGGCAGCTCGTCCGAGCGCGGGTAGCCGGTGTCGGCCAGGCCCGCCGGCCCGGTGACCCGCGCCCGCACCAGGTCGTGGAAGGGCACGCCGCTGGCCCGCTCGGCGATCAGCGCCAGCAGCATGTACCCGCCGTTGCAGTAGGCGAAGTCCGTACCCGCCTCGAAGGTCGGCGGGAAGCCGTCGAGCGCCGGGACGAACGCCTCGGTGGTGTCGTACTGGTGCGCGGAGCCGGCCAGCGGGTAGTCGGTGGGCGTCCAGGTCTCCTCGTCCAGGAAGTCGCCGACGCCGGAGCGGTGCGCGAGCAGGTGCTCGACGGTCACCCCGTCCGGTACGAGCGGGAGGTCGGCGCCCAGGAACGTCCGCGCCGTGCTGTCCAGCGCGAGCGTGCCGTCCTCGACCAGGCTCAGCACGGCCAGCGCGGTGAACGCCTTGGAGCCGCTGGCCACCCCGAACCGGGTGTCCACCGTATTCGGCACCGCGTACGCCCGGTGCGCCAGCCCGTACCCCTGGGCGAAGGCGACCGTGCCGCCGACATCGACCCACACCACGCCGCTGAACCCGTCGAGGGGGAGATGGTCGGCGAACACCGGCCCAGCGTAGGCACGCGGGCGGTGCCGGGGCGAACGGATTTCCGTAAGGTCTGCGGCATGGTCGATCTGCGCAGCGCAGCCTGGTACGCGGGCGAGCACCGCAACGCCTACATCCACCGCGCCTGGATGCGCCGCGGCCTGCCCGACAGCGCGTTCGGCGGCGACCGGCCGCACATCGCGATCGCCAACACCGCCTCGGACCTGACCCCCTGCAACGCGCACCTGGACGAGGTCGCCGAGCACGTCAAGCGCGGGGTCTGGGCGGCCGGCGGGGTGCCGCACAACCTGCCGGTGGTCTCGCTCGGGGAGACGCAGGTACGCCCGACCGCGATGCTGTGGCGCAACCTGGCCGCGATGGCGATCGAGGAGATGCTGCGGGCCAACCCGATCGACGGCGTGGTGCTGCTCGGCGGCTGCGACAAGACGATCCCGGCGCTGCTGATGGCCGCGGCCTCGGTCGACCTGCCCGCGGTGGTGGTGCCGGGCGGGCCGATGCTGACCGGTACGTTCCGCGGCACGCCGCTCGGCTGCGGCACCGACGTGTGGCGGCTGTCGGAGGAGGTGCGCGCCGGAACCCTGACGCCGCAGGCGTTCCTGGACTCCGAGTCGTCGATGATCCGCAGCCGCGGGCACTGCAACACGATGGGTACCGCCTCCACGATGGGCCTGCTGGCCGAGGCGCTCGGCACGGTTCTTCCTGGTACGGCGGGGATCCCGGCCGCGGACAGCCGGCTGCTGGCGCGCGCGCACCAGACCGGCCAGCTGGCGGTGGAGCTGGTCGCCGAGGACCGCCGCCCGAGCCGGCTGCTGACCGCCGGCTCCTTCCACAACGCGATCGTCGCGCTGGCCGCGCTCGGCGGGTCCACGAACGCGGTCGTGCACCTGCTGGCCATCGCCGGCCGCCTCGGCGTACCCCTGGCGTTGCCCGACTTCGACCGGATCGGCGCCGGGGTGCCCCTGCTGGTGGACCTGCAACCCGCCGGCCGGCACCTGATGGAGGACCTGTTCCGGGCCGGCGGCCTGCATGCCGTACTGCGCGAGGTCGCCGACCTGCTCGACCCGACGGCGCTGACCGTCACCGGCCGGCCGCTGGTGGAAACCCTTGCGGCGGAGCCGATCTGGGACCGCGAGGTGATCCGCCCCCGGGCCGAGCCGCTGCTGCCCGAGGCCGGGATCGCCGTCCTGTACGGCAACCTCGCCCCCAGCGGCGCCATCGTCAAACCGGCGGCCGCCTCCCCGCACCTGCTGCGGCACCGCGGCCGGGCCGTCGTCTTCGACTCGGTCGAGGACCTGTACGCCCGGCTGGACGACCCGGCGCTGGAGGTGGACGCCGACTCGGTGCTGGTGCTGCGCGGGTGCGGTCCGCGCGGCTACCCCGGCATGCCCGAGGTCGCCAACCTGCCGCTGCCGCAGCGCCTGCTGCGCCAGGGTGTCCGGGACATGGTGCGGATCTGCGACGGCCGGATGAGCGGCACCGCGTACGGCACGGTCGTGCTGCACGTGGCACCGGAGGCCGCCGCCGGTGGCCCGCTGGGCCGCATCCGTACCGGCGACACCGTTATCCTGGACGTGCCGGGCCGGCGGCTGGAGGTGGACCTACCACAGTCCGAATTGGACGGTCGCGCGCCCGCGACCGCCATGCTGGAAGGGCTTGCCCGCCCGCTGCGCGGCTGGGAACGCCTCTACGTCGACACCGTCCTCGGCGCCGACACCGGGGCAGACCTCGACTTCCTCACCGGCTCCTCCGGCGCCGCCGTCCCCCGCGACTCGCACTGACCCCGCACTGACCCCGCACTGACCCCTCACTGACCCTCGCCAGTCCTCGCCAGTCCTCACCGGTCCTCGCCAGTCCAGTCCACCGCCGGAACGCCGTCCCACCCGGCGGTCCGTTCGACCAGGGCGGCGAACTCGCCGGCCGTACGCGGCCGGTCCAGTGTCCTGACCGCCAGGCCCATGTTGGCCAGGACGTAGGTCAGGTTGGTGGGCACCGACCAGATGTCCTGGCCGTGCGCGGAACCGGCGCTGAACCGGTCGCCTTCGGCCAGCAGCCGCGGCCAGGCCGGGGTGAGGGCCGCCAGGA
>Ga0081455_10001142_pt1 | contig 33213 bp, 27 predicted proteins | sample TabmetS3T2R1_FD_70207 | JGI IMG/M metagenome (GOLD analysis project Ga0081455, IMG submission 70207) | Tabebuia heterophylla rhizosphere microbial communities from the University of Puerto Rico - S3T2R1 | ecosystem: Host-associated > Plants > Roots > Rhizosphere ...
TGATGGTCGCTGACCAACTGGGCACGCTGGGGGTCGAAATTGTGCCACCGAGCAAGCGGGTGGTCGCCAACCTTGCCGCGAAGGGCATCAAGATCCCTCGCGGTCCTCTAACCGACCTTACGCTTGCTGGAACAAAGGCCGAGGTCTACGGAGCCGTTGCGGGTGAGCTGCTATGGTCCGACCACTGCGATCTTGTGGTGGCAGTGGCGGGAAGCTCCGCGCAGTTCCAGCCAGAGATCACGGTGGGACCGCTGGTCAGAGCCAGCCGACACGACAAGCCGCTGGCAGTCTTCATCGCGCCGCATGCTGAAGTCGGCCTGAAGCAGTTGGCTGACGCCGGGATTGCCGGCTTCCGTACCCCGGAAACCTGCGCCGATGCAATCCATGCCTGGGCCAACTGGTCGATACCTATCGATGCGCCCGCGCCTGAGGCCGCGACTGTCGCGGCGGTGAAACGCACAATTGAGCGCCTCGACGGAAAGCGGCCAAATGAGATCGACGCGGCCGAGATCTTCGCCGGTATCGGCATACCGACCGCGCCGTCGGCGGTTATCGAAGGGCCAGGCCAAAGCGTCGATCTCAACTTCCCCGTTGTGGCCAAGATCCTGTCTGGCGACATTGCTCACAAGACAGATGTTGGCGGCGTTATCATTGGAGTGAAGGACGCACCGGCATTGTCGGAAGCCGTCGGCTCAATTCTCAGCCGGGTGCGAGCAAGCGCTCCCGATGCCAGGATCGACGGCATCCTCGTGCAACAGATGGAGCGCGGCGGCCTGGCAGAGGTGATACTGGGTTTTCGTCGCGATCTGGAAGTCGGCCCCATCGTCGTGCTCGGGGTCGGCGGGCTTCTTGCCGAGGTCTATAAGGACGCCGCCATTCGGCTGGCGCCAACGACGATCGAAGAGGCGCTTTCCATGATCAAGGAAGTGCGGGGCCTTGCCGTCATCCGCGGCTATCGCGGCTTGCCGAAAGGCGACTGCGAGGCGCTGGCACAGGCCATCGTGGCGATGTCGCGACTAGCCGTTATCGACGCCGTCAATGATGCCGAGATCAATCCGCTATTCGTCAAGGCCGAGGGGGAAGGTGTGGTTGCTGTAGATGGCCTGGTCATCCTGAACAAGCAATGAACCGGCGTTGCCGCTGGTTTGCAGCAGGCGTTGTCCGCACCGGAGGTACAGGATGGATCTAGGCTTGGCCGGTAAGACAGCGATCGTGACCGGCGCCGCAAATGGCATTGGGGCGGCGATCACCACTCGCTTGTCCGCTGAAGGCGCTAATGTCGTTGTGTGCGATGTCAATCTGGAGGCAGCCGAGGCGCATGCATCCACATTGGCCAAAGGCAGGGCGCTGGTGGCGAAGGCCGATGTGACCAATGCCGCCGAAGTGAGCGAGATGGTCGAAAAGGCTTTGGCGGCGTTCGGAGGCGTCGACATTCTTGTCAACAACGCAGGCCTGACGCGCGACATGCGCATTACCAAGATGTCCGAAGCGGACTGGGACATTGTGGTCGACGTGATCCTGAAAGGCGCCTTCCTTTGCACTCGGGCGGTGCTGCCGCACATGTCGGAACAAAAGTGGGGTCGCATCGTCAACATCTCGTCGCGCGCGCATCTTGGCAATCCAGGTCAGGCGAACTACTCGGCCGCAAAAGCCGGCCTCATTGGTTTCACGCGCGCCCTGTCGCTGGAGGCGGGTCGCAACTTTGTCACCGTCAACGCGGTCGCCCCCGGCATGATCAACACGGCGATGGTGCGGTCCCTGCCGCATTGGAACGCAATTCGCGAGAACGCAGAGAAGACGACACCGATCCCGCGCATCGGCGAACCTGAGGACATCGCCGACGCGGTCGCATTCCTGGTCTCCGAGCGTGCGAGCTACATCAGCGGCGAAGTCTTGCATGTGACCGGCGGACGCTACTGAGAGGATCAGCTCCATGAGCCAAGCCTTCATCGCCGGGATCGGCATGACGCCATTGGGCAAACACTGGGATCAGAGCGTCAAGCAACTTTCCGCCCGCGCCATCGACGCGGCACTGGCTGACGCCGGAGTTGAGCTCAAGGCAATCGAGGCGGCCTGGTTCTGCAACACGCGCCTGGGCGTCTTGCAGGGCCAGCATAACATCCGCGGCCAGGTGGTGCTGCGCGCCTACGGCTTCGAAAGCATTCCGATCTTCAATACCGACAATGCCTGCGCAAGCTCCAGTTCGGGCCTGGCGCAGGCGTGGGCGGCCGTCCTTGCGGGCATCCACGACGTGGTGCTGGTCGTTGGCGCCGAAAAGATGAATTTCCGCGATAAGGAACAGCGGATGTTCGAGGCCTTCAAGGGCAGCTCGGATGTGGAGTTGTTCGATCGCCAGTTGGAGGCGCTGGTCGCCCTCGGTGAAGACTTGCCGTTGCCCGAAAAGGCGCTCGCCCAGCAAGGGCAGCGTTCGGTTTTCATGGATATCTACTCGGCCATGGCGCGCTATCACATGAAGCGCTTTGGCACGACCGAGCAACAGATCGCGGATGTCGCAGCCAAGAACCACTGGCATTCGCAATGGAACGAGTACGCGCAGTATCGAGCGCCGATGTCACGCCAGGAAGTGCTGGATGACAAGCTGATTTCCTACCCCATGACACGGGCCATGTGTGCTCCGATGAGCGATGGCGCTGCCGCGCTTGTCGTGGTGTCGAAGCGTGCGATGGGTCGCTTCGACCGCAGGCGCGCTGTCGCCATCCGCTCGATCGCCGCAAGCAGCGGCAGCACCCGTCGCCCAGACGAGCTCGAGAAACACCTGACCCGCGCCGCCGCCAATCGCGCCTATGAGATGGCGGGCGTGGGACCAGGCGAGGTGTCGATAGCGGAACTGCACGATGCTACCGCCTTCGCCGAGATCATGCAAAGCGAGCATTGCGGCTTCGCTGCGTATGGCGAAGGTGGGCCGCTGGCCGAAAGCGGCGCCACGCGACTTGGCGGACGATTGCCAATAAACGTTTCGGGCGGCCTTCTGTCCAAGGGCCACCCCATTGGTGCCACCGGCGCGATCCAGGTCCACGAGATCGTCACCCAGCTGCGCGGGGAAGCCGGCAGGCGCCAGGTCGAGGGCGCGCGCATAGGTCTTTGCGAGAATGGTGGCGGCTTTTATGGTTTTGAGGAAGCGGCTTGCGTGGTCTCTTTGTTCGAGGCCCCGGGAAGCTGACGATGGCCATCGATGCCGAGCGTCTGCTCGCCTACCAGATCGAGGACGTGCGGCAGAGCTACACGGAGCGCGACAGCGCATTCTATGCCCTGACGGTCGGCATGGGGCGCGATCCGATGAACCGGTCGCGCCTCGCCTTTGTCGATCCCAGCTGGGGTCAGAGGCAGCGCGTGCTGCCCTCGATGGCGCTTGTGCTGGGCTATCCGGGATTCTGGATGGTGCGTCCAGACACCACGATCGACCCGGCCAGGATCCTGCATGGCGCCCAAACGGTCGAGTGGCATCGTCCCTTGCCGCCCGCGGGCGAAGTCATCGGCAGGACGCGAGTGGTACGGGTTGTCGATCGCGGCGAGGGCAAGCATGCCTTGATCGAGTCGGAACGCAAGATCCTCGAATCGCGCTCCGGAACGCCCTTTGCCACCCTCACCCAGGTCCATGTCCTGCGCGGGCAGGGGGGCTTTGGCGGCGACCCGCGGCCGGTGCCAGCGCCACATCCCACGCCGGATACAGTACCCCACTGGCAGCTCGAATTCGTTACAACTCCGGACCAGGCTCTTCTTTACCGCCTCAACGGCGATCTCTTTGCCTTGCACGCCGATCCGCAGGCAGCAAGAACTGCCGGCTTTGCCCGTCCCATCCTGCATGGCATGTGCGTTGCCGGCATTGCCACGCAGTTGCTCATGGGCGTCCTGGCTGGCGACGATCCTGCAAGACTGCGCTCGATCGAAATGCGCTTCTCGGCCCCGGTGTTTCCCGGCGACACCATCCGGGTGGAAGCCTGGACGGATGGGTCGTTCCAGGCGCGTTGCCTGGAGCGGGACGAGATGGTGCTGAGTAACGGCCTGATCAAATGGGCATGACGGAGCGCCGAGAAGGGACAAGGGACGATGCAAGCAGTGGCATTCGATCATTTCGGCGGTCCTGAAGCCATTCGGCTCGCCGATCGTCCGACGCTTGAGCCTCGGCCGGGAGAGGTGGTCATCGATGTGGCTGCAGCCAGCGTCAATCCGACCGACATCATGATGCTCAGCGGCGCGCAGGCCAGGATGATGGTCGATCTTGCGCCTCCCTACACCGCCGGGATGGAATTTGCGGGGCGTGTCGCTCAATGCGGGCCGGGCGTGAATCTCGGGATCGGTCAGGCGGTCGTCGGCGTGGTCAATCCTCGACGGCCGGAGGGGGGAGCGCAGGCGCAGCAGGTTCGCCTGCCGGTGGCCCTGGTTGCGCCGATCAACGAGACGGTAGGTCTCATCGCCGCCGCCGCCGTGCCGATGAACGCGCTCACGGCAATCCTATGCCTTGAACTCTCGGATCTTTCCCGCGGGCAGTCCGTGCTGGTCACAGGCGGTGCGGGAGCGATGGGAGGCTTCGCCATCCAACTGGCCCGCCAAGCAGGATTGAGGGTGCTCGCAAATGGCGGCGACAGCGACCACAGCCTCCTGTCCCAGCTGGGCGCCGACATCGTCCTACCGCGCGACACAGGGTTGGAGGATGCCTTGATGGCTGCCTGTCCGGAAGGTGTCGACGCCTTGATTGACGCCGCGTTGATCGGCGCAAGATTGTCTCATCGCGTCCGCTCAGGAGGCGCGGCCGTGGCGCTGCGGGCAAGCTATGCAATCGTCGACGACCGGCTAAGGACTTTCGTGGTTTCGGTGGGCAAAGCCCTGCAAGAGCCCGATATCGATCCATCCGTTACGCGCAACATCGAGCGGATTGCTCGGTATATAGAGGATGGAACCCTGACACCTCGCGTCGCCGCCAACGGCGTCTTTGCCTTGAGACATGCCAGCGAAGCCTACCGGATGGCGCAGCGCAGCGGAGTGCGAGGCCGGGTGCTGCTGGTGCCGTGAGGGTTGAACCTAGTGTCGGTGCGGCAGATGCGTCGACCGGCGCGTCCTTTAAACATCTTGACTATCCGCAGGAAAAGAAGAGTCTCAGCATATGGAATACGTAGTGGCACGCTCTATTGACGAGGCCGTCGCGCGCCTGGCCGCAGCACAGGGGGCCGCCCACGCGCTGGCTGGAGGAACGGATCTCATCGTGCAGATGACGGCCGGCCTGCGACGACCTGAAGTGGTTGTCGACATCAAGAATATCCCCGATCTGCGACGCATCACCAGGGACGAGGCCGGGTTTCATATCGGATCGGCCGTCTGCGGCGCCGAGATCAACGAGCATAAGGAGCTTAAGGCAACCTGGCCCGGCGTCGTGGAGGCGATCGACGTCATCGGTTCAATGCAGGTGCAGAGCAAGGCAACGCCGGCAGGCAATCTTTGCAACGCCTCGCCCGCGGCCGACAGCGTGCCGGCGATGATCGCCGCCGGCGCCACTGTCACGATCGTGGGACCGCAAGGGCGGCGCGAGGTGCCGGTCGAAGAGATTCCGGTAGGGCCCGGCAAGACGAGCCTGCAAAAGGGAGAAGTCATCGTCGCTATCAACCTGCCGCCGCGTAAGCCCCGGTCGGGGGATGCTTATTTGCGCTTCACGCCGCGCACCGAGATGGATATCGCAGTCGTGGGGGTCGGCGTGAACTTGAGCCTTGACGAGGATGGCACCTGCAGCGCCGCGCGCGTCGCGGTCGGCGCTGTCGCGCCAACGGCACTGCTGGTACCGGACGCTGGCATGGCGCTTATAGGCACCAAGGTGGACGAAGCGGCGCTCGAGAAGGCGGCCGCGGCCGTTCGTGCCGCATGTAACCCCATCGACGACAAGCGCGGCACGGCCGAATACCGTATCCGCACGTCCGCAGTCATTTTCAAACGCGCGGCGGCTGAAGCGCTGGCCCGTGCCAAAACCTCGGGCCGCTAGACATGCCAAAACTTCACATCACAACCAACGTCAACGGCTCGGCGACCGAATTCCTCGCCAGGCCCGAGCAGACCCTGCTTTCGGCACTGCGTGACGAACTTCATCTGATAGGAACCAAGGAGGGCTGCGGTTCTGGTGATTGCGGTGCCTGCTCCATCGAAGTCGATGGTCGGGTCACCTGCTCCTGCCTGATGCTCGCCGGCGAGGCCGAAGGCAAGATCATCCGCACGATCGAGGGCGTCGCCGCAAACGGCCAATTGCATCCAGTGCAGAAGCATTTTCTGCAGGAGGCAGCGCTACAGTGCGGCTTCTGTACGCCTGGGCTGATCATCGCGGCCAAGAACCTCTTGGAGCGAAACGCGGATCCTACGGAAACCGAAATCCGCTTCTGGCTCGCCGGAAACTTGTGCCGCTGCACCGGGTACGACAAAATCATACGCGCTGTGCAGGCCGCCGCCGCGGAAATGAGGCAGAGCGCTTGAAAGCATGAAGCGCAGGCCGGGCGGTCCGATGACGATCGAGAAACCGAGCCGCTGGAGCTTCGATCAAGTTCGAAAAATCGCCGGCCATTTGCGGCGACAGCAAGGTGAAAAGCATTGCCGAGCCCGTAGAAAATCTTATTAATTGGGATTATATAGAAGAACGCGCTCGCGGCTACTGCGACGGTTTTTTCCTCGCCATGGGGCCTATGGCCGGACCGGGCGGCGAGGAGGGGAGGTATAATGGATTTCTCGTTGACCGAAGAGCAGCGACTCTTTGCCGAAACCGTGCGGCGGTTCGCGGTGGACAAGCTCAAGGATGGCGCCCTCAGACGCGCACATTCGAAGGACTATCCATGGGAAATAGCGAACATGCTCGCCGAGCAGGGACTTTTGGGAATCACCATCAAGGCCGAGGACGGCGGCATGGGTGGCACCCTGATGGATGCCGTGATCGCCATCGAGCAACTCGCCCTTGTCTGCCCCAAGAGCGCCGATATCGTCCAGGCCGGCAATTTCGGTGCCATCCGGACGTTTGCCGAGTACGCCTTGCCCGAGCAAAAGAAGAAATGGCTGCCCGACCTCCTGTCGGGCAAGATCGTCATCTCGCTCGGCATGAGCGAACCTGACGCGGGATCGGCAGCGACGGATCTCAAGACATCAGCGAAAGAGGATGGTGACCACTACGTCCTGAACGGCCAGAAGGTGTTCGGCACGCACAGCCGCGACGCTTCCCTCTACCTGGTCTACTGCCGCTTCGGACCCGGCCTTGATGGCATTGGATCGATCATCGTCGAGCGCGACACGCCCGGTTTCACAGTAGGCGAGCCCTCCGAATTCATGAGCGGGGAGGAGTGGTGTCCGCTCTATTTTGAGAATGCCTGCGTACCCAGGAGCAACCTGTTGCTGGGGCCCGGCGGGTTCAAGCGCCAGATCTCCGCCTTCAACGTGGAGCGCATCGGCAACACCGCTCGATCCCTGGCTGTCGGCCGCCACGCCTACAATCTCGCCCGCCAATACGCCCTGGAAAGGAAGCAATTCGGCCGAGCGCTTTGCGAGTTCCAGGGCCTGCAGTGGAAGTTTGCCGATATGGCGCTGAAACTCGAGGCGGCCCAGCTGCTGCTCTACCGGGCCGCGGTCGGGGCCGACACGGGGCTGCCTTCCGCCTATGACACCACGATCGCCAAGCTGGCCTGCAATCAGGCCGGGTTCGAGGTCGCCAGCGAGGCAGTGCAGATCATGGGCGGTATGGGATACAGCCGCGAAACGCTGGCAGAGTATTGCATGCTGCGCACCAAGGGGTGGATGATCGCGGGCGGCTCCATCGAGATGATGAAGAACCGCATGGCCGAATTCATCTTCGACCGCAGGTTCAGCCAACGGGCTCCCAGGCCAACTGAGTAAGGCGAGCCAATGTCCGACAAAACCGCGAGCGCAGTCGTTCGTATCGAGCGTCAGGGCGAGGTCGCGATCATCAAAATCGACAATCCGCCGATCAACGCGGGGTCCAGCGCCGTACGCAGGGGCCTTCTTGAAGCGATCCACGAACTCAATGAGGACGCCACCCTTAGCGGGGCCGTGCTCATGGGTGCCGGCAAGATGTTCATGGCCGGATCCGATATGCGTGAATTCAACGCACCGCTCGCCGAGCCGCAGCTTCCTTCGGTGATCCAGGCGATCGAAGACAGCCGAAAGCCAGTGGTCGCAGCCATTGCGGGCGCCGCGCTTGGTGGCGGATACGAGCTCGCCCTGGGATGTGACGCGCGTGTCGCTGCCCCGGAAGCCGTTATCGGCCTTCCGGAATGCCTGCTGGGGATGATTCCTGGCGCCGGCGGAACCCAGCGACTGCCGCGGCTGGTCGGCTTGGAAAAGGCTGTGGAGCTGATTTGCGCCGGCACCCGCGTGAAGGCAGCAAAAGCCGCCGAGATGGGCATGATCGAAGCCTTGGCGGACGGGGATCTCGTGCAGTCGGCAAAAGACGTCCTGCACAGATTGGCCGGAAGCAAGCGCCGGGTAATCGATTTGCCCGTTCCAAACGCAGACCCGGACGCGTTGCACAAAGCCAAGGCCGCGGCGCTGAAGTTCGGACGCCAGCGACCCAACATCCGGCTAGCCATCGAAGCCATTGAAAACAGCGCCAAGCTTCCCGCACAGCAGGCTTTGGGCAAAGAGCGCGCAGTGTTCCAGGAGTTGCGCACCAGCCGCGAAGCCGGGGCGCTACGTCATCTATTCTTTGCAGAGCGCGATGCGGCCAAGAACGACGAGTTTGCGGGAGTGCCGTCCCGTCCGGTCGAGAAGATCGCTGTCATTGGCGGTGGAACCATGGGCGCGGGCATTGCGGCGACCCTCCTTGGGGGGGCAAAGTCGGTTCTTGTCGTCGAGACTGTACCTGAGAGGGCAGAGGCGGCGCTGGGACGCGTTCGTGCGAGCCTTCAACACCAGTTGGCTCGTGGGCGCATAGCTGCCGAAGCCTTCGAGGAGAAGCTCGCCAACGTGGGCGCGACCACGGATTTCGAACGCGTCTCTGATGCCGATGTGGTCGTCGAGGCGGTTTTTGAAGACATCGGCCTCAAACGCCAGGTCTTCGCCGAGCTCGGGCGGATCGCCAAGCCGGGCGCGGTCCTGCTCACCAACACATCTTACCTTTCGGTGGGCGAGATCGCCAATTCGTCCGGGCGTCCGCGCGATGTCGCGGGCATGCACTTCTTCAGCCCAGCCGAGGTCATGCGGCTGGTGGAGGTCATATCCCATCGCGACGTCGAGCCATCTACGCTAGTGGCTGCGATGAACCTCGCCAGGTCGGCAGGCAAGCTGCCGATCCTGGCGCGTGACTCGTTCGGCTTCATCGGCAACCGCATCTACGCGGCCTACCGCCGGCAGTGCGAGTTCCTCTTGGAGGAGGGCGCGCTCCCGCACGAGGTGGACAAGGCGCTCGAGGACTTCGGGTTCGCCATGGGACCGTTCGCGGTGGCGGACCTGTCGGGGCTCGACATAGCCTGGCGCATGCGCAAGGCAACCGCGGGCCAGCGCGACCCCGCCGCCCGGTATGTGCGCATTCCCGACATGCTGTGCGAGATCGGCCGGCTCGGCCGCAAGTCCGGCGCCGGCTACTATCGCTACACCGATGAGGGCAAACGCGAAATCGATCCGCAGGTGACCGCGCTGGTCGAACAAGCCTCGCGCGAAGCCGGCATGGCGCGCCGGAACCTCGCTTCAACCGAGATCGTCGAGCGAGCGCTGGCGGCCATGGCCAGCGAAGCGGCTTTTGTCATTGCCGAGGAAGTCGCCAGGTCCCCTGGAGAAATCGATCTGGTGCTAACCAACGGCTTCGGCTTTCCCAGGCATGAAGGCGGGGTCGTCTTCTGGGCGCAAAACCAGCCTCGCGCCAGCCTCCGGGCAGCCTTCGACCGCTTGGCGCGAAGGAGCGGGCCGGGCTTCAGGCTTGGACCGACCGAAGCGTTGCTTCCGACAATGGAAACAACGGGAAATGAACGATCCGGCTTCGATGCAGACAAGAGGCGGGGCCTTGGCGCCGGGCCAGGCCTGGATAGGAGGGCGACATGAACGCGACAGTTGGAATTATCGGTCTTGGCGCGATGGGCGGCAATGCCGCAAAGCGCCTCGAGGAAAAGGGTTTCGAGCTGGTCGTCTACGACACGCGCGCCCAACAGATGGACGCGCATCCGAATGCCGCGCCGGCGAGCTCGGTCGCGCAATTGGCTGCCAAGAGCGACATTATCCTCGCGTTCCTGCCCTATTCGAGGCAGGTCGAAGAAGTCGCGTTGGGCAAGGGCGGCGTCATCGAAGCCGCCAAACCCGGCACAGTATTCGTCAACATGAGCACCATCTCGCCGTCCGCCACGCAAAGGATCGCCCAGGGCCTCGCTGCGAAGAACATCGACGTCCTCGGCGCGCCAATGAATGGCGGTCCCCATGTTGCAAGAGCCGGCAACCTCGCTCTTGTGGTCGGAGGAAGGTCGGACGTCCTGGAAAGATGCCGGCCGGTGCTGGAAGCGCTCGGCACGATCAGTCACGTCGGTGACATTGGCGCGGGAGAGGTCGCCAAGATCGTCAACAACCTCATCCTGGCCATCTGCGTCAACGCCAATGCCGAGGCGCTCGTGCTGGGCGTCAAGTTCGGTGTCGATCCCGAGAAGCTGGTGGATGCAGTGATAGACGGCGTCGGCTTCAACCACGGCATGCGCAAGCATTATAAGCAGCATGTGCTGAAGGGCGATTTTGGCGAGAATGACCTGTTTTCGGTCGACTATATGCGAAAAGATCTCGCCCTTGCCTTCGAGCTTGGCGACGAACTCAAGGTTCCATTGATGTTCGGCAAAATGGCCGACCAGATGTATCAGGCTGCCCGCGCCGCTGGCAAAGCGGCAAACTACCATCCAGTGGTCTGCACGCTGCTCGAAGAGCTGTGTGGCGTGCAGATTCGCAGCAAAGCCTGAAAATTGATCGCGAGGGGAGAGGCGCCATGGACCTCGGTCTGAAGGGCAAGCGTGCATTGGTGACCGGCGCGTCGAAGGGGATCGGCTCCGCAACGGCCAGGATGCTGGCTGCCGAGGGGTGCGGCCTGATCCTGGTTGCACGCAGCGTCGAGCGGATGAGCGAGCTCAAGCGCGAGATTGCCGGGCTTCATCCTGCCGTCGACGTGCGCATCATCGAGATGGATATGCGCGCACAAGGAGCGCCGGAGCGGCTTGCCCGTGATGCCGGACCTGTCGACATCCTGATCAACAATGCCGGCGATATACCCGCGGGCGGCGTGCTCGACATCGATGACGCGCGCTGGCGTGAAGCCTGGGACCTCAAGGTGTTCGGATACATCAATCTCTGCCGCGAAATGTACCGGGACATGGTGGCTCGCGGCAGCGGCGTGATCGTGAACGTCGTCGGCACGGCCGGTGAACGCCCAACCGCAGGCCATATCGCAGTCGCAAGCGGTAACGCGGCCCTCCTGGCATTCTCGCGCGGACTGGGCATGGATAGCGTCCTGCATGGTGTGCGTGTGGTGGCGGTGAACCCCGGCGCCACCGAGACCGACCGTCAGCTCGATCGCTGGAAGGCAAAGGCTTTCAAGGAATTCGGCGACGAGGGCCGCTGGCGCGACTTCGTCGCAAGCTACCCATTCGGCCGCCTGGCTCGCCCCGAAGAGATAGCTGCTGTCGTCACATTCGTGGCTTCCGACGCAGCCTCGTACGTGTCTGGCACCTCGGTGACCGTGGATGGCGGCGGAAGGCGCTAGACGTCGGTTCTACCGGCATCGGATTTGCAGATGGAACCAGCGGCACGGAAGTGGGACGAGGAAACCGATATCCTTGTGGTCGGCTCGGGCGCCCTGCGCGGAAGCGCGATCGCCCTGAAGGCGACAGGCAACGCCCATGTGGTGCGCGGGTCGGGCGAGCCTGTAGCCGGCCTTTGCGACGACATGGCCTCAGTCATGCGTTGTTGCTGCCTCGGCGGAGGCATGACGCGCGGGCCACCGATCGCCTTTGCCTACCTTGCCGCAAATCACGCCTTTTTCGCAGCCTGACAAGAAGGACCAGCCCATGCCATCCAATGCCGGTTTGCCCACGCGTTTTCTTGGGGAGCGCGTGCAACTCGCCTTCATCGTCAGGGACCTCGAGGCGACGATGAGATACTGGACCGAGACCCTGCGCGTCGGACCGTTCGTCGTCATCGAGAAGTCCAGGGGCGACCGCAAAGTATTCCATCGCGGCGAGGAAACCCTCTTGGATTGGTCGATCGCCTTCGCTTACATGGGCGACGTCCAGATCGAGATCATCCAGCCGACCGACGACCACCCTTCAGCCTATAAGGAATTTCTGGATAGCGGGCGCGAAGGTTTTCATCACTTGGCCTTTTGGCCCCAGGACTTCGAAGAAAGCTGCGCCCATCTTGAGCAGAACGGGTTCCGAGAGCTCAGCTCCATCCGCAATAGCGATGGCACGCGCAACGTCGTCTATTACGAAACCCCGGTACAACTCGGCATACTGATCGAAATCGTACCACTGACCAAGGACCGCGTCGCCTATTTCAGCCGGATCCAAAGACTGAGCCAGACCTGGGACGGTGTGAGCCGGCCGGTGCGGCGTTTCGCGGATCGCGCCGCCTTCCTGGCCTCAAGTGAAGGTGCCGGCTGAGGCAAGAGCATCAACCAAACGACGGGTTGGCCAACCTTCAAAGGGGAGAGGGGCGCGCGGGCGCTCACTCTTCAAGCGTGCCCATGCGCTGGGCGGCCATGGTTCCTCTGTTGTTGGCAGTGCGCCAGTGCGCCTTTTGTAGATGGTAAATTCTGCTATCTGGAATTTCATTTCAACTCGTTATTGTCTCTCGGCAAGCTGCCGGAAACAGTCGGCAATGACCTTCCTCGCGACTGACCTTTTTAGACGCGTCCCTTCCTTCGGCTTCACTCCCGAACCTGGCCTTTTTTGCTCCATACATGTCTTTGTCCCGAAGCGGTTGCCACTTTCGGGGCACATGATCGAGCAGGAACTAGGCGCAGGCGCTAATGTGCCCGCCACCATGAGCCCCCCGGGCTCATAGGACCGCGCCGCCGAAAATGTGCGGACGGTTTTGGGCGCGACATACGCCGAACAATGCCTCCGCCTGAATTTGCTTCCGCGAGACAAGGAATGCATGGCGGCCAATGGTCCGCAATGACGATCCCTGCGGCGGCTAACGCAAACGACAAGCGCCAAGCGGGTGATTACGAGCCACGGCTTGTGAAGACTGACGTGGCTGTCGGCAATTCGCCGGTCGACTTCAGCTCTGCAATCGATTGCGTGCGATCGAACAACAGGCGGGCGTCGTCTTCGCTATGCGTCTTGGCTGTGCATTCGCGGAACTTCTGCCACAGTTCGTCCGTCGTGAGCGGGTCGAAGGCGTGCCCGCGAACGGTTCTAATTTCACCAGTGTCGAGCTTGGTGCCATTCTTGAGGTTGACAACGACGCGTTCGCTCGGCGCGTGGGCCGGATCGCGTTCGTCATATTCGTCCACCGCTACAAGCTTGACCTTCGGAAAGAATGCCTGCATGTCGGCGCGCTGCACGACATGATCGCGCAGTTCCTCAATACCCATCTTGCCCAGGATCACGGCCGCCGCCATCGCGAACTGTTCGCTGAAGCGGGCCTCGTTATCGGTCTGCGGCCGCTCGTTGACGAGCACAGCCGCCTGCCCGCGGTTCATGATGACTGTAATCTCATCGATGCTGTCGGCCGTGATATTCTTGCCCTCCAGCAGCTTCACCGTCGCGTCAAAGGAACGGTGCATGAAATAGCACGTAGGATAACGCTTCACGCAAAGCCTATGGCTGAGCAGTTGCCACTCCGCGCCGACCTTCGTGGGGCTGTCCCAATCGGCCTGGTAGGTCGGGGAAAAGGCGGTCAAGAATCCGCGGCGGTGTTCGAGCGCGACTGCCGATCCTGTCGCCCCGCGGCTGGCAAGGTGCGAGGAAAACAGACCGTTTCGCGCGGCCATCCCGGCATGATAGGGCTTGGTCATCGAACCGAAATTGACCGCAAGACCGCTGGCATGGCTGCCCGAGATGGCGAGCGCTGCCGACGCCCGCTCGGCCGGCAGCCCCTGAAGCACTGCAACCGCCGCCGCCGCGCTCACCGAGCCGAACACCGACGTGGGGTGCCATCCCTTAGTGTGATAGTCCCTGCTTCGGCCGACTAGATCCGCCCATACTTCATAGCCGCCGACATAAGCGGTGATCATGTCCTTGCCGCTCGATCCGAGCCTTTCCGCCTCAGCCAGGATGGCAGGAACCAAAATGGCGCTGGGATGTCCGGTAAGCGCCTGATCGTCGAAATCATGCGCATGAGCGGCGGTGCCGCTGATGAGTGCCGCGTCCGCGGCGGAGGCCCACAAGCCCGACAGACAAGCGCGCGCCTGCCTCGGCATCGGACCCGAAGCGATCTCGTCGTGCACAATGCGCACGATGGGCTCAGACACACCCGCCATGATGACACCCACCGTATCGGTGAAGGCGTCGCGGGCGAGCTCGACAGCCTCGCCGGGTAGGTCGTCAAAACGCACCGTGTGGAGGAATGCGCCGAGCGCGGCTGTCAAAGCCATGTTGAATCCCACTGTCGCATTACCGATGTGCAAATATCCCGTATTATGAGAAATTGTCAAGTTGGCGACCGGGGAGTATAGATGACGTTCCGACCTAGCGGGAGGGTTATCGGACCTCTATTGTGGCGCCGTGCGAATTGGGAGCGATGCGCGATCTTGGCGTTTGGCTGGCGCTGGCGGAAATGGCGGCGATGGGCTCCGCGTCATCGAAGGAGGGCTCATCCAACGAAAGAGTAGGGCGGGAGGATGAACGACAAGATTGGCTTCATTGGCTTGGGCATGATGGGTGCGCCTATCGCCGAACGTTTCCTTCTGGAGGGCGTGGACTTGACGGTTTGCGACCTCAACGCGGCCAGTGTCGAGCCGTTTCGGGCCGGTGGTGCGGCCGTGGCGAAGACCCCGCGCGAGGTGGCGGACAGAGCCGACATCGTTTTTTCGTGCCTGCCCACTACGGATGCCGTCCTTGCCGTTGCCCTGGGCCAGGATGGAATCAAGCACGGCAAGGCCGTGCAGGTTTATGTCGAGACCTCGACAATTGGCGTTTCGCTAACCGAACAGGTCGCTCGCGGACTGTCGGGCATCACCGGCTTTCTCGACGCCCCCGTCAGCGGCGGTCCGCCTGCCGCGCGGGCAGGCAGGCTGACGACGATGGTCTCTGGCCCGAACCACGTCTTCGCCCGGGCCGAGCCGGCGTTGCGTATCATGGCCAAGAACGTCTTTCATATCAGCCAGACGCCCGGTGAGGCGCAGCTTGCCAAGCTGATCAACAACCACCTGTCAGCCGCTCACCGGCTGGCAACTTTCGAGGGCTTGGTTCTCGCGCTCAAGGGAGGGTTGGACATCAAGACGCTCATTGACATCGTCAATGTCAGCTCCGGTCGCAGCTATACCACGACGGACAAGGTCCCGCAGGCGATCCTTTCAGGATCTTTCACATTCAACACTCATCTGGGAATAAGCATCAAGGACCAGTCGCTGCTGCGGCAGGAGGCCGAAAGGCTGGGCGTGCCGTTGTGGGTCGCGCCCGGTCTGCTGTCAGCGCTGCAAGAAGCCGCGGAAGCCGGATATCTGGACAAGGACAGCATGTACATGATCCAATTCATGGGCGAGCAGGCCGGGATCGATGTGCAAGCGATGATGGCCGCAAAAAGAAAGGAAGAGGATAAGCTCTGACAGCCCCATCGTTGATGCACTTGTCGGCGATGGTATGGTTTTGTTTCCGGTCCGACCCCAGAAGCTGCCTTGGGAACGCTCGCTTCAGCGGCACGCGGCAGCAATCTGGTTGCGGCTTGTTCTGAAAGCTTCCCGAGCCCTCTCGCCTACGGACAGATTTGACCGTGAGGTGTCAGGCACCTCCACGGCAAGCGGTACCTCAGGTGAGACAGCACCAATCATCTCGCGCAGCGGCAGACCGCCGCTTCCAGGCAAGAGTCGACCAAAACGCGCCTCCTTCGGCAGATCGTCCGGGGCAGAGAGCGGCGCGTCGCAAAGCTGAAAGCACGAGATGGTGGCGGGGTCGAGCCTGGCGATCTCTTCGATAACCCCGCCAGAACGATGGAAGTGGAGCGCGTCAATCACTATTGCCGGGCTGGGATGGCCTGCGAGGGTCCGGTAGCGAAGTGCTGTTTGCAGGCTGTCGATGCTGCGGAATGGCATGAACTCGATCCCGACGCGGACGCCATGGCGACTGGACAGTTCGCAAAGCTCGGCGAGCTTCGCAACGGTCGCGGGCTCATCTTCGGGTTTGAAATCCATCTTGGGCACGCCCGTTACGGCGAGCGAACGGGCGCCGATATCACTGGCATACTGCAGCATCGGCGCCAACGCCTGAACATCTGTTTCCGGTGTAATGCGCACGACCTCGACGTCCAGCACCTTGAGATCGGTCTGCGACAGCCGTCGCGCCAAGGCGTCACGAAGCGCCCTGTCAGCCATGACCTCGATATCCGTGGGAAGCACCGGCAGCAACCGGATGCCAACGGAATCGAAGCCCGCCTCGAGCGCGGCCTCGATCTGCTCGAGCGGTGAGCAGGGCAGGACCGTGAGTGGACAAAGTGAGAAAATCTATGCCTCCTTATGAAGCGCGGCTGCAGCCCGGCATCGACCGCGTCGGAGCTAGTCCGCTGACATCATCAGCCGAACATCGCCTCGGCAGTAAGAACGTAGCCTTCCAGGCCCATCAGGGCGGCGAGCTGGAAGATCTCCAGGATCTCGCCCTTGGTTGCTCCCTCCCGGATCGCGTTTTTGATGTGGATGCGAAGACCGGGTTCGTAAGTGTGCGCGACAGTGCAGTCGATGCCGATGCAGACGAACTCGCGCTCCTTTCGCGTGAGCGATCCGCGGTACCAGGACTCGGTCGACATGTCTGACAGCGCCGCGAAATACTCGGGCATCTGGCGTGCCACGGGCTCGCGCTCATTGTTCCAAAAGCCGCGGATCTCGATGAAGCGCTTCTTTGCTGCCGCAAGGGTCGGGTTGTCGTCGGGCAGGTCTTCGTTGACCTTGTCCGCCGCCGTCCACTCCTGCTCGAGCACCGGAACCGAGGCATAGAGCGCGTGATTGGCAAGGCCGACGATCGAGATCAAGACGTCCACGATGTCTTCCCGGGTGCCGCCGGCGGCCAGAACGCGCTTTTGCTGACGCCGAAGCGCATCCACGTTCAGCGCCGAGGCAGAAGCATGCATGGCAAAGTAGATCAGCTCTTTCATTCTCGGCGTCAGGTGCTTGCCGGCCATGGGCGCGCGCCAAAATTGCGCGGCAACCTCGTAGGACGTCTTCGAAATGCCTTTCATGCCCTCAATGACCGCCGGCCGGCTGAAAAGCTGGTCGAACGAGGTCAGGTCGACCGACTCGCTCTGCGAAGACTTTTTCGGTTCCATATCCCTCTCCGAAAGTTACTGAACAATCCATGCTCGGGCCCGTCGCCCGCAAGGGCTGGGCACCAGGCGCCCGAAGGCCTCTCGGCCCGCCGGCCCGCGCCGACGGCTTATACGCACCGGCTCGTCCTTGACCGTAGTGGGGCGAGAGACGCAAATGACAAGGCCGTCAACTTCATAGACGTACGATCACCGACTTAGTCTGGGTGTAGGCGTCGATCGACTCTGGCCCCATTTCGCGTCCAACGCCCGATTGCTTGTAACCGCCCACCGACATGACCTGGTCGATCTCTCCATAGGTGTTGATCCAGACGCGGCCGGATTGCAGTCGCCGCGCTACCTTGTGAGCGCGCGAAATATCACGTGTCCACACTGCCGCCGCCAGGCCATATGGGGTGTTGTTGCCCTGGAAGACAGCATCATCCTCGTCCTTGAAGGGTATGATGGACAAAACGGGCCCGAAGATTTCCTCCTGGGCGATCTTCATGGCGTTGTCGACGCGGCAAAAGACGGTCGGCTGAACGAAAAAACCGACGTCTCCGAGGCGCGAACCATCAAGACTCGCTGTGGCGCCCTGCGACCTGCCGGCATCCATGTAAGACAGCACCCGTTCCATCTGCTTGGCGGAGATCAGCGGTCCCAGCTCGACCCCGGCCTCGAACGGCGAGCCCACCTTGTAGCCTGCGGCGATCTTGGTGATCTTCTCGGTCACCTCATCATGGATCGATTCGTGCACGAACAGCCGCGTGCCGGCCGAGCAGATCTGTCCGGAGTTGCGTGTGAAAGTACTGGCCGCCGCCGCGATCGCCTTATTGAGATCGGCGTCGGGAAAGATGATGTTTGGCGATTTCCCGCCGAGTTCGAGAGTGACCTTCTTGAAATTGCCCGCAGAGGCGGCAAGGATTTGCTTGCCGACGGCAGTGGACCCGGTGAATGAAACCTTGTTGACGTCCGGGTGATTGGTGATGGCGCTGCCGACGGTCGCGCCATAGCCGGTCACCACGTTCAGGACGCCAGGCGGAACGCCGGCCTCGAGCATGAGCTCGGCCAACCGCAGCGTGGTGAAGTTTGTGAGTTCGGCCGGCTTGATGACCGCGGTGTTGCCACAGGCTAGAGCGGGAGCAATCTTGGTCGCCGCCTGGTTCAGCGGCGCATTCCAGGGATTGATGAGGCCGCAAACGCCAAGCGGTTCGCGCAGGCCATAGATCAGCCGCCCCGGTTCGCTTGGAGAGGTTGTCCCCATTATCTTGGTCGGCCAGCCGGCGTAATAGCGGAAGGTTTGTGCGCAGTATTTGACAAAATTGCGCGCCACGTTGATGGGGGCGCCGAGATCGAGCGTTTCGAGCACGGCCAGTTGATCGGCATGCTTGTCCACAAGGTCGGCAACGTCGCTCAGCATCTTGCCACGGGCATGCGGCGGTATGTTTGTCCATCCGGGCTCTTCGAACGCCCTACGCGCAGATCGAACCGCGGCGTCCACGTCCGCGGCCTCACCCTCGGCGATCTCTGCCAACACGTCCTCGGTGGCCGGATTGATCGACTTGAATGTCTTGCCTGAACGCGCAGCCACATGCTTCCCGTCGATGAGGAGTTGCTTAGGGTCACCCTTCAGCCATCCTATCGCCTCGGCATAGCCGGCAATTTGCGAGACGTTCGATGCGGTGTTTGACAAGGTCACCTCCCTGGCTACGAATCATCTTGCGGCTCGGCTACCGCCGCTGCGAGCAGTGGCTGGCCACATCGCACCGGAGAATAGGCGCAAGCAATCAGCGCAGTCAACAAAATCCCGAATAGCGCGATTTTTATGATGGGCGAGCGGTCAGTCACACCGTCTCAAGCTGTGCCCGGCCACGGGAAAAATCGCTCGTTGTTTTCGAGATCGCCGGTAGCTCCGGTGGACAGGAACTGCCCGTTCAGCGGTTAGAGTTCGGGCCCGCGCTCGTCGAGCGCCTTCATCAACTTCGGCGGATTGATGGGAAGCGACGTCATGCGCCGGTGCGAAGCCGCGGCTATGGCGTTTGCGACGCATCCGAGCGCCGACACCATGCTCGCCTCTGCCACACCTTTCACGCCAAAGGGGTGATTGGGGTTCGGTACCTCGACGATTACGGGTTTGATCATTGGCAGGTCGGAGGCCACGGGCATCCTGTAGTCCAGCCAACCTGCGTTCTGCAGAACGCCGTCCTTGCCGTACACGAAACCTTCGTTCAGCGCCCAGCCGACGCCCTGAGCGACCGCCCCCTGCATTTGCCCCTCGACATAGGCGGGATGAATAGCCCGTCCCGCATCCTGTACCGGCACGAAATTCAAGATCTTGACCAAGCCGGTATCGGGATCGATCTCAACGTCGCAGAACATTGCGCTCAGCCCTGGAGCATGGCCGCTCATCGTCTCGCCGTGGGAAGCGTTGAAGTGGCCGCCACCGGCGCTCGCATTGACCGCCAGTTCCTTCAACGTGAGCGGTTTGAAATCCCCCACGTTGGATGACGAAGGACGCGCCTCGCCGTCCACCCAGTCCACGGCTTCGGGCTCCACCCCCCAGGCTTGGGCGGCACGTTGCTTCAATTGGCGGATGACGAGATTGCACGCGGTCACTACCGCCTTGCCGGTGGCGAAGGTCACGCGGCTGCCACCTGTCACATCGCCATAGGGAACGGAGGCCGTATCATGAATTTCAGAGCGCACCTGGTCATAGGGGATCCCGAAGGTGTCTGCTGCCATCATGGCCATGGAGGCACGGCTGCCACCGATGTCGGGACTGGATGTCGCTATCGTCACGATGCCGTCGCTGCTGACAAAGGCGGTCGCGCCGGAATGATTGGCGCCATTGTGCCAATAGCCTGCCGCCACGCCGCGGCCCTGGTTCGGACCCAACGGCCGCGTGTAGTCCGGATGGTTCTTCAGCGCCTCGAGGATCTCGACGAACCCCTCATGGGTCATTGTGCGGTCGGCCAGTTGGGCGCCGCCCTTGTGGATTGCGTTCTTGAGGCGCAGGTCGACGGGATCCATGCCGAGTTTCTTGGCGATAACGTCGAGCACGCCTTCGACCGCGAAGCAGGCCTGTGTCGAGCCCGGCGCACGATATGCCGCGGTCATCGGCCTGTTCGACACCACGTCATAGCCGATGCCATGCTGGTCCGGGATGGAATAGTGCGCGAACGCGCAAAGACAGCCATTGATGAAGGGAGCGCCGGGAAATGCACCGGAATTGTAATAGAGCTCGATTTCGGCCGCAGTGATGGTGCCGTCCTTGCGCGCGCCGACCTTGACGCGGATCTTGGAATCCGCAGCCGGTCCGGTGGCGCGGAAGACCTCTTCGCGCGTCATCGCCATCTTGACCGGCATGCCGCATTTTTTCGATAGCATCATCGCAAGCGGCTCCAGGTAGACCTTGGTCTTACCGCCAAAGCCGCCCCCGATCTCAGCCGCAGTGGCTCGGATGTTACCCGCCGGGATGCCGGTGAATTGGGAGGTGAGGTCGCGCATCTGGAAATGACCTTGGCTCGACACCCACAGATGCGCGGTGCCATCGGCATTGTATTCGGCCACGCAGGCTTGCGGTTCGATATACCCTTGGTGCACCGGCGTGCTGTCGAAATTCATCTCCACGATCTCGTCCGCCGCGGCAAATCCCTCAGCTACGTCACCCAGGTGGGACTCCCAGCGGCGCGTGATGTTGGATGGCCTCGTCGGCTCCGGGACCACGTTGCGGGTGCGCATATCCTCGTGGACCAACGGCGCGTCAGCGGCGATGGCCTCGTCGATGGTAATGACGTGGGGAAGCGGCGTGTAATCAACCTCGATCGCGGCCAGGGCTGCCTTGGCAGTCGCTTCATCGCGCGCCGCAACAGCTGCGACCGGGTGGCCGTGAAAGTAGACCTTCTCCTTGGCCATGACATTGCGCACATCATGCCAGAGATTTCGCTGGAGCCGTTCGATACCAATATATTCGAATGGGAAGTCAGGAAAGTCGGCACCAGTCACGACCGCCAGGACACCAGGCATAGCCTCGGCCTTGCCCGTATCGATCCGGTTGACAATGGCATGCGCATGCGGCGAGCGCAGCACCTTGCCAAACGTAACACCGGCCGGGCTATAATCATTGCCATAACGTGCCGCGCCGGTAACCTTCGGGACCCCATCGGGGCGGACTGGCCGCGTTCCGACTGAACCGGGGGTCTTGAGGTCGTCCGACCTAAACATCATCGCACCTATTCCTTTGGCTCCGGTTCTTGGGGACCTGTGCGCGCCGGGCGCGCGATGTCACACATGCCGGCGCGACGATGATGACAATCCTACATTATGCGAAAACATTCAACGCAAAATCGCGACAGGTGGAAGCGGCTCAAGGCCCCTCCGCAACGGCCGGTTCCCAACGGGGATCGGCAATGCCAATCAGGGCGCCTTCAGGTGGTTGTCTGCGTGTGAAGGATCAGCCGACCGCTCGCGGCGGCAAATCCATTCCGGATTCGCCGGTGGACATGCGCTGGGAAATCTCACGGGCGGCGCGTTTTACCGACAGGATCATTTTGCTCATGTCGACGTCTCTCACATCCTGTTTGTTTAGCGCAATACCCACGCTTCCCAAGATGGCGTGCTCGCTGTTGAAAATGGGCGCGGCAATACCGACGACGCCGGGATTGAATTCGCCGTGGCTGATGGCGATGCCCTCCCTGCGGATCTTGGACAAGGTGTCACGAAACTCGTCCCAGCTTGTTCCGAGGCCCACATCGGCAATACTCGCCTGATTGCGGGCGAATATGCTGCGAAGGCGGTGGTTTGGCAGGTGTGCCAGGATGATCTTGGAGATCGCGCCCCTCAGCAGCGGTCGGCGCTGACCCCGCGTGAATAGGTTTTCGGGAGCGAGCGGGGCCAGGTGTTCCCTGATGCAGAGCACCGAATTGCGAAACAGCATGCTTTGAAGCGCGGAATGGCCCGTCACGGACACGAGCTGCTCCAATACCCCTTTTCCTGCCTTCAATAGCGGATCGGTATTTCGAATCTGTAGGTCGAGCTCAATGATGCGTGGGCCTAGTATGTAATATCCATTTCCGACAGCTGTCAGCAGCCCGGCCGTATTCAACGCCTTGATGTATCGGTACCCGGTGGATCGTGAGGTCCTCAGTGCGTCTATAATTTCGATCGTGGACCATATAGGTGAATCTGATGAGAAAAGATCCAATATGCTCAACATCTTGGACAGGCTGTTTGCGTTTCCCTTGACCGCTTCCTCGGCTACCGAAGCCTCCTTTGGTTTGGTCGTCTTCGCATTCCCAGGAATCCCAGCGGATTTTCCTTTCGCGCGTCCGGTTGACGCCTCGGCGACCGGAGCCTTGTTGCCAGGGCCGCGCGCCGGGGTAGCCTCTCTTGCTGGTCGCGTCGTGGCCGCAGCTGATTTCGCCTTCCCTTCCTTTGTGGGTTTTGGCGCTACGGCCCTTTCTTTAGCGGGCCGTGCGGAAGCCTTGGCTGCGACAGCAGGCTTCGCCTTCGCGGTTTTTTGCCCAAGCGCTCCTGTGGCCCCGTTTCCCTTTGCACGTAGCGCCGGAGCTTTGGCCGCGGCGGCAACGCTCGGCTTTGGGGCTTTCCTTACCGCCTCGTCTGCAATGCTTTTTGTTTTTGTTGGTCGCGCCGAAGCCTTGACGCCTGCAGCAGCGGATTTCGGCCCGCCGGGCTTCAGTCTTGATTTTCCCGCCACAGGTTTCCCTCGCATTTTAGCTGCCAAGCGGCTGTCAGCGTTGTCCGTTCAGGAGGAATGATTGCCAAAAGCCGGGACTTGGAGCAAGCAGGTAAAGTGTGGAGCGCACCCAGAGTGCAAAAAAACTGTTGGCAGTCTGACTGAGGGTTTGGTTGATCCACGGCATGCGAGGCTTGTCTTTGGTGGGATCCTTTCCTTGATATCCGACCTTTAAGAATAGGAACCGACCTCTTTTCAGCTGCTCTCGCGTCAGCCGTCCAGCGCTTTTGCGCGCCTCGTCCGCCGAGTGGTTGCGTCTCCTGCAGTCCGCTGGCTTACGGTTGCGGCCAGGATTGACATAATCCCTGTAATTGAGAAATCATAGTGACGTTTGACAGCTCATCTGTTACATCGAGGCCGCGCTGCTCGGCGTGGCGCGCCGGCTGCGGGCTGGCGCCCCCCGACAGGCACCCCGCAATTCACAGGGACGGTTAGGGATGGATCGCCTGAAGGGCAAAGTTGCAGTGATTATCGGCGCCGGACAGACGCCAGGGGAGGAAATGGGCAATGGACGCGCCACGACGATACGCTTTGCGCAGGAAGGGGCTTCGATCCTCGCAGTGGACATGAACGAGGACGGCGCGCGGCAAACAATCGAGATGATGGGAGAGGCCGGCAAGGATGCCCATTCCTTCGCGGCCGATGTCAGCAAAACGGCGATGATCAGGGCGGCGATCGACGCCGCCATGGAGCGCTGGGGACGCATCGACATCCTGCACTACAATGTCGGTGTCTCGATCATGGGCGGACCGCAGACGCTGGACGACGTGACGGACGAAATATTCGACAAGGTCAACGCCATCAACCTGCGTGGAGCGGTCATGGCCTGCAAGTTCGTGGCACCGATCATGCGCAAGCAAGGCGGCGGCTCCATCACGCTGGTCTCCTCCATGTCCGCGATCGAGACGATGACCCCGTTGGTGGTTTATCGAACCAGCAAGGCAGGAATGATCGCCCATATGCAACTGATGGCCATCCACGAGGCTCCGCACGGCATACGCGTCAATTGCGTGCTGCCAGGGTTGATGCAGACGTCGATGTCAGTCGACACGCGCATGCGCGTAAGCGGCCGCAGTCGCGAGGAACTGATTGCGGAGCGTAACGCCAAGGTGCCACTGCGCCACCAAGGCGGCACCGGCTGGGATGTCGCGAATGCCGCGCTGTTCCTCAACTCGGATGAAGCCAAGTTCATTACCGGCGTCGCGCTTCCCATCGATGGCGGTACCTTGGTCAAGATAGGCTGGAATCACTGAGGTAATGCGCCGACGCGGTCCCTGGTTTCTGTGTCATCCAAAATTTGTCGCGAATAGCGGGATTTTATTGACGTCGATGCTCACCGTGAATATGGTGCCGGCGTTTTGAAGCGTCGGTGGGCGAACCAGCAAGCTTCGGGGCGACAGGGCACCTGTTCTCGCCTCTGATCCTCGGACCGCCTGATGCAGCCGAGCGGCACGCGGCGGGCTGGAGCAGTCCGCGGCGAGCCGTTCGGCGATCGAGAGGCCGAGAATGGACCAGTACGACTATATCGTCGTCGGGGCCGGGTCAGCCGGCTGCGCCGTGGCGCGCCGTCTGAGCGACGATCCCGCACTCGGCGTGCTCCTGCTGGAGGCCGGAGGGCCGTCCGATGGTTTCTGGAACCGTACGCCGGCGGGCGTGGCGCGTCTCCATAAGTCCGAGCAGTTCAACTGGAACTATATGACGCTGCCGGTACCTGGGTTGAGAGACCGCACCATCTATTGGCCTGCCGGCAAGGCGCTTGGCGGCAGCAGCGCCATCAATGGTATGGTCTATATCCGCGGCGACCGTCGGGATTTCGACAACTGGGCCAAGCTTGGCAATCCCGGTTGGGGCTGGGACGACGTCTTGCCCTATTTTAGGCGCAGCGAGACCAATGCTCGCGGCAGCAGCGCTGTGCATGGGGGCGACGGTCCTCTTCACGTCACCAACCCCGCCATTGTCCATCCGACCGTGGTCGATTTCATCAGGGCGGCTGAAATGTGCGGCCTGCCGCGGCGCACGGACTTCGCCCTTGGCGAGCAAGAGGGGTCGGGGACCGTTCAGTATACGATCCGCAATGGCGAGCGTCATTCAAGCTACCGGGCCTATATCGAGCCTGTCCGGGACCGGCCCAACCTGGTCGTCGAAACAGGAGCACACGTCTGCCGCATCCTTTTTCGCGAGCGCACCGCGACTGGCGTTGAGCTGATCCAAGGCGGGCAAAAGCGGACAATCTTCGCCAATCGGGAGATTATCTTGTCGGCGGGCGCGCTCCGTTCACCGCATCTGCTTTTGCTTTCAGGTGTTGGAGATGGCAGACAGCTTCAGAACCATGGAGTGCCGCTGGTCGCGCACCTGCCGGGCGTCGGTCGCAACCTTCAGGATCACCTGACAGTTCGGGTGCAGGCCGAGACCAACCGCCTCAGTTCCTACAATCGCGACCTACGCGGCTGGCGCAAATATTGGCAAGGTGCCCGCTATGTGCTGACCAAGGGAGGCTATCTGGCGCTCGGCACCTCATCGGCCGCTGCATTCTTCAAAAGCAGCGCCTCGGTCGAGTACGCCGATGTCGAGATCAGCTTCCGGCCCATGACGTTCACCGCTCACCCCTCGGGCAAAGTCGAGGTAGATGGGTACGACGCCATAAGCGGATCGGTCTACCGTGTTCGGCCCGCTTCCCGTGGCCAAGTCGGGCTCGCGTCGCCAAATCCCCTGGACGCACCATCGATTCAACCAAACTACCTGGGCGCACCCGAAGATCTTGAGGCCACCGTGGCCGGCATCCGTGTTCTCAGGCAAATCCTGTCGACCGAACCGCTCGCCTCGCGCATTCGCAAGGAGATCGTCCCCGGAAGCATCGCCGATACCAACGAGAAGCTTGCCGATTATGTCAGGCGCGATGCTGCTTCCGTGTTCCATCCAGCTGGCACCTGCAAGATGGGCAATGACGACATGGCCGTTGTCGACAGCAATCTTCGGGTGCGCGGAATTGAACGCCTGCGGGTCATAGACGCCTCCATCATGCCGGTCGTGACATCTGGCAACACCAATGCCCCGACGATCATGATTGGCGAAAAGGGAGCGGATTTGGTGCGGTCGGAACGCCTCGTTCCGCAAGAGCGAGAGGCGCTTGCGCCAACAACATAGCAATTTGTCGGATGTCTTTCGCGAAATCTGACAGGGGCAGGCGGGGATCTTCCAAGCTCCGTCAGTCGGCGAGAATTCAAGAACGGAGAAAGCTGATGCCAAACGTCCCGTATGTCACGCTCAACAACGGCGTCACAATGCCGATGCTTGGCTTGGGGGTTTACCTCACGCCGGGCGACCAAACCGCCTCAGCGGTTCAATCAGCGCTTTCGGCCGGATATCGAATGGTCGATACCGCCGCCGTTTACGGGAACGAACGCGAGGTTGGCGAAGGCATCAAGCGAAGCGGACTAAATAGGTCGGACCTCTTCGTGACGACCAAGCTCTGGATGGCGGACTACGGTTACGATCAAGCCTTGCGCGGCTTTGACGCAAGCCTTGAAAAACTGGGATTGGACTATGTCGATCTCTATCTTCTGCACTGGCCGGCGCCGTCCAGCTTTGAGGCGACAAGTTCGGCCTACCGCGCCGCCGAAAGCCTGCTCGCTCAAAAGCGTACCCGCGCCATCGGGGTCTGCAACTTCAATGCCGACCACCTGGATCGTCTTGCTTGGACCGCAACCATCGGCCCGGCGATCAACCAAATCGAGCTCCATCCGCTCTTTTCGCAGCAAAAGCTTCGCCGTGAGAACGCCGCGCGCAACATCGTGACGCAGGCTTGGTCGCCGATCGGCGGCATCTATATCAATCACCCGAACGACCCTTCGCATATCACGCGTGTGCTCGATCACCCGGTGCTTGTTGGACTGGCTGCCAAGCATGGCAGGACCGCGGCGCAAGTCGTGCTGCGCTGGCATATCCAGAATGGGACCGCGGTGATCCCCAAATCGGTCAATTCCCAACGCATCGCGCAAAACATTCGCGTTTTCGATTTTGCGCTCACGGATGACGACATGCATGCTATCGATGCCCTCGACACCGGGACGCGCGCAGGACGCGATCCCGAGCAATTCGACATGGATTTCATCCGCGCGCGTGCGGCGGCGGCAAAAAAGGCCGAGCAGGCCGCATCGCCCACTGGCAGGTCGCCCGGCTGAAATACCATCTGTGCGCAAGCACGAGGACCAGATGAGCAAAGCTGCTGACGACATCGCCACCGGTCCGCTGGTCGAGTTCGCACTCGCGCTGAACAGTTCATCGCTGCCAGCTCCGGTGCAGCACGAATGCAGGCGCGCGCTGTTGGACGCGATTGGATGCATCATCGGGGGGGCCCGTCACGAGATCGTCGAGCGGGCGCACCATGCCCTGCATGAATTCACGGGACCAGCCACGACATCGCTCCTGGGCCGCTCCGAGCGGACCGACGCGCTGCACGCTGCCCTGCTCAACGGCCTGGCCGGCGCTGCCTACTCATTCTTCGACAGCTATTCCGACGCGCTTCTGCACCCTGGTGGACCAGTCACAGCCGCGCTGCTGGCGGTTGCCGAACGCCGGCCTGTCACCGGCGCGCAGTTCCTTGCGGCTCTCGCTGCCGGCGTTGAGACTGCCTGTCGACTGACAAAGCTGGCCGTTCTGCCGCCTGCGGAAGGAAACATGTCGTGGTCGCAATCGGGGGTCGCAGGCGGTGTCGGGGCCGCGCTGGCTGCGGGAAGGTTGCTCGACTTGCCGGCGGCCCAGCTGCGCTGGGCAATCGGGATCGCGGCGTCCGAGGCTTCCGGCACGCGTGTCGAGCATGGGACGATGGCTGCCTCGCTAATCTTCGGGCGCGCAGCCCAAAGCGGTCTGCGCGCGGCCCTGTTGGCCAAACATGGGTTCACAAGCTCAGCCAGGCCGATCGAAGGCCCACATGGATTTGCCAGCGTTTTTTCCGCCCGACCAAATTTCACTGCACTCGTGAACGGGCTAGGAAGCGAATTCGAAATCCTAGGCAACACCTACAAGCCATTTCCCACCGGCGTTGTGGTGCATCCAGCTATTGATGCCATGTTGCAGCTGAAACGACGGCATTCGTTCGAAGCCAAGGACATCAGCCGAATTGGACTGAACGTCACTCCAAGTGCCGTCACTTTCGGCTCGCGCGCGCAACCTGCCGACGATCTCGAAGCGAAATTCAGCATCCAGCATTGGGTCGCTGCCGCCGCACTGCGCGGCAAGGCCGGTATCCAAGAAGGGACGCTTGCGAATGTAAAGGATCCCGAAATCATCCGGCTGCGCTCTATAACGGTCGTGGACGCGGACCCCTTGCTGCTGCCCTATGGCGCACGACTGGCTCTGGAACTCAGCGGCGGCAGGCGCCTGGAGAGCTCGGTCGAGCACTGCGTAGGCAGTCCCCAAGCGCCCATGAGCGATGAGGCATTGGAGGCAAAATTCCTTGACCAGTGCGAGCCTTTGATCGGTGGTCTTCGGGCCAAATCGCTGGCTGCGATGTGCTGGCGCATCCTGGACCTTGAGGATGCGACTGAGTTGGCGCGCAGCGCATGCTGAGCCACGCGGGCCGTTACTCCCGAGCAAGGGCGCCCAAGCGCGAGGCACGTCGGTGGGGTCATTTACAAGAATCTTATATCGTGAAAAATGTTGAAAGCAGCGCTTGGCTGTGATTGGTCGGCCTTGCGCGGCTTTCTGAGGACCATGTCGCTAAGTCTTGTCCTGGCCAGGCACGGCCACGGTTGAATGGGAGGCCAAATGGAACCGTTCGAACTGTTCGCAATTCGATACGCACACAATGGGCCGCGCACCCTTGGACAGAACGTCATCGGGGCCGATCCGCATGAGGCGCATTCGGCGCTCGACTTCTATGTCTGGGTCGCCAAGCGGTCCGACCGCGCATTCCTCATCGACACAGGCATGAGCGAGGAAACCGCCAAACGCCGAGGCGAGCAGTATTTTCGAGCCCCGGCCGACGCCATCACGTTGCTTGGGCTCGATCCCGAAAAGCTCGAAGATATCATCTTGACACATGTGCACTACGATCATGCCGGGGCATTGCAGCGTTATCCCAAGGCTCGATTTTATCTGCAGGATACGGAGATGGCGTATGCGACCGGGCGCTGCATGTGCTCGCGGCTGCTGCGTCGCGGCTACGAGGTGGAGGATGTCGTCCACCTCATTCGATGCGTATACAACGACAAGGTAGCTTTTCAGGACGAGACCGCAGAAATCACATCCGGCTTGACGGTGCATCGCACGGGCGGCCACACAAACGGCCAGCAAGTTGTCCGGGTGTGGACCGAGCGAGGCTGGGTCGTGCTGGCCTCGGACGCATCGCATCTTTACCACAACATGCAAAACGGCCTGGCCTTCCCATCCGTCTACAATGTCGGAGACATGATGGAAGGCTTCAGAATCCTATATCGTCTGGCCAATGGATCATGGGATCACGTGGTCCCCGGGCACGATCCCCTGGTCATGCAACTATATCCCGCCCCAAGCCCGGAACTGGAAGGCATTGCGGTACGGCTTGACAAGCCGCCGCGTGCAAATCGCTGACCGCCTCTGGCGGTAAGCGTCGCCGTGGCGGGTATTTGAGCGCTTTCGCCGATCACCAGATCGCCGTCGCAAGAGGAATGGACGACAGGGCATCGGATGGCGCTGGACAGATATTGGTTTCGTCTTTTGCTGGTTCATGCGTTCCTTGTCCAGGCGCTCACGATCCTGCTGCGCGTTGGGGCCGTCTACCAGGCTGTAGCCATCGAAGTCGGTACACTTTGGATCGGCATCATTGGCGGCGCGTTCGGGGTTCTCCCGGCGATCCTGGGGCTGCACCTTGGGCGCTACATCGACCGCTTCGGCGAGAAGCCTGCTCTGGTTTGGGGATCTATAGCGATCCTGGCGTCGTCGCTATGCCTTGCCCTGCTTCCTGCGTCGCTCGCCACGCTTTTGACGGGAAGCATTATCATGGGCGCGGGACAATTTCTTGGTGTCGCGTCCCAGCAAAGTGCAGCCAGCAAGGCTGGTGGCTCCGCCAGGGCGGAGAACTTCGGCAGGCTGACGCTGGCAATCGCTGCTGCTCAAGCAGTCGGTCCGCTTGGCGTGAGTCTGTTTGCCGGCGGCAATCTCCTCCCTGACACAAAAGGAATCTTCGCCGCCAGCACCGGCGTGAGCGCGGTCTGCGTCCTGTGCGCGCTGCTCATTCGGTTGCCTCCCCACGCCGCGGCAAAGGAAGCCCAAAGCATCCTCGACACAGCCAAGAGACTTGTCCGCACGTCGGGATTTCAATTGGCAACCTTCGCTTCGCTCGTGATCTTCTCGGCAATGGACTTGCTTGTGATTTACCTGCCCCTTTACGGATCCGAACATAGAATTGGTGCCGGAACGATTGGCGTTCTGCTCGCGACCCGGGCGGCCGCTTCGATCATCTCGCGTTTCTTCTTCGGCTGGATGCTCGCCATAACCGGCCGAAACCGGCTCCTGATCCTCAGCCTTTGCGTTTCCGGAATAGCCATCGGCTTCCTGACCTTGACCAAGACGCCACTCGTCATGGGGGTGATGCTCTTCATTGCTGGGCTAGGGCTTGGGATTGGGGCGCCGCTGACGCTGGCCTGGCTCGCCGATATCGTCCCGGCACAAATCCGCGGCAGCGCATTCTCACTGCGACTGGCCGTAAACCGCGTGGGACAGGCAGTGATCCCGATCGCGGCCGGCTTCATTGTCGGTCCGCTCGGCCTTGCCGGCGTTCTCCTGGCCGTGTCCGGTTCACTTTTGTTGAGCGCGGCGGTTTCTTCGAGGAGGCTGGCCCAGAAGATCTGAGGATGGCATCGAACCTGCTGGCTTCGGTCGTCTGCGCGCACGCGAAAAGTGGCGATCGCCGCGACTATTCCCGCTCTGAGGCGTCGCAGCATTCGGTCGGCTGCAATCGTTGACGAATACTCAAATTATGGTACTTGTTCTGCGGCCTTGTAGCGCGAGCAGGCCCTCATGTCATCGAACAGAATTTGGCATCGAGAACCAAATGATGCAGCGCTACGCCATCCTCCAACGGGACGCGAGCGCGTCTAGGACCCTCACCGTCCGGCGACGTTCATCCACCCAGCGGCCTTGCGGCACCAACCTCAACCCCTGAAGCTGACATTTCTGAACGATGGAAGAGTTCGACTACGTTGTCATAGGCGCAGGATCCGCAGGCTGCGCTGTCGCGGCCCGGCTGAGCGAAAGCGGTCTACACACAGTTCTCTTGCTGGAAGCCGGAGGACGTGACTCCAACCCGTGGATCCACGTGCCGGTCGGTTACGGCAAGACCTTCGTCAATGCGGATCTAACCTGGCGCTATTCCACCGAACCCTCTGCCATCCTCAACGGACGTTCTATCTTTACTCCGTCAGGCCGGGTGCTTGGAGGATCGAGTTCGATCAACGGCCTTGTCTACGCGAGGGGACAGCGCGAGGATTTCGACAATTGGCGTCAGGACGGCAATACCGGGTGGGGATACGAGGACGTCTTGCCTTTCTTCCGGAAATCCGAGCGGCATCAGCATGGCGCCAATCACTATCACGGCGCCGACGGGGGGCTTGGGGTCGGAGACATGAGCGACCGCAACCCGCTGTGCAACTGTTTCCTTCAGAGTGCAATCGCTGCTGGGCACACCCCGAACGAGGACTTCAACGGCGCGCGCCAGGAAGGCTTCGGCTATTTCCAGGTCACCGCCCGCAACGGCCGGCGCATGAGCAGCGCGGTCGCCTTCCTATCCGGCGCCCAGAGGCGTCCGAACCTCAAGATCACAACTCATGCCGAGGTCGATCGCCTGCTGCTTCGAGAAAGGACGGTCACTGGGGTCAGCTATGTTGTCGGCGACACGCACAAGCAGGTGCGTGCGCGGCGCTCCGTAGTCCTTTCGGCAGGTTCCATCAATTCGCCCGCGCTCCTGCAGCGCTCCGGCATCGGCCGCGCGGGCTGGCTCAAGGATGCCGGCATAGAGGTCGCGCACGAACTCGCCGGCGTCGGAGCAAATCTTCACGACCACATACAGGCGCGACTTGTTCTGCGCACCCGCCGGCATCCCACACTCAATACCAGAATCCGTAACCCCATACATATGGTCGCGATGGCTCTGCAGTACGCACTGCTGAGGACAGGGCCCCTCACATCGTCGGGAGCTCAGGCTGGCGGATTCGTGCGATCACGGGCCGAACTGGATCGCCCCGACGTCATGGTCATGTTCATGCCATTCAGCAGCATCGACTACCGCAAGGGCCTGGACACCTTTGCCGGCTTTTCGATCTCGGTGCTGCCACTGCGTCCAGAAAGCCGAGGAACGGTGCGTGTCAGCTCGGCGGACCGGAAGACGGCTCCAGTCATTCAGCCGAACTACCTGCACGCCGAAAAGGACCGCCAAGCCCTGATCGATGGCTTGCGCGTGGCACGTCGCATCGCGGCGACGGACCCTCTGCGTCAGGAAATCTCAGGCGAGGAGCGTCCTGGCAAACATGTCGAGAGCGATGACGAGTTCCTTGCCTACATCCGTGGCACCGCAGGTTCTGTCTATCATCCGGTCGGGACCTGCAGGATGGGCAGCGACCCAAATGCGGTGGTCGATGCAAGGCTTCGCTTGCACGGCCTCGAGGGGCTGACGATCGCGGACGCTTCAGTAATGCCTTCGATCGTCTCCGCTCCAACGAACGCGACCTCAATAATGATCGGCGAAAAGGCGGCGGCCCTGCTTCTGGGGCAGAGCTGATCATTGTTGGCACGTTTCCAGTGAATGACGACCGAACCGCGGCCACGTCGCGGTCGACGATGCGCGGCGCGGTCACAATGCAGCGCGCTCGAATAGGCGCACTCGTCGCGTTGACAAGAAAGTGGACCAACTTTCTATACAATCTCAAGAGATAGGATTTCTCTTGACTTGGGTTGGGCCGGTAGGCAACATTCCGGCCAGTCGTCTAGTGGCGCGGAGCGATAGGGATGGAGCTCCTCCAGATCAGCCAGGGCGAAGAGAGACTTTCGAAAACTGTCATGAGCTTTGA
>Ga0081455_10001143_pt1 | contig 33212 bp, 22 predicted proteins | sample TabmetS3T2R1_FD_70207 | JGI IMG/M metagenome (GOLD analysis project Ga0081455, IMG submission 70207) | Tabebuia heterophylla rhizosphere microbial communities from the University of Puerto Rico - S3T2R1 | ecosystem: Host-associated > Plants > Roots > Rhizosphere ...
CCTGGGCGATCTTTTGCTCGGTTATGGTCTCAGTCGTCGTCTTGCCGTCGGCGTCCGTTTTTTCCACCTTCTGCGGGTCAACTATCTTGGCGACTGTGTAAGGCTTCAGGTTCTGAGGAACGCCGTCGGCGACCAGCAGCAGCGCGCCTACCAGGCAGAAGGGCAGCAAAACCCAGAGCGTGGCGCGCGTCATATCCACCCAGAAGTTGCCGAGCGTGTCCCGCTCGCGCCGCGCGATGCCGCGGATAAAAGCGATGGCCAGCGCGATGCCGACCGCCGCCGAAACGAAGTTGTGATAAGCCAGACCCGCCATCTGAGTCAGGTAGCTCATCGTCACTTCGGGCACGTAGCTCTGCCAGTTGGTGTTGGTCGTGAATGAGGCCGCCGTGTTGAAGGATGAACTCGGCTCGATGTTGGCGAGTTTCTCCGGGTTGAAGGGGAGCCACGCCTGCAGCCGTTGCATCGCGTAAAGCGCGACCATCGAGACGACGCTGAAGAGCAGACACGCGCGGGCGTATTCCGTCCATCGCATCTCGCGCCGCTCGTCCACGCCGGTCAGGCGATAGATCAGCCGCTCGATGGGCCGTAACACGGGATCAAGAAACGTCCGCTCGCGGTTGAAGACGCGCGCCATGAAAATTCCCAACGGTTTCGTGACCGTCAGGATCAACGCGAAGAAAAAAAAGATTTGTAGCCAGCCGTTGAATGTCATCTCAGAACCTTTCAGGTTTGAGTAATGCGTAAGTCAGATAGAACAGCAGTAACGCGGAGACCGCGACGCCGACGATGGCTTCCCAACCCATTGTGAACTCCTCCTTACAGCCTCTCGCAACCGCGCACGTAAGCGAGCGCGAGGAGGAAAAAAATGATCGTTGATCCCAGAAAGATAAGGTCTAACATACGCCTCCTTTTGCGCGCCGGCTCCTTGTGGATGCATAGGGGATTGCGCAGCCGCGCTAAATTCACTGTTCCTCGTCATCGCCCTCGTAGCGCGCAACTTTGGAACCACGTTGTGGCTTGCCTTTTTCCATCCAATCCAGGCAGCACCCACCGATGATCAAGAGTGGAATTGTCAGGAAGAGCAATATCGAGCCGGCGGTCGAAAGCCATTGCCGCGCGCCTTCGTTGGCTACGAACCAACCGGCCGCCGTGGAAACTGCCCCGAACACCCCCGACACGACGCCGCCGAACAGTCCGGCCGCTGCGCCCACGACTTGCGCCTGTTTGAGCGCGCGTCGTCCTCTCACCAGGAGTTTCACGCCCACTTGCGCCTTCCGATTTATAAATGCCGACGCGCGCATATATCATCTTCCTTCGGCCGTCGTCGCGCGGCGCGGGGAGCTTGACGCAGAACCCTCTAAGCAGCCCCCGTTTCGTCGAGGCGAAAGGCCTTGTGTGTAAACTGATCATTAACGCTGTCAGCATAGGACAGAACCCATAAGGATGGCGTAAGCGGTTTATAAATAATTCGTAAACGCGCCTGAGCGACCTCCCCGGGCATAGCGCGAATTCACTACCAAGCCCCCTTTTTACGCCCCCACCACCAGACCAACCCGAGCGTCGCCGTATTCTGTTCTTTCTTCAACACGCCGGGCAGGTCGGTCAGGAAGAAGGGCAGATTGGAATAGTCGCGCCGGTACTCGCCGCGCAGCAGGAAGCCTTCGCCGACCTTGTACTCCGCCGTCAGCGTGTGTTCCTTCAAGGCCTGGTCCAGGCCTGAAAACAACGACGTGCCGTCATTCGACAGGTTGTCCCCCAGGTACTCGAATCGCCCGGCAAGCGCGAAGCGCGGCGTGAACTGGTAACGCGCGTAAGCCACACCACCCGTCACGCGCGATGGAGGCGAATTTCGGAGGACTCGGTTGATCACGTAATCGCCTTCGATCGCGAACGTCAGTTTGTCCGTCACGTTGAACGTGGCGTATGCGTCGAGTATGTGGAGACGGCCGCGGGCCTCGGGGTGGATCTCGACTGGCGAAAGCCCCGGCTGTGTCGGCAAGACTGGGAAAGTCGGATTGAGAATCGAGGTTCGGACGCGCTGCTCCTGGCCGACGTAATAGTTGAATTGCGTAGTGACGCGCTTGCCCGGCTTGACGATGAAGGCCACATGCTGCGACTTGAAGCCATTGAAATCCTCCGACTGATTGACGCCGTTCACCAGGTGATATAGCACCGTCAGTTGATCGTTGACCGGATACTTCGCGCGGAAGCCCAGGTGGTAAAAGGGCAGAAAGTTGAAGAAGTAGGATCGTGAGTAGTTGAAATTATCCTTCGCGTAGTTCGTCTCATAGCCGAGGCTGCTGGCGAACTTGCCGAAATCAACTGTCAGGCCTTTGCCCAGCGGCGCGATGTATGTCCCGTACGCTTGCCAGATGTGGCGATAAACCTGCGGCCGCAGTTCATTAACCGCGCTGCCCTGCACGGTCTCGGTCTCCTGGCCAAACATCAGGTCGAGGCGCGCGCCGAACCTACGCCCGGCGTCGACGTTCGGGGCCTGTTCTAATATGACGGTCGCCTGGTTCAGGCTGAAGCTGTTGCTCAGCACGTCGTTGGCGCGCAGCAGGTTGATCCCGCCGAGCGGCCGGTTGAAGTTGTAACCGTAATAACCGTCAACGGTCAGGTTGACCGTCGTGTCGCGCCAGAAATCGAGTACCTCGCGATCATCTTTGGAAAGTGTGGATGTCTTGTCCTTATCCTTATCATCTTTACCCTTGTCCTTGTCCTTGTCCTTATCCTTAGAAGTATCCTTTGAAGTGTCCTTAGAAGTGTCCTTGGACGTCTGCGATTGATCTGAAGCGTCTTTGGATGTCTGCGCCTGAGTTGAAGTGTCCTTGCTCGCGGCGCTTGGCGGCTTCGCTTGACCGCTACCCGGCGCGGCGGGAGAAGTGTCCTTGCCAGCCGGGGCCGCCTTATCGGTCGTTGACGCCGGCTTTGCCGCGGACGCGCTCTTTTCCGCCTCGAGCAGTCTGATGCGGGCCTCCTGCCGTTCGATCAACTGGCGCATCTGCTCCATCAACTGGCGCATCTGGCGCACCTCTTCCTGCAAAGACTGCGCTTGCGTCGTTTGTCCCGCGACCGGCGTCTGCGCATGCGCCGCGGCGCTTAATGTCAGGCCCAACGGAAAAGACATCAAAAGCGCAATTAGTCTGGCGAACATTCTGATTACTCCCGCGCCGGCTGCGCGGGGAGTTCTTGCAGGAGGCAAGAGTGGCGACCGGACTTGTTAAGTTCATTAGCAGTTATGCTTGTCTTTGCAGCGCACAACTTTGGAATAGTGTTGTGGCGCGCCTTTCTGATTGCTTCGTCGGGCGGGGAAGTTAGACGTTTAAACGTCTCCGCAATCAGCGTTCTGGCTCGAAGGCATACCCAGTTCCGTATTGTGGGGATTAATCATCAACGTCGTCAGCAAACTCCGTACCGACCGGGAACCATCGAGGACCTCTCACGCCCAGTCGTAATCGTATTTGAGTCGCTTTGGCAAGAAGAAAAAATCGAAGTCTCACCCTCTGTCGCTGAAAACCACAATGATTGTGGCTCTCGGCCACGGTCGCTCGATCACACCCGAATCCTCATATAGCGCACCCGGCGAGATCTCTTCTCTGCGTTTCTTCCGACAAATACTCAATGAGCCTAATGAAGTTTCCCTGTCTCGTCATGTGCAATGTCTTGTCCCCTTCATGCAATTCACAATGGATCTCCAGAATCTCGTCGTCTTCGCTGACGCCGGATCGCTCGACCGCTTCCTTAATCTCTGACCATTTCATAAACGTTCGACTCCTTCGTTGAACAAATTATCAATACCGAGACGCTACCTCGGTTCGCATAAAGATGGCGTAAGCGGGGCATAAAAAGTTCGTAAGCGCGCCGAAACTCTGTTTGAGATCGGCTCTGCGCGCCGTCTTTTTTATCGCTCTTTTATGCAATCCTTATGCAGGCGGCGCTAATTTCGAATGGTCGCGAAATCCGCTTCGGTGGTTGCATCTTCTGACAGAGGAGTCGTTCATGTCGGAATGAGCGACGCCCAGAAACAATGAGAACGCGCCACGTAGTGACGAATAAATTCGTCACGTAACGATCACGTGACGAATAATGGTCTTTGAGAATTAAGTACAACCATAGCAAGGATCTTCCCTTTGCGACCTTTGCGTCTTTGCGCCTTTGCGAGAACCACCGCCTGAATTAGAAGACTCACTCTCGCCAAGGCGCAAAGGCGCAAAGTGGTTGGACTTAATTCTCAAAGACCATTATTCGTCACTACGTGGCGCGTTCTCGGAGGAGACAAGGAGAGGGGGAAATTCGGACGCTTCCGGCAATTTTGCCCGATTCGAAGGCGCCTAATGTTTAAGGTGGTAAGGCACGTTCACCACGACAACGCCTTTTTTGAAGAGCAGCGCGCCTTTTAGGAGCAGCGAACTCTGGTTATGCAGCAGATGCTGCCACCATTTGGCTGGGACGAACTCCGGGATCACTACCGTGATGAAGTCGTCGTCGCGTTTGCGGTCGAGTCGGTAGATGTAGCGCAACAGCGGCCCCGTCAGCTCGCGGTATGGCGACGGTAACACCACGAGTTTGACGCCCCCTCCCCACTGCTCCCATTTCTCGCGGAGCATGGCCGTGGCCTCTTCGTCGAAGTCCACGTAGATTGCTGACACATTCTCCGGCGCTATTGATTTGGCGTATTGCAGCGCGTTGAGGACGCCGCGATGAATGCCGGAGATAGGGACAATGACTGTATGGTTGACCGCGCGCAGCGGCTCCAGCCCTTCGATCGAGAGTTGGTCCGCCACGCTCAAGTAATGTTTGTGGATGGCGCGGAACATCAGCACCAGCAGCGGAGTCACCACGACCACGATCCAGGCGCCGTGAACGAATTTCGTCACGATCAAGACTATCATCACTAGGGCCGTGGCTATCGCGCCGACGCCGTTAATCACGATGGACTTCTTCCAATTGGAAGGGGCGGTCACTTCATCGGTGACAAAAGTGGATTTGTGAGCCTCCTCCACCGTCAACTCAGGATCAGGTAGCGGGGCGCCTGCATTACCGCTTGCGCTCGAGACAGATTGTGATCCGGATGCGCGCCCGGACTCCTGATTTCTGTCCCGCTCCTTGAGCCAGTGCCGAACCATGCCGAGCTGTGAAAGAGTGAATGAGAGGAAGACGCCGACCGCATAGAGCGGGATCAACCGTGACGTGTCGCCGCCGAAGGCGGCCACGAGAATGCTGGAGAAGATCGCCAGAATGACGATGCCGTTGGAGAAGACCAGGCGGTCGCCCCGGTTGGAGAACTGGCGCGGCATGAAGCGGTCGCGCGCCAGCAGGCTCGAAAGGCGCGGAAAATCGGCGAAAGAAGTGTTGGCGGCGAGCACCAGGATAAGCGCCGTCGTCCCCTGTACCACGTAATAGAACCACCCCAGCGGGCCGGTGAAGATGATGCGCGCGAATTGCGAGATGACGGTCTCGTTCTCGTGCGGATGCACATGGTAGAGGTAGGCCATGACGCTCGTCCCGATGAACATCGTCGCCAACAGCGCGGCCATGATCGTCAGCGTCGTTGCCGCGTTGCGCGATTCCGGCCGCTTGAACGCCGGGATGCCGTTCGAGATCGCCTCAGTGCCCGTGAGCGCCACGCAGCCGTTGGAGAAAGCCCCGAGCAGTAAAAAAATGGACAGCGGTTGCGAATGATAGCCTTCGGCGAGCTTCAGGTTCTCCGCGTTGACGGGCGCGACAGCGCCGGGGTTGAGAAAATAGCGCAGGATGCCGTAGCCGATCATAAAGAGAAAACTGATGACGAAAGCGTAAGTCGGCCCGGCGAAGATCGCTCCCGATTCGCGCACGCCTCGCAAGTTGGCCAGGGCTATGAAAGCGATCAAGATAAGGCATAAGGAAACTTTGTGGTCGTCCAGCCACGCGAAGCGCGTCCCCTGCGCGGCAGACGTGATTGCGGCCACGCCCGCCGCCAGCGAAACCGACACCGTGAGCACGTAGTCAACGAGCAGGGCGGCGGCGGCGACTAGCCCAGGATAAGTCCCCAGGTTTTCTTTCGCCACAATGTAGGCCCCGCCGCCAGACGGGTAAGCGTGAATAGTCTGCCTGTAACTGGTCGCCACGATGCCGAGCACAATGGCGATCACGACGGAGATCGGCACCACATAATTAAAGACGTAAGCTTGCCCGTAAGCGACGGCCACCGCCAAGACGAGCAGAATCTCTTCCGAAGCGTAAGCCGTGGAAGAGAGCGCGTCGGAAGCGAAGACTGCCAAGCCCGTCTTTTTAGACAATCGCTCATGCGCGGCCTGTTCGGTTCTGAGAGCCTTACCAACCAACAGGCGTTTGACTGATGTCGCCATAATCCTTGAATAATCACCTTGCGTGTTTAATCAGCGTGTCGCTTACTGCGACACGTGATCCTAGTGCCATAGGCATAAGGAAGGCATAAGGAATTCATAAAGATTTCGTAAAGACGGCAGTCGAGATGACGATATGGGGGCTTCCGCATCAATGAGATAACCGACTTGACGCTTGGCTGTAGTTCGACCAGGGTTCGATAAGGATGGTGTAAAGAGTCCGGTACAGTCCGCGCGCAAAAGCAAGCGGCCGATTGATGAGATGGCCGCTTGCTTTTGCGCGCGGTACAGTACCGCTATCCAAAGACCTGTCAGTCCTCCGCGGTGAAGCGATAACCGACCCAGGGCTCAGTGAGGATGTAGCGCGGTTTGGCCGGATCAGGCTCGATCTTCTTGCGCAGTTGGCCGATGAAGACGCGCAGGTATTCGGTCTGTTCGACGTAATCGCCGCCCCAGACCGCGCCGAGCAGCGCGCGATGAGTGAGGACTTTGTTCGAATGCCGGATGAGATAGACGAGGAGATCGTATTCTTTCGGCGTCAGATGCAGTTCTTCGCCGCGCGCTTTGACAATGCGAGCTTCGAGATCGACCTGAAAATCGCCGGTTTGAAGAATCTTGACCTGATGGTCGGTAATGACAGAGGCGCGCCGCAGCGCGGCCCGGACTCTGGCGAGTAGCTCATCAATGCCGAAAGGCTTGGTGACGTAATCGTCCGCGCCCGCGTCGAGCGCTTCGACCTTGGCCCGCTCTTCGCCTTTGACCGATAGCACTATGATCGGCGCTTGAGAAGTGGCGCGGATGCGGCGGCATAATTCCAACCCGCCCATATTCGGCATCGAAAGATCGGTGATGATCAGGTCGGGCGCCCAGGCGTTGAAAATTTCGAGCGCCTCTTCACCTTCGCCGGCGACCTGCACCTCGTAACCGCGCGCGGCGAGGCTGCGGCGCAGAACGCGGGCGATTTGTACTTCATCATCAACGACCAAAATGCGCTGCGATTGGTTCATCGTGTTTCACCCCTACGTCAATCTCTTCATCTCCGACCGGCACAGTGAAAGCGACGCGCGCGCCAACGCCGCCCGTCCCACTCTCCACCCAGACGCGCCCGCCGTGCGCTTCGACGATGCCGCGCGCGATAGCCAGTCCCATTCCCAACCCCCTCGGCCTTCCCAAACTCTCTGCGCCCTCGGCAGTCGCGCGGAAGAATTTGTCGAAGACGCGCTCGCGCAGTTCCGTCGGAATGCCGCGCCCCTCGTCCTCTACTGCGATCATTATCATCTCATCCTCGGCGCGGCGCGCGAAGATTTTAATACGCGAGCCTGCAGGAGAATATTTCGCGGCGTTGTCGATCAGCGAATACAAAACCTCGGCGATCAGACTGGCGTCAACCCTGGCGGCGGGCAGTTCGCTTTCAAGCTCGACTTCGAGCCGGCGCCCGCGCGTAAGCGACTCGGCCCGCGCGCGCGCCATCGCCACGATCTCTTCGACCGAACTCCAGCGGCGGCGCAAACTGATCGCGCCCGCCTCGATGCGGGCCAGCTCGACCATATTTTCGACGAAGTGATTGAGCCGGTCGGCCTCTTCGTTAATGACTTCAAGGAATTCGCGCCGCGCTTCGTCGTCGAGCGTGACTTCGGCCTCGTCCAATAATGTCGTCACTGCGGCCTTGACCGAGGTGAGCGGCGTGCGTAGATCGTGCGTGACGGCGTCGAGCAGCGCTGACTTCAAACGCTCGCTCTGTTCGAAGACTTCGGCTTGTCGCGCGCGTTCGGCGGCGGCCCTGTATTCATTATACAAACGTTCGATCTCGCGCCTGCCCGCTTCGGCTTCTTCGGCGCGCCGTTTAGCCCGCGCCGAAAGCGCGCCGGCGGTCAGCGCGGTGATTAAAAACGCCGCCAGCGCGACCCAGTTCTGCGGATCGGCGATGGTGAAAGTGTGAACCGGCGGGAGAAAGAAGAAGTTGAAACATACGACCCCCAGCAACGCCGCGAGGAGCGCCGGGCGGATGCCCCACCCCGTGGCCGCAAACAACACGACCAGCAGCAGCGCCAGCGCCACGGTCGTCGAGCTCACGCGCCCATGAAACGGGCCAAGCGCGGCGGTCACGGCGGCGACGCCGAACACCGCGAACGCGTACCCGCCCATTTTCGGCCACAAGTTTTTCGCCCAGCCTTTCTTCATACTTCTCCGATTTTTATAAGCGGCTAAGCGCTCGGGTAAAAGGTTGGCGTGGTACAGATGTGGCGCGAGTTGTTTACTCGCGTCTGTGGCTCCGACGCCGAGGCGCGAGTAAACAACTCACAAGGCGCCTCATTACTTCCGCCCAAGCGCTCAGGCAAATGTTTTTCGGTTTCCATACGCCATGTTACATTTGCCGGATGCCATATTTCACATGGCGTATGAACAAACCTCAAGAGGGCGTCGTACCGAACAGTTGGCCGGCATCGACTGGCGCCGGGCGCCGCTGCCGATGGTTAGCGACGTGTTGAGTTATGTGGTTGAAGCCGTGCGCCGGCAATTGCTCTTGAAGTCGGTCGGAAAGGTCGAATTGTCGCAGGCCGCCGGAGCGCCGCGCCGACGTTTTTCATCTGAAAACTTGTAACGCCGGATGAGAAGCGCGTATATTCCAGCCGCGTCAGATAAGTAGATAAGCCACAGAGGCGCCGCAGAGACACAGAGGCGGAAAGAAGGAGAGATAGAAGGATCTCAGGGACGGGGGGATTAAATCTCGTCATCGCTGTGGGTTCTTTTTCTTCCTGCCTCTGCGCCTGCGGTGGCTCTGTGGCTTCGTTATGGGCGACAGCCTGAGTCCGGAGCCGGTTTCACATGAAAACGACCAGCAGTCAGACGCCAGACATCCGAGCTAGCGCCCTCAGTGGCGGACGGTCAATATCGCTGTGGGTTGGGCTGATTCTCGTTTCAGGGGTTCCGAGAATCCTGGGAGCGTTTCTGCTGCCGAACGCCTTCGGAGACGCCTATTCGTACCTCGAAGCCATAGAAGCCATGCGCTCGAAAATGGCGGACGGGACGTTTGCGATAAATGACCTGCTCGGGTTCTGGCTACCGATGTATCAATTCATTTGCGCCACGGTCAGCCTTTTCTTCGGCCATACGTTCTACGTGGCGAAGCTCGTTTCGGCGCTCTGCGGGACGGGGGCCTGCCTGCTCGTCTATCAGATCAGCCTGCGCCTGACGAATCATCGCCCGCTTTCATTGCTGGCGTTCGCGCTGGTCGCGCTCAACCCGCTGCACATTCTCTATTCGTCCACCTCAATGACCGACATTCCGCATAGTTTTCTGGTGACGGCCAGCCTCTACTTCGCCCTGGAGAAACGCTGGAAGACCGCGGCGGTCATCGCCGCCGCCGCCGGCTTTATGCGCATCGAGAGCTGGATGCTGATAGCTCTGCTGCCCGCGCTGCAATTCCTTTTTCAGCGCAGGGTTTCGCTGGCCGCCCTGTGCATTATGATCGTCTCGCCGCTCCTCTGGTTCTACGTTTGCTGGAAAGCGACCGGAAGCGCGATGGCCTACTTCGAGGCTCGCAATCGCTACCTCGCCGAATACGTCGCGGCCAATCCGGCGGTCACGACCTTTTCGTCGCAGCGCCTGATCCTCGACTGGAAGAGGCTGATCGTCTCCACCAACCTCGCGGTCTTGTGCAGTTGCCTCGCCGCGGCCCTGATGATTGTGAAGATGGCCATCAGGAGGAAGATCGACTGGCGCATGGGTTGGCAAAAATTCCAAGCGGCGCCGCTGGACTTCGCCGGCGTGACGGCCACCGACATTTTCTTCTTTTCCAATCTGGGCTTTCTTCTATTGGCCTATTTCACTGGCAGCCAGCCGGACATCTGGAGCAGATACGGCCTGACATTCTTCGTCCTGGGGCTTCCGGTCACGGCCTGGACGTTCCTCACGATTACCGAAAGGCGATCGAAGATCATCCTGGCGGCGGCGATATTGGCCGTCTTCGCTTATCACACAAAGGACCAGGTCAGAGAAGTGGTCTCCTCCGTGAGCGAGGAATCCGCCAAGACCGTCGTCGCCGCTTACCTCAAGGAGGCTCACAAAAGCGATCCCGGCCTCCGTATTTATTGCGACGAAGGCAATACGCGCGCTCTCACGGGCCTTCCATACGACAGATTCCTGACCGCTTACAATCTGCCCGCCGACCCGGGGGCGCTGCTCAAGCGGTTCGACGAGGCCGGCGTGAAATATGTGGTGTGCACAAATTGGGAGACTTCTACACTGACTAGATTTTTCCCGGAACTACGCGAAGGGAAAGGCTCTGACGTCTTCCAGCCGGTCTCGCATGCCCGCTCAAAGCGCTCCGGGATGGAAGTGTGGATCTACCGGTTTCGTTGACGACCTGACCGCCAGTGTTCAAAACTTTACCGCCTGTCCCGAAACAGCCGATTCATAAAGCGCGACCACGACCTCCAACGACTTCCTTCCTTCTCTCCCGTCGATCATCGGCGCGCGGTCTTCGATCACGGCCCGCATCATGTCTTCGATCTGGCGGCGGTGGCCTACGTTTGAAATCGCGGCCGGGTCGGCCGAGCCGTCTGTGGTCTGCTCGCCGCCGCCGGCCTCTTCGTCTTCGCCGTCAATAGCCCAGCAACCGATCGTGTCGCCGTCCAAAATTATTGCGCCGCGTTCGCCCGAGATTTCCAGGCGGCGTTTGAAGCCCGGCTTCGCCGAGGTCGCGGCCTCGATCACGCCGAGCGCGCCGTTTTTAAACCGCAGGCTCGCGACCAGCGTGTCTTCGCCTTCGATCCGAGGGTAGCGCAGCGCGGCTTTCATCGCGAAAGCGGCGTCTACAGGCCCCATCATCCATCGCAGCAAGTCGACGGTGTGAATCGCCTGGTTGATCAACGCGCCGCCGCCGTCCATCGCCATCGTGCCATGCCAGGAGCCGGCGTAATATTCCGGCGCGCGGTACCATTTCACATAGGCGTCGCCGATCATCAGCCGTCCCAACCGCCCTTCGTCAATCGCGCGTTTGATCTTTTGTACGGCGGGCAGGAAGCGCGATTGAAAGATCACGCCGAGTTTGACGCCGCCCCGGTCGCAGGCCTCGATCAACGAGTCGGCTTTTTCGAGGGTGGTGTCAATCGGCTTTTCGACCAGGACGTGTTTGCCTGCGCGCGCGGCGGCGACGCCCTGTTCCGCATGCAATCCGCTCGGCGTGCAGACGTTGACAATCCGCAGTCCCGGATGATCGAGAAACTGGTCGTAATCGGTGTAGCCGGTCGCGCCGAATTTCGCCGCGAATTCGGCCACGCGTTTTTCGTCGCGGGCGCACACGGCGAGCAGGCGCGCCCCCGGAATCGAGGCGACGGCCTCTGCCTGAACCTTGGCAATCATCCCGCAACCGGCGATGCCGAATCCGATCTCTGTCGTCATTTTTTTTCCTTCCGCGAGAATTCTGGGTTTGAGATTTGAGATTGCGGCTGGTACGGTACCGGTAGCGGTAGCGCCCGGTACCGTACCAGGCCTTGCACAATCACTACGCGCAATCACACAAAGGGAGAACAATTATGCCGATCACCATCAGCGGATTTCATCACGCCGGATTTCTCGTGACCGACGTCGAACGCGCGGCGCGCTTTTACGAAGACACGCTCGGATTGAAAGCCTTGCCGCGTCCCGATCTGGGTTTCCCGGGACGCTGGTACGATTTGGGCAATGGGCAGCAGCTTCACCTGATGAGCGTCGACGACATGCCCGGCCACGCCGACCCGCCGCGCCACGACCGCCACATCGCGCTCGGCGTTCCCGACGTTCAGGCCACCGAACGACAACTGCGCGAGTTGGGCGTCGCGATCAGCTACGGCGGCGGCCGCGCGGGCAATCCGCAACTCTTCATCCGCGACCCTGACGGCAACACGATCGAACTGCGCCCAGTATAAATCGAATCTGGGACAATAACATCGCCACCGCAGCCACCGCAGACGGAAAGAAAAAGTGGCGGCGCTCTCTACGTCCCTCCATCTCTCGTTCTCTCCGTCTGCGGTGGCTTAGCCCATGCCTTTTGTGTTCGGGAAAAGCTGTAGGCTATACTCCGCGCGCTGCGATTGGCGGCGCCAGATTCATCACTGACGTAATTACCCAAACAGATAGAGATTGATTCTCGCGCGACGGAAGGTTGCGCGATGAGGCCGCATATGTCTAATTATAAACGCATCGCTTCGCTTAAAACCGCCGACGATTTTGCGAACTACATCGAGACGGTCGGCGTCAACCTCCAATTCGACCGCGAGCTTCAACACGGGCCGGATTCGCCTTTGGGCCGGCCTTATCAACTCGACGGCTTCGAGATCGGCAATCGCTTCTGCATTTTGCCGATGGAAGGCTGGGACGGGACGGAAGACGGCAAGCCGTCCGATCTGACAGTCCGCCGCTGGAAAAATTTCGGCGAGAGCGGGGCGAAATTGATTTGGGGAGGCGAAGCGGTGGCCGTCCGTCACGACGGGCGCGCGAATCCCAACCAGTTGATGTCGTCGGACGACACGACGGCCGATCTCGAAAAGCTGCGAAAGGTTCTGACCGCGGCGCACGAAGAGAGATGCGGGTCTAGCGACGACCTGCTCGTCGGCTTGCAACTCACGCATTCGGGGCGCTTCGCGCGGCCCAACGACAAAAAGAAACTCGAACCGCGCATTCTCTATCACCACCCGATCCTGGATCGCAAATTCAACATCCCGCCCGATTATGCCTGTCTGACCGACTCGGAGATCGACGACCTGATCGGCGATTTCGTGAAGGCCGCCGAGCGCGCCCGAGCCGCCGGGTTCGCCTTCGTCGACTTGAAGCACTGCCACGGCTATCTGGGCCACGAATTTCTAAGCGCCACCACGCGCGAGGGGCGCTACGGCGGCCCGTTTGAAAACCGCACTCGATTTTTGCGGGAGATTGTGGCCGGCGTGCGACGCGACGCGCCGGGCCTGATGATCGGCGTGCGGTTGAGCGCTTTCGATTTCCTGCCGTTCAAGATGGGCGACGACCGGCGCGGCGTCCCCGAAAGTCACGACGGCCTTTATCCCCACGCCTTCGGCGGCGACGCCGAAGACCCGCTGAAGGTCAATCTGGCCGAGACCTTTCGCTTCTTCGACCTACTCGACGAACTGAAGATCAAACTCGCCTGCGTCTCGGCGGGCAGCCCCTATTACAACCCGCACCTTCAACGTCCCGCGCTCTTCCTGCCCTCGGACGCCTACGATCCGCCTGAAGACCCGCTCGCCGGCGTCGCGCGCCAGATCGAAGTCACAGGCGAATTAAAAGCGCGCTATCCGCAGACGCTCATCGTCGGATCGGGCTACACCTATTTGCAGGAATGGCTCCCGAACGTCGGGCAGTATTACGTCCGCGCCGGAAAGGTCGATTTCGTCGGGCTGGGGCGGATGGTCCTGGCCTACCACGACCTGCCGCTGGACGTGATCAACGACGCCAGGATACGAACCAAGCGGCTGTGCCGCACGTTCAGCGATTGCACCACCGGGCCGCGCAACGGCCTGGTATCGGGCTGTTACCCGCTCGACCCGTTCTACAAAGAGAGCCCTCAAGCGGAACAGCTCAAAGTTTTGAAGCAACAATTGAAATAGACGCCGTAGGAGTCTCGGCCAATGGCAGAAAATATAGTGCTCGAAAAATCTTACAAGTTCGCTCTGCGCATAGTGAAGTTGTACAAGTATCTGACCGAAGTCAGGAAAGAGTTCGTTATCAGCAAGCGGTTGCTCGCCGACGGAACCGACCTCGGAGCGCACGTCAAAGCCGCGCAGGAAGCCGAAGGCAAGGGCGGCTTTATCCACGAAATGAGCGCGGCGCTGCAAAAAAGTTCCAGAGTCGAATTCTGGCTGCAACTATTACGCGACAGCGAATTTATGGATGAAAAGGAGTTCAATTCGATGAACTCCGACAACCAGGAACTGTTCAGTCTGCTGACCAAAATCGTCAAAACATCGAGAGGTCATCAGTGACTGGACGCCCGGATTCTCCATTTTCCATTTTCCATTCTCCATTATTTGGCAGGAGGATGTTTGTATGTCTTCGTTCGGAAAGGTAACAGCGCCCGCCTTACATTGCATTGGGGGTGAGCTGTCCCCGCCTGAAAATGGAGAATTGAAAATGGAGAATGGAGAATCGGTTCCTCAAAAAAAAATCTTCGCCCGCCAAACAAAATGCGACCGCCGAGGCATCTTTAATTAGTGACGAGCCTCGTAGGAATTCTAATCTCTAATCCGGAACGGGAAACATTTGGACGACAGGCATGCCATCGAGAATTTTCTGGTGACGGGCGCGGAAGCGGATTTCTGCGCGCTGTTCGAGGTCGTCTATCCGCGCGTGCGCCGCTACTTCCTGCTGCGCGGAATGGATGTGGGAGAGGCGGAAGAACTGGCGCAGGACGTGATGGTGATCGTCTACCAGCGCGCCGGCGAGGTGCGCGAGAAAGAGTTCTTCAACGGGTGGCTGTTCAAGGTGGCGAAAAACGAGTTGGCGCGCTTCTGGCGGCGGCGGCAGGCGCGCAAACGCATCGCCGAGATGGAACCGCTTGACGATGAATTGGCGGAAATGTTGATGACCGAGATGGAAGTGGCCGGGTCGTCGGACTTCGTCGAATGGGTGAGTTACCTCGACCCGGCGGAGCGCGACATAATCATTCTCCGGTTCGTCGAAGAACTCAGTTACGAAGAGCTGGCCGCGGCGCTCGCCATTCCGGTCGGCACGGTCAAATGGCGACTCTTCAACGCCAAGAAGAAGCTGGCCCCGATTATCAAAGCTTCGCTGCCCGCGGCGGCGCGGCGATTCAAATAGCTTGGGATGACATATGACGCACTTATTTTCCGAAGAAGAGTGGATTGATTACATCGACGGGCGGATTGACGACGAGGCGCGTGACCGCATCGAGGCCCACATCATCGGCTGTCTGAGTTGCTGGGAGTTTTATGAGCGGATGGCGACCGCGACGCGGGCGCTAACCGCGTGCGGCGCGGGGCTTCGCGCCGCCTTCGCGCTCCAGGACCGGCGGTTGAACGCCGGGATGCGCGCCGTTTTCGCGAAAATCAACGAGGCGGAGGCGGTGAAGCGAGAGCGGCCCCTTCGCGCGATTCAGCAGAGACTGGACGCGCTGGCGGAGGTGATGGCGCCGATGTGCGGCTCGCAAACTGCGATCAAAGCGCTGCGCGCAGCCGCGCAGGTCTCGCCCGCCCGCTCGCTTGAAAGTGTGACCGAAGATAACTGGACGTCGTTTCTGTCGAGTTTGAAAACGATCGCCGCCGTGATGTGCGGCGAAACAGGCGCGCTGCTGGTTTGGGAGAGAGGACAATCCTAAAGACAGTAGCTGGTGGTTAGTGGTTGGTTGACGGCGAATAGCTTTTACGCCGACCCCCCCGACCCCCCCGACCCCCGGCCACAACAACCAATCACTATTTCAATGATCGCTGCACGTATTACCCCAAAAATCGTCTGGTTCGGGTTGGCGCTCAACCTTTGCGCCTGGTTTGCCGCTCATATGCCCTTTGGGGCTGGATTGACCGCGCATCTGTGGGTAATAGAAAGCGCGATCAAGACGGGATTTTTGTGTTTTGCCTATGCGCTGGCGCTGGCGCTCAATCTGGAGATCGCGGCGGAATACCGGCAAACGCGCTGGTTGCGCGTGGCATGGCTGGCGCTCGCCGGCAACGCGGGCGTATCCATGATCAGAATTGTTGTTGAAAGCTCGCTGTTCAAATCTGTCTGGCCCGACTACACGCACAGCCCGCTGTGGGGATTGCTGCAGCATCTGGCTATCGTGCCGGCCAATGCTTTTCTGCTCTTCGGCCTGCTGGCGATGTGGTGGGCTTACCATCAGGTCGGACTGGGCTTTTCTTTGGAAAAGCGTGATTACGCCGCGATCGCCGGCATCCTTCTTTTGCTCGTCTCATTGATAGTTTTCCGCGAAGGATTGAGCCAGGCGCTTTCGCCTTATGCATTGAGTCGCTGGCTGCAACTGATAGGACTGGCTCTACTTTCCCTCAGCGCCGCCGCAAGCCTTGCGACACATCGGATGGCGATGCAAATGGGCGGCGGGAAGCTGGCGATAGCCTTGCGCCTTCTGACCCTTTACACCTTGCTGCGCGGCGTGCTGGTTCTGGTTCAGGCCGGGCAAAATATGTCGCTGACGGAAGGCCAACAGGCGAGCGACTCCTATTCGGTATTCATGAACCTTTGCTGGCAGTCTGTGCCGTGGATCGCCGCGTTGGCGGCGGCTTACCGCGCCGAGATGACGATTCACGCTGCTCGGGGGCTCGAACAGCAACGCGCGGCCAAGGCCACGCTGGTTTCCGTTTGATTCCATTAGATCACCAATTAAGAGTGCGCGCCGGCGGCGCGACATTCACCCGCGATTGATTATTGCTTTGCTGGGACCGTTTCAATACGTTCGCCAGGAGTGTTGTCAAACGCTCCCGTGGCAAAACAATACCCGCCTAAAATCGGAGGAAAGTAATGTATCGCAAAGCCATCACTATCGCAGCGCTACTTTTGGCAGTCGGCTTCGCCGGCTTCGGTTGGAACGCGCTGGCGCAAGCTGTCACGGGACGAATCTCCGGCGCCGTTACGGATGGCGCCGGCGCGGCGATTGCTGGCGCGTCCGTCATAATCACTAATACTGGCGCCAACATTTCTCGCACGGTAACGACCGACCAGAATGGTTTTTACGTGGCGACTAGCTTGGCCGTCGGTAATTACAACGTCACCGTCGAACGCCAGGGGTTCAAGCGGGCGACCAAGACCGGCTACGATCTGAGCGCGGACAGCCGCCTGACGATCGATTTCACGCTCGAAGCCGGCGCCGTTACCGATAGCGTGGAAGTCGTGGCGGCGACCGGTGAGACGGTCAACAGCACTTCGGGCGAGGTCGCGCGCGTCGTTGACCAGAAGCAGGTGCAGCAACTGGCGCTCAATGGGCGCAACTATCTGCAATTGACCACGCTCGTGCCCGGCGTGCCTTTACTGTCGGCCAACGACGATCAGCTCGGCCTGACCACCAGCTTGGGCGTAGCCCAGTCGGTCAACGGCGGTCGCACCAACGCCAACCTGCTCACAGTGGACGGAGGCTTCAACCTGGATTCGGGGAGCAACAACAGTCAGGTCAACAACATCGGCATTGATTTCATCCGCGAAGTCAGCATCAAGACCTCCAATTTCTCTGCGGAATACGGGCGGAACGCAGGCGCCTCGATTAACATCGTGACGCGCAGCGGCGAGAACAAATTCCATGGGAGCGCCTTCGAATACCTTCGCAATGATAAGCTCGACGCCAACTCATTCATAAACAACGCCAACGGCGTCGCGAAGCCGACGCTGCGTTTCAACGACTTCGGTTTTTCCCTCGGCGGGCCGATCATCAAAGACAAGCTTTTCTTCTTCGGCGGCAGCGAATTCAAATACATCCGCCGCTTGAGCGGCGCGACATCCCGCAACATGCCGACGCGCGCAGAGCGGAACGGTGATTTTTCGTTGCGGCTGGCGGGGCCAGATAAAATCGTCGGTACGGCGGACGACGGCGTCCTGCGTGACCCGCTCAAGTCTGGGACCTGCTCTATGACCAACAGGACCGCCTGTTTCACGAACAACATCATCCCGGCGGATCGACTGACGGCCGATGGAAAGGCCATCGCTAACGTCTATAATGTGATGGAAAAACTGGCGGCCTCGTATATAGACACGCCTACAGCGAATAACTCTGTCTTCCAACAGCCGAACCCTTTCGACAGTCGGGAAGACCTAGTGCGAATTGATTACCGCTACAGTGACAAGCACACGATTTACGGACGCTACACTCATGACAAGTACGACCTGATCGAGCCCTTCGGCACTTTCATCAATTCGCAACTGCCGACAATTCCTACCAACCGCCTGCGCCCCGGCTACAGCGTCCAACTTGGGCACACGTGGCTGATCAACCCGAGCCTGATCAACGAGGCAAAGATCACGTCCGCCTGGAATGGTCAGCGCATCCCACCGTTGGGCGATTTTTGGAAGCGTGATACTTACGGTTTTAGCTTCCAGCAACTGTTCCAGGGCGGCGGGCGTTTTGAAAACAGCATCCCGGACGTAAGCTTCAGTGGGACTGGCCAAGTCGCCAATTTTAACGGGGCCACAAATTCGCTGCTCTCCCCTACGACGGACATTGCGTTCAGCGATAATGTAACCTTGACGCGCGGCAGCCATACGCTCAAGACGGGTCTGCTGCTGATCCGCAATCGAAAAGACCAGAACGGGCGCACTGCATACACCGGCGTGGTCAATTTCAATAGCAGCGGCAACCCGAACTCGACTGGCAATGCGTTCGCCGACGCCTTGATCGGCAACTTTCGCACTTACTCGGAGGCGGCCACTGACCCGGTCGGATTCTTCCGCTTCTCGCAAATCGAATCCTTCGTCTCGGACAGTTGGAAGCTGAGCCGGCGGCTTAGCCTGGAATTTGGCTTGCGCTATCAATGGGGCTTGCCGACTTACACGCAGGCCAACAACATCGCCAACTTCGACCCAGCCTTTTACGATCCGACCCAAGCGGTCACCGTTAAGTCCAACGGCACGCTTGATACGACCAAGGGCGGCAACCGCTTCAACGGTCTGGTCCGCGTGGGCGCCGGCGTGCCTACGGATGAAATGGGGCGGGTACCCAACGGAAACAGCGCGCTCGTGCTTTCAGTCCCGACCGGGGGGCCGCGCGGACTCTATGAACCGCAACACCTTGTGGCGCCGCGCTTCGGCTTCGCGTACTCGACCGATGACAAGACGGCGATCCGAGGCGGCTTCGGCATCTTCTTTGACAAGCCGGAAGGGAATCTGGTCTTCTCGCAGCTCAACTTGCCGCCTTTCTCACTCAGTTCGCAATTCGAGAACGGGAATCTGTCTAACATCGCGGGCGCCGCTGCGACCGTGGCGCCGTTCGGTAATATCAACGCGATCGACCCGAACCTGGTCGTGCCTTACCAGATGAACTTCAGCCTGAGCGTGCAGCGCGAGCTGCCCTGGGGCATCTTCGGCGAGGTTGCCTATGTCGGGAATCTTGGGCGGCATCTGATCCGGCAGCCGGACATCAACCAGCCGACCTTCGAGCAACTCGCCGCCAACTTCGCTCTGCCCACCGCTCAGCGGGCTGCGCTTAACGCCTTGAGGCCCTATAAAGGCTACTCTGCAATTCTCATGCGCCTGAGCGACTCCAATTCGAATTACAACGCCTTCCAGCTTTACGTGACCAAACGGAAAGGCGACTTGTTGATGACGGCCGGCTATACCTGGTCGAAGGCGCTGACCGACGCCAGTGGCAATGGCGACAATCCGGACGACCCGTTCAATCGGAGTTATAGTTATGGGCCGGCGGATTTCGACCGCCGCCAGGTCTTCTTCACTACCTATACCTATAGCATCCCACTTTTCCGTTCCCTGAAGGGCATTGGCGGCGTGGCGCTTTCTGGTTGGGAAGTGAGCGGCATTACGCGATGGCAAACAGCGCATTACCTGACGCCGGTAACCTCCCTGACGGCGATTGCGGTTGCCCCCAACAATAGTCGGCGCGCCGATTATGTGGGAGGCGATATTAACCAACATGGGAGTAACCTGCTCACCCAGTGGTTCAATACCGCGGCCTTCGCGGCGCCGCCTGAAACACGCCGCGGCACGGCGGGCGTCGGCATCATCGAAGGGCCCGGCCGTTATTTGTGGGACCTTTCCTTGCGCAAGTATTTCACGCTTCGGGAAGAGGTTCGGCTGCAATTCCAGGCGGATTTCTTCAACGCCTTCAATCAAACCAATTTGAATGATCCGAACGTGACGGTCGGCAATCCCAGCTACGGCACGATTACCGGGTCCGCTCCGGCGCGCAATATTCAACTCGGGTTGAAGTTGACGTTCTAGCGCCGATGTTTCGACCTCATCTCGTAAAGACGCCAGGCGACGTACTTCGTCGTCTGGCGCCTTTTGGCGAAGGATGGTAGGTTCTTTTCGCACTTCCGCAAAACTCCGACAGGAAATTCCGGAACGACATGGCGCAAAGCAAGAAGATTTATGACGCGATTATTGTGGGATCTGGCGCCGCAGGCGGCGTCGCCGCGCATGTGCTGGTCAACAAAGGTCTCAACGTCCTGCTGCTCGAAATCGGCCCGAAGTGGGATCGCAATACACAGTTTTATACGGAGCATTCGTGGCCGTACGAAATGCCGTTTCGCGGGCTGGGCAAGCCTGGCCAATACGACGGGCTGTGGAAGGTCAGCGCCTACACCGAGCACCTCTACGTCCATCCGCGCATTGACCGTTACGCCACCGCGCCCGACACGGACTTTCACTGGACGCGCATCCACGCCGTCGGCGGGCGCACCAACACCTGGGCGCGCGTCTCTTTGCGGATGTCCGAGTGGGACTTCAAGCCGAAATCGATGCAGGACGGCGCGGGCGAAGACTGGCCCATCTCTTATCAAGACCTCGCGCCTTATTACGACAAGGCCGAAGACCTGATGGGCGTCTTCGGCACTCGCGAAAACCTGGCCGTCACGCCGGACGGCAATTATCATGCGCCGACCCCGCCGCCGCGTTGCGGCGAAACCCTCCTGATCAAAGGCGGCAAAAAGATCGGCATTCCCGTCATCCCGATTCGCAAAGCGATCCTGCTGCGCAACCGCGAGGGGCGTTCGCCCTGCCATTACTGCGGCAATTGCGATTACGGATGCCAGACGGCGTCGCGGTTTTCTACGCTCGACACGATCATTCCGAAGCTGATCGGGCGGAAGAATTTCACCCTGCGCACCGGCGCGGCGGTCCACCGCGTCCTGCTCGATCCGAAGACCGGCAAGGCGCGCGGCGTCGAATTCATCGACACAAAAAACAGGCGGACTTACGAGGCCTACGCGAAAGTAGTCGCGCTGGGCGCGGGCGCGATGGAATCAACGCGCATCTTGCTCAACTCCAAGACGCGGCATCACGAAAACGGCCTGGCCAACTCGTCCGGCGTCCTGGGCCATTACCTGATGGACAATTTCAAGGCGGGAATGATCGGCGGGTGGCTGACGGATTTGAAAGGCGGCGAAGTCTTTAACGACGACGGCGCCGGCGGCGGGCACATTTACATTCCGCGACATACGAACATAAAAGGCGGGCGCAAAGTCTCGGCTCTACGCGGGTGGCAGTATCAACCCAACAGCGGTTCCGCCGCGTTCCCGGGCTTCGCCAAACGCGTCGATGGCTTCGGCGCGTCGTTCAAGAAGGATGTGCGCGACCTCAACCCGACGCGCGTTTCCCTGGCGGGCTTCGGAGAATGCCTGCCTTACTTCGACAACTACTGCGAGATTGATCCAGACGGATTGAAGGATCGTTACGGCATCCCGCAACTGCGCTTCAATGCGAAATGGCATGACAACGAATTGAAGATGGCGGAGTTGATGTTTGACACAGCCGAGGAATTGCTGCGCGCCGCAGGAGCCGAGGTCATTCCTTACACCCCCGCCTTGCCGCCGCCGCCAGGCGACGCCACGCACGAAGTCGGCACGGCAAGGATGGGTGACGATCCGAAAACGTCCGTGCTCAACAAATTCAATCAAGCGCACGAGGTCAAAAACCTTTTCGTGGTCGACGGCGCGTCGTTAGTCTCTAACCCTGAGAAGAATTGCACCCTGACTATCGCGGCCGTCGCCTGGCGCGCGAGCGAATATCTGGCCGAAGAGTTGCGCAAGGAAGCCTTGTAGCCAATTTCATATGACATAGTCAGGCAGAAATTTTCATTGTTCATCGTTCATCGTTCATTTTTCATTTGTCATTGTCGGAGATGCGCCATTCGTCAATGACAAATGAAAAATGAACGATGAACAATGCCGGGAGCTAAACTCTGTCCCACTGAGATTCATCAGGCGCGCGGCTCTCGCGCGCCGGGCGTCCGGTCAGCGAGTTAGGGGCGTTGAGATTCGCTCCTTCATCCACGCCGACGCCCAGGCGTTCGACCAACTCGCCACCCAACCAGCCGGTTATGAGCATCAACAACGCGCCCCCCAGCGAAAGCAGTACCGGCAGCGAGCCGGGGTTGGATGGAGAGGGCCAACGCATCAGCCAGCTAGCCCCGAACAGGAGTATGACTCCGACGTTGCCCAATCCGTGCCATATTCCGATCCTCTTGGCCCTTGTGTTCCAGGGGATCGCCTGAAAATCAATCAATCCGAAGAGCGCCGAGATCATCCCGCCGATGATGCCGGCAGCGATTATTCGAAAAGACGCCTCCAACAATCTCCCATTGCCCATCGCCCAACCGATCGCGTCGAAGATCACAGCCGTAGCAAAGAGTCCTAAAGGGAACACGACCAGGATTGGGTGAACAGCATGTCCAAAAAGTTTCGCTCTACTCTCCATTTTCTTTTCCTCCTGGAAATGGGACTTATAGGACTTCTAAATCTTATAAATCCTATAAGTCCTATGAGTCCTATTCATTGTTCTGCAACTGGCAAGCCAGTCCACGATATTTATGGCGCCGGATTTGCGACTTTTGATGATGCCGAAGGGAGTGTGATCAAAATGGAATCAATCAACCCGGATGAAAAGACCGACCTGGCGACGTGGCTGAACATGATTGAGCGATTGCGCCACGCGCCGGAGTGGTCCGAAGACGAACTGCCGATTGAAATGAAGCAGACGCACATCTCGGTCCTACTGCTGAGTCGCAATTACGTCGTCAAGCTGAAAAAGCCCGTGGATTTCGGCTTCCTCGATTACACCACGCTGAACAAGCGGTTGAAGGCTTGCGAGGATGAGATACGGCTGAATCGCAGATTGTGCTCAGACACGTACATCGGCCTCGGCGGGGTGATAGATCTCGACGGTCAGATTCGATTTTCGGGAAAGGCGGGAAAGATTGTCGATTATTGCGTCTGGATGAAGCGGCTGCCCGAAGATCGGATGCTGGACCGAATGGTGGCGAACAACACAGTCACCGAAGCGTTAATTGACCGCGTCGCCGCGCGGCTCTGCGAATTTCACGCAAAGGCCTCGCGCGGGCCTGAGATCGCAAGGTGGGGGAGTCTCGACGAGGTCCGCCACAACTGGGAAGAGAATTTCACCCAGACCGAGCCCTTCATCGGCCGCACGATCAGCGCCCCGGACTACGAGGCTATTTGCTCGTGGGCGCGCGAAGAGATGGAGACGAAAGCCGGCATCTTCGACCGGCGCGCGCGCGAAGGCCGGGTTGTGGACGGACACGGCGACGTGCGCTGTGAGAGCGTCTGCGTGAGGCCACTCACAGCGCGAGATGACGCGATCTGCATTTACGACTGCATCGAATTCAACGACCGCTTCCGCTGCGGCGACGTGGCGAGCGAGGCGGCGTTTCTGGCGATGGACCTGGACGCGCGCGGCAGGCCCGACCTGGGCTATTTCTTCACCGAAGCCTATCAGCGACGAACCGGCGACGAAGACTTTTTCACGCTATTGCCTTTTTACCGCTGCTATCGCGCTTACGTGCGCGGCAAGGTGCTGAGCTTCAGGTTGAATGAGTCAGAGTTCAGCGAAGAGGAACGCGGAGACGCCGCGACCCGGGCCAAAAACTTTTTCGACCTGGCGCGGCGCTACGCTTCGCGTTTGAAGAAGCCTACAGTCATCGCCGTCGGGGGGCTTTCCGGAACCGGCAAGACCGCCGTCGCGCGCGCCATCGCCGGCGAACTCGGGTTGCAGGCGTTCTCTTCGGACGCGGCCCGCCAATCGCTCTTCGGCGACGCGAAGAAGCCGACCGCATACGGCGAAGGGGCTTATACCGCCGAGGCCAATCGTCTCACTTACCGGAAACTGATCGAGGCCGCGAGCGAGGCTCTTAAAGACGGTCGCAGCGTGGTTCTCGACGCTACGTTCAGAGAGGCCGAGGCGCTGGAGATGGCGCGTTCGATGACCGCCGAAGCCGGCGCGCGATGGAGATTGATAGAATGTCGTCTTGCGCCGGAGCTGGTTCGCTCGCGTCTCGCCGAACGCGCGACGAGAAAAGAAGGGCTGTCAGACGCCGACTGGGAAATTCATCTGCGGCAGCGTGAGGAGGGCGCTAGCCTGAAGACGGAAACCGACGCGTACCATCTCATTCTGGACACGAGCGGCAGTCTTGCCGCCACAAGCCGCATGGCGTCCGATTGGCTGCGACATTCAGAAGATAGACAGGATTGACAGGATTCCTCAGGATTTTGCGGACTGGGTTGAATCCTGAGAAATCCTGTCAATCCTGTCTACTGTCATTTCTCTTTCAACGCCCCGCGGCCCGGCCCGCCCCACGTTTGTAGGTTCCCATCAAACTCCCTCCCGCGAGAATGTGGCCTTCGGCCGCTCGCTCGAATTCCCGCTTTGTGGCGCCCGGCTGAAGCTGGAGTTTCGTGTCGAGCGCATAAAGGCGGAAGAAATACCGATGCGGCTTGCCCGGAGGCGGGCATGGGCCGTCATAGCCGACATTCCCAAAATCGTTCCGGCCCTGTATGGCGCCGCTTTCCACAAGCTCCTCCGTGGTCGGCATCGCCTCAGGCAGGTCTGCGACTATCGGCGGCAGATTGAAAATAACCCAATGGATGAAAACGCCGGAAGGAGCGTCAGGGTCCTCGCAGACGAGCGCGAGACTTTGTGAGTTTTTCGGAATGCTGCCCCACCGCAGCGGCGGGGAAATATTGGCGCCGTCACAGGTATACTGAGTCGGGATGTCTTCCCCTTCGCGAAAGGCGGTGCTTACAACTTCGATATCCATAACAATCTTCTCCTGCGGGAAAGCAGTTCGTAGTCCCGCCTTTAGGCCGCAAGCATCTTTTGCAGATCCATTCCGTGACGCCAAACGTTTCCGCCTAAAGGCGGGTCTACGAACTGACGCCGAACGCTTCCTGCCTAAAGGCGGGACTACGAACTGCGTTTTTCATTATTCCGTTTGTTTTCAAATCTTTTTATATAAAGGCAAGCAAGGGGCCAAAAGATCGAATACAATCGCGCCAAGCTATCTCGGGCAGGTCTCAAGAAAAACTATGAAAAGAATTCTCTTCCTATTGCTCTGCGTCCTTATGTTCCGCATCGGCGTCGCCCAGCGCGTCGCGCCCCAATGGCTCTCACAGTCAAGCGGAACGACCGCCAGGCTGCGCGGCGTCAGCGCGGTCAGCGCGACCGTGGCGTGGGCGAGCGGCAGCGACGGCGTTTATCTGAAGACGACCGACGGCGGAGAAACCTGGCGGGCGGCGACCGTGCCCGGCGCCGAGGCCCTCGACTTCAGGGACGTCGAGGCGTTTGACGCTGACACGGCTTATCTGCTCAGCATCGGCGAGGGCGAACGTTCGAGAATCTACAAAACAACCGACGGAGGCGAGCATTGGCGGTTGCAGTTCACCAACCACAATCCGAAGGCCTTCTTCGACGCGCTGGCATTCTGGGACGCCGATCGCGGCGTGGCCGTGAGCGATTCTGTAGACGGCCGCTTCGTGATCATCAAGACCACGGACGGCGGGACAAGCTGGAAAGAAGTTCCGCCCGAGAAACTCCCGCCCGCGCTCGCGGGCGAAGGCGCATTCGCCGCAAGCGGAACCTGCATAGTCGCCCAGGGGAGAAACAACATCTGGATTGTGACCACCGCCGCGCGCGCTCTCCGCTCGACCGACGGTGGAGACACGTGGCAAGTGTCGACGACGCCAATACCGAGTGGCGCTTCGTCGGCAGGAATCTTTTCGATCGCCTTCAAAGACTCCAAGAACGGAGTGATTGTGGGCGGTGATTACAAAAAGGAAGGCGAAGCGCGCGACAATGTGGCTACGACCAATGACGGCGGCCGCACATGGAAACTCGTGAAAGGCCCTCTGCCCGGCGGCTTCCGGTCAGCAGTCGCCTACGCGCCTGGCGCTTCAACGCTGGTGACGGTCGGCCCCTCAGGATCAGACTACTCAATGAACGGCGGCGCGAGTTGGGCGCCCATCGGCGGCCCCGGTTACCACGCCGTCAGCTTCGCGCGATCCGGCGCGGGCTGGGCCGTGGGCGAGGGGGGCCGGATCGCAAAGTTCAGAATTGATAGGTAATCGCGCTTCATTTGTCATTTGTCATCGTTCATTGTTCATTTGTCATTGTCGGAACCGTGTGATGACGCAATGACAAATGAACAATGAACGATGACAAATGACAAATGGAAAATGAAAGCCACTCAAGTTCTTGCCTAACAATTCTCAGGCTCCGCGCAGGGATTCGCGGTATTGTGAGGGCGCGACTCCGATGAGGCGTTTGAAGGTTCGGGTGAAATGGCTCTGGTCGCAAAAACCCGCCGCCAGAGCGATCTGGACAATCGGCGTTTCAGACGCGGCAAGCTCGCGACAGGCGAATTCGATTCGCAATTGCCGCACATAATCTCCGATCGTGCGCTGGTAGGACTTGTGAAACGCCTGGGCCAAATGCACCGGATGCACGCCGACGTCATGCGCCAACTCCGCCAGCGTAAGGCGCTCGGCGAAGCGCGCGTGCAGAAGGTCTCTGGCCTCCTGGAGCCACCGCGGCGCCAGATTGGCGCTTATTCTCGAATTTTGGGCGTTTTGGCGAGAGGTCTCTCCAATCATTTCGAGCATCAGCCCTTCGATCACGAGCGAGGAGACCCCGTCCATCAGCGTGAATTCTTTGTAGAGTCGTCTGACCAGCAGTTCGTGAGCGCCCCCATGAAATTCTGCCGGATCGTCCACCACGGCCGCGCAATCGCGCGCGCGCTCCAGCCATTCAGGGGCGATCTCGATGATGAAGGATCGCCCGCCCGAATCGTGGAAATGTTCCGCATGCGTTTCGTTCGCCGGGTGGAAGAGCAGCGCCGACTGGCTGCATTCGCGGGTCTTTCTGCCGTATGTTTCGGTGTAATCCCCCTGCACGACGTAGCAGAATAAAGCCTGCTTGTGCGAGTGCCTCGGAGTCCTGAAGCGGGCCGGGTAGACGCGCTCCGACAACTCGAAGCTCGATACCTTCCGGCTTCTCAAAGTCTCGCCATACAGGTTGCCTGGCGGCAATTGCAGCGGCATAGGAGGCTCCTCTCAGTTAAGACCCGAATATCGCCCGAATATCGCCCGAATATCGCCCGAATATCGCCCGAATATCGTTGGAGTGATTCAGAAATTCCCGAACAAAGCTAGTCTTCTCTGCGCTCAATTCAATTGTGCTGGTACTTAAACGGCTGTCACATTGGAATTGGGGCTAAAACCTGCTACGCCCCTTCCGGAATTCGGCTAATGTATACAACGGTTTAGTCGCTTCAGTCAAAGCAATTTCAGCCTTAACGCCCTAAGCGGATTCAAGCGACCTTTCAAGGATACAAGACGCGTTGCGGCGCCCGGCGCTCTAATGTGGCCGGCATCTTTGTCTCTCGTAGAAAGTCTGCGCCTGACCTGTCTCTTAATTGGAACTACATCAAGCAATCCGCGCTTTCTGGATTACCCGGGCTCCTGCGGGGCCTTCCGGGAAAGCATAGGTCGCTTTTGGGAGGAAGCCATGAAAACTCGCACACTGCACGGCCTGCTGCTGCGGGCCTTCGTTCACGCCGCCGTCGTCGCCGCGCTGTCTGGCGCCAGCCTGGCGCAAATCACAACTACAGGCATTCGCGGGATTACCCGGGACCAGTCCGGCGCCGTGATTCCGAACGCCACGATCAAATTGGTGGATAATTCCACCGGGGTCGAGCGCGCCACCGTTTCTTCCAGCGACGGCGGGTTTCTCTTCCCCAACCTACAATTTGGCTCATACAAACTGACCGTGACCGCCGCCGGCTTTCAGACCACGGTCATTGCCACAATCACCGTCGAGTCAGGGCGCACCACCGACGTGTCAGTTGAACTGAAAGTCGGCGCCGCGGCGGAAACAGTCCAGGTGGCGGCGATTTCGGAACAACTCAACACCACGACGGCCGAAGTCGGCGGCACGATCAACAACAAGCTGGTTCAGAACCTGCCCTACGCCGGGCGCGATAGTCTGAACTTCGCCGTGCTGATCGCGGGCAGTTCCAGGAGCACGAGCGACCGGAACAGCACGTTCAATGGCCTGCCCAACGCCTCGCTCAACATCACGCTCGATGGCATGAACAACAATTCGCAGCGCTTCAAGAGCGGCGGCACCAGCTTTTTCAACTTCGCCCCGGCGCGCATTGACGCCATCGAGGAGGTGAGCGTTTCGACCACGGGTCTGGGCGCGGACGCGGGCGGCGAAGGCGCGATGCAGATTCGCATGGTGACCCGGCGCGGCACCGAGCAATATCACGGCAAAATCCTCTACCAGGGCATCAACGAAGCGCTCAACGCGAATACCTTCTTCCGCAACATGCAAGGGCTGCCGCGCAACAAATCGCGCCAGCACAACCCGGCCGGCGCCGTCGGCGGCCCGCTGCTGCCGTTTGTCAATCGCTTGAAGAACAAGCTGTTTTTCTTCGCTTACTATGAAGCCCAACCACAACCCGAAACGCGCACGTTCACGACTCCTGTCCTTACAGCAGCGGCGCAACAAGGTAACTTTACTTATATCGGCACTAATGGCGTCAAGCAGACGGTGAATCTGCTGCAAAAAGCGGGCGAGGCGGGGCGCACCAGCGCGGTTGATCCCACCATCGCGGGCATCCTGAGTAAGATCAACGGTTCGCAGTCGGGGGCATCAGGTTTTGTGCCGATAGCCGGCATCCCGACCGAATTTATGCAGAACATGCAATGGAATCAGTCTGTGACGACAATGCAGGCTTTCCCCACGGCGCGCGTGGATTTCCAAATCACTCCGAATGTCGCCTGGCACGGCACCTGGAACCTACGGAGTAGCGACTTCACCAGCGGCGTTGTGCCTTATCCCAACAATCCATACAATTTCGTCGGCCCCGGCCCTAATGCCACAACACACTCGTCGGCCACGCCATACATTGCGACCAATTCGGTGGATTGGACGATCAGGCCGAACATGACCAACAGCGCGAGCTTCGGCGTCCAGGGCAACGGCGAGTATTTCTTCATTGACGCCGACCCGACGCGATTTGCCGAACAGGGCAACCGCATTATCAATCCTCCCAATGTGGCCCCCCAAGGCACTGCGAACAACCAGCCGTGGATCGGCGCCTGGGTCCCCAATGTGAATACGGATGTACGCAATAACCCTGTCTATCAGTTCACCGACACGCTGAACTGGGTCAAGGGGCGGCATACGCTGACAATGGGCGGCACGTGGTTGCACACGTCATTCTATTCGCATAGCTGGGCCACGGCGGGCGTGCCGGAATACAACCTCGGCGTGGCGACCTCCGACCCCATCATCAATGTGTTGAGCAGTGCGCTGCCTTTCGTCAATAAAACGTCTACCGTCACCCTCAATACTGTTAACACTACCGATTTCAACAACGCGCTCAACCTCTATGCCTTGCTGACAGGCCGCATCTTCAGCGTTTCCGTCACTACGAATGCGGATGAGAAGACGAAAGAATACCTCCCGTTCACCGAGAGCATGCAGCGTTACGCCTTTACCACTTTCGGGCTTTACTTCCAGGACAGCTTCCGCATCCGCCCGTCGCTGACATTGAATTACGGGCTGCGCTGGCAATTCGACGGCGACATCCACAGCGGCAACGAACTGCTCTCGCAACCGAGCGGGACCAATTTCTACGGGCCATCCACGGGGCTGTTCCAGCCGGGCGTGCTGAGCGGGAACCAGAACCCGGTCTTCGATCTGGTGGTACATCCGTACAAACGCGATTACGTGAACCCCGCGCCGAATTTCGGTTTCGCCTGGAATCCTTCGGGCGAGCGGGGGGGCCTCCTGGGCAAGCTGTTCGGCGACCGCAAGACGGTGGTGCGGGGCGCATATTCGATCACCTTTTACAACGAAGGGCTGAACTCGATTAGCAATTCACTATCTGGCGGCCAGGGCTTCCGGCAAACGGGCACTGCGGCCAGCGGCGTGAATTTCACGACAGGTGATCTCGAACTTAGCGATCCGGCGCCAACGGTTCCGGTCTTCCCGGCCAAGTTCGGTTTCCCAATTCCGCAGAACTCTTTCTCAGCGCCAGTCGCCGGCAACTACATCAATCCTGATCTGGCGTCACCCTACGTGCAAAACTGGAGCCTTGGCATTCAACGCCAACTGACCAACACCACCGCGCTCGAACTACGCTACGTGGGCAATAAATCCACGCACATGTGGCACCGCCAGAACATCCAGGAGGTCAACATCTTCGAGAACGGTTTCTTGAATGAGTTCAAGAACGCGCAGAACAACCTGGCTATCTTTCGCGCCGCGAACCCGAATTGCGATAAGCCTGGGGGGCCAACTTGTAGCTTCGCCAACAAAGAGCTGCCCGGTCAGGCGCCGCTGCGCATTTTCGAGGCCGCCTTCGGGGTGGGAACTCAGAAGGCGCTCACCGCAGGTCAAGGCTTCGAGAATACGACTTTCAAAACGAATCTGGATCAAGGGGTCGCGGGAACGATGGCCCAATCGCTGGCCACAAACGTTGATAATATATGCCGTCTAGTGGGCAATAAACTCTCGCGGTGCGTCACTGCCGGATTCAATGCGCCGGGCGAATACCCGATCAACTTATTCCAGGCCAATCCGTACCTGAGCAACCTGACCTATCAGGATTCGAATGGCGACAACAATTACCACGCGCTGCAAGTTGAACTGAAGCAGCAATACAGCCGCGGCTTGTTGCTCGGCGCCAACTACACGTGGAGCCACGCGCTGGGCGACATCTTGAACGAAACCGATCAGGCCGCCGGGTATATCTGGTACACCTACCGCAACGCCCGGCTCAACTATGGGCCGTCGCCTTTCGACCGGCGGCACGTCTTCAACGCCTACTGGACTTACGATCTGCCGTTCGGCAAGGGGCGACGCTTCCTGGCCAACAACGCTGTGCTGGATCGCCTGGTGGGCGGGTGGACGCTCAGCGGACGCGAGACAATCGCCTCCGGCGATCCTATCCTGCTGAATGGCGGGCGCAATACCGTCAGTAATCTGACTCAGTCGGGTGTGGTCTTTGGCGGCGGCTTCACGCCCGAGCAGTTGCAAAAGGCGTTGAGCAAGGCGGCAGGTGGCTTCTCTTCCACCGCGCTCATCGCCGACATTGCTAAAATCGCCACGATCACACAAACCTCCACGGCCAGCACGAGCGTGGTGAATCCGGCGCTCTACGCTCCGGCAACCACGCCGGGCCAATTCGCCGCGTTCATCTACCTGCGCAACAACAACCTCTATACGTTTGATATGAGCATCATCAAGGACGTCCGCATCACCGAGCGGATGCGCCTGACCTTGCGGCTGACGGCGCTGAACTTCCTGAACCATCCGTTCTTTGAAATCGGGAATCCCATACCGACTTCCACGTCGTTCGGCCAGATCACTGCGCCGGCGGCAAACACACGCAATCAGGGAAACCGCACGATGCAGTTCCGCGCGAGCTTTGAGTGGTAAACGCCGGGCCGGTGGCTTGTTCGGGCATCTCTGCGAGAATTGCGTGGGCGCCTTCACTCATAAATGAAGGCGCCCACGCAATCTGAATAGGTTGCGCTAGGATTGCCGGGGAATTTTTCGGCCTGTGCAAGCAATTCTACGCCGCGTAGCGGCGCCTGAATTTAGCCGTGGGTTTCAACCCACGGTGGACGTGGTTATGTTTCTACGTCGCGTCAGCGACGATTGAATTCAGCCGTCGCTGACGCGACGCGGGGACGTTTTCCAACCGTCCCGTGGGTTGAAACCCACGGCTAAATTCAGGCGCCGCTACGCGGCGGGGCGGTGTAAGCCGCTTGCACATGTAGAATTTTTTGATCTCCAATAGGCATATGCGAAGACACCCAATGCTCTTGCCTGCGTTGCTCGTCGCACTCAGCGCAAGCCTGTTCGCTCAACCTGTCTTTACTGACATCTTCCCCCCCGAAGAGTTCGCCGCGCGCCGGGCCAAGGTGATGGCGCAGATCGGCGACGGCGTCGCCATACTGCAAGGCGCGACCGAGCGCCCAGGCGAGCAGCCGCTGCGACAGAACAATCAATTCTTCTACCTGACGGGCGTAATCGAGCCGCGAGCGATTCTGGTGATCGATGGAAAGGCGAAGCGCTCGGCGCTCTATCTTTACGGAGGCGCGGAGCGGCGCGAACGCATGTTCGGCTCGGCGATGGTTCCCGGCGACGCGGCGGTCGCGGCCACTGGGATCGAAGCCGCGCTCCCGCGCGACGAGTTCGCCAAAACGGTTGAAGCCTTCGCGCGCGAAGGGCGCACATTCTATACGCCGTTTCGCCCTGAAGTTCTGGGCAACGCGTCGGCCAGCGACGCGTCGGCCTCGGCAAGAGCGACCAAAGATGATCCCTGGGACGGTCGTTCGTCGCGCGAAGAGGTTTTCATTCAGAAGCTCAGGGCGCTCGCTCCTCAGGTCAACGTGCAGAACCTCGATCCGATACTCGACGCGATGCGCGCTTTCAAAAGTCCGCGCGAAATCGCCGTCATCCGCGAAGCCACGCGCATAACCGGGCTCGCAATTATAGAGGCTATGCGCGAGGCGCGACCCGGACTTTACGAATACGAGCTTCAAGCGCCCGCCGAGTTCGTCTTCAAAAAATACGGCTCGCAGGGCGCGGCCTACTTCGCGCTGATTGCGACGGGACGGAACACGCTCTATTCTCACTATCACAAAAACACGGCCAAATTGCAGGACGGCGATCTCGTGCAATTCGACTACGCGCCCGATTACAAGTACTACGTCTCCGACGTGACTCGCGTCTTTCCGGCGAACGGCAAGTTCACGCCGCGGCAGCGCGAGTTTTACACGATCTACCTGCGGCTTTATCAATCGCTGATGACTTCGATCAAAGTCCACACCAGGCCCGGCGACGTCATCAAGGAGGCTGTTGCGAAGATGGACG
>Ga0081455_10001144_pt1 | contig 33205 bp, 33 predicted proteins | sample TabmetS3T2R1_FD_70207 | JGI IMG/M metagenome (GOLD analysis project Ga0081455, IMG submission 70207) | Tabebuia heterophylla rhizosphere microbial communities from the University of Puerto Rico - S3T2R1 | ecosystem: Host-associated > Plants > Roots > Rhizosphere ...
TCCTCGCTACAATGTTGCTCGCTTCGGTGTATCTCGCCGAGGCGCAACAGCCTCCGAAAGTTCCGCGGATCGGATTTCTAACGAGCGCCGCTGGGGATCCTGCTGTTGAAGCCTTCCGCCAAGGTTTGCGGGAGTTAGGCTACGTTGAGGGAAAAAATGTCCTGGTCGAGTACAAGTATGCTGAGGGGGGATCTCAGCTGTCAGAGTTCGCCGAGGAACTAGTCCGTCTGAGGGTCAACGTCATTGTAACCACGGCAACCGAACCGTCCCTTAGTGCCCAACGAGCAACCAAGACCATCCCCATAGTCATGGGAGCCGGTGGTGATCCAGTGGCTGCAGGGACTCATTGTCAACCTGGCGCGGCCGGGTGGGAACATCACGGGAGTAACCTCCATTTCCGTGGACTTGAGCGGGAAGCGGTTGGAACTACTCAAGGAGGTCACGCCGAAGAGCTCTCCGGTCGCTGTCCTCTGGATTCCGACAAATAGAGGAAACAAGCTGCAAATGAAGGAGACCGAGGCCGCGGCTCACTCGTTGGAGCTCCAGCTTCAACCGGCGCCAGTGGACGACCCGAACGATTTCGAAAGCGCTTTCTCGGCGATAGCCAGAGGGGGTGCTAGGTCTCTCATGGTATTAAATTCCCCTGTATTCGGTAGCCATCGAGCCCAGATCGCGCAGCTCGCGGCGATAGGCCGGCTGCCGGCGATATATGCAACTAGTGGATATGCCGACGCAGGCGGCCTTATGTCCTATGGGCCGAACCTGGCTGGGCTGTATCGACGCGCCGCTGTATACGTGAACAAGATTCTCAAAGGCGCCAAGCCGGCCGATTTGCCCGTGGAAACACCGACAAAGTTCGAACTGGTGATTAATCTCAAGACTGCGAAACAAATCGGCCTAACCATTCCGGAGTCTGTGCTGTATCGGGTGGACAGGGTCATCAAATAAATTTTGGATTTTCGATTTTGGATTGTCGATTACGAGAGCAGAAGATTACGACGGGAAGCATGAAGGAAAAGATTTTCCTGTCTCTCCTAGCTACATTGTTGCTGGGTTCATTGTATCCCGCGCGTGCGCAGCAGCCTACGAAAGTTCCGCGGGTCGGATACGTCTCCGGATTTGGTGATCTCAGCAATCCTGGCCCTCAGGTCGAGGCGTTCAGGCAAGGGCTGAGAGATTTTGGTTACATCGAGGGGAAAAATATCCTGGTTGAGTATCGCTACATCGAGGGAAAGAGAAACCAAATTTCAGACCTAGTAGCCGAACTTTTGCAACTCAGGATCGATCTCCTTATCAGCGGAACCGTACCTGTAATCCTCGCGGCCAAGCAGGCAACCAAGACGATTCCGATTGTTATGGTGACTAACGTGGATCCCGTCGCGACTGCGTTAGTCGATAGCTTCGCGCGCCCGGGTGGAAATATCACGGGGCTCACCAGACTCACCAAAGACTTGAACGGAAAGCGGGTGGAATTGCTTAAGGAACTGGTCCCGGGGATGTCGCGCGTCGGAGTCCTTTGGGAGACGGAAGCCGTGGTTGCGTCTATTGGTCCTGTTGGTGTGAAAGAGTACGAGGCCGCGGCGCGCGAAATGAAAATAGGGTTTCAATCTTTAGAGGTAAGCGGTCACAATCCTGATTTCGAGGGCGCATTCCAAGCAGCAGCGAAGGGACGCGTGAACGCGCTCATCACGGTCAGGACTGCCGTCCTCAATCGCTACGCAAAGCAGATTGCGGAGCTTGCCACAAAGAACCGACTGCCTTCAATGCACGAGGGAAGCGAGCACGTAGAGGCCGGCGGCCTCGTTTCCTATGCGGCCAGCCCTCACGAGAGTTTCCGGCGCGCTGCCTATTACGTGGATAGAATTCTCAAAAAAGGAGCCAAGCCGGCCGATTTGCCCGTGGAAACACCGACAAAGTTCGAGCTGGTAATCAATCTCAAGACCGCGAAGCAGATCGGCCTAACCATCCCGGAGTCTGTGCTGTATAGGGTGGACAGAGTCATCAAATGAATTTTGGATTTTCGATTTTGGATTTTAGATTACGGATAAACAAACATGAGAAACCTTTGAATGCGACAAAGACAACCAATTTGCGATATTTGATTTTGGATTGTCGATCCTACGTCATGACGAAAAAGATTTTCGTTGCTCTTTTGGCTACATTGATGCTGAGTTCGGTCTTTCTCGCGCGTGCGCAGCAACGAGGGAAAGTCCCGCGGATAGGTTTTCTCGCTGCTCCCTCTCCTTCCTTTTTCTCGACCCGGATGAATGCATTCCGAGATGGTCTTCACGATCTCGGCCACGTTGAAGGAAGAAATATTGCTATCGAGTACCGATATGCTGGGGGAAAGTTAGATCGACTCCCTGCCCTCGCTGCAGAGCTAGTCCGCCTAAAAGTTGACGTCATCGTTACCTCCTCTGCGCCCGGTGCCTTGGCTGCCAAGAATGCAACCAGCACGATCCCGGTCGTCTTCGTGACAGCCGGTGATCCTGTTGACATGGGGCTTGTTACCAGCCTGGCGCGACCGGGTGGAAACATCACGGGGCTAACTACCCATGCCCCGGAATTAAGCGGGAAACGGCTGGAACTGCTCAAGGAGGTACTCCCCAGGACTACTAGGGTGGCCGTCCTGTGGAATCCGTCCAATCCAGGTTTTTCTGAAATGCTAAAAGAGATGCAAGCAGCATCACAAGCTCACGCATTACAGCTTCAATCCTGGAGGTGCGGAGCCTCGAGGATTTCGATGGCGCATTTGAATCCATAACGAAGGGTAATTCTCACGCCATTATCGTGGTGTCAGACCCGTTTTTGAATACTCACAATGGATTGATTTTGGACCTCGCAGTAAAGCACCGGCTGCCAGCGATGTACGGGGGCCCCGAACCCGTGGATGCTGGTGGCTTGATGTCTTATGCTCCCAGCTTCACCGACCAGTACAGTCGTGCCGCTACTTACGTGGACAAGATCCTCAAGGGTACGAAGCCCGCTGACCTCCCTGTGGAGCGGCCGATGAAGTTCGAGCTGGTGATCAATCTGAAAACCGCAAAGCAAATCGGCCTGACGATTCCGCCGAATGTGCTTTACCGGGCGAATAGGGTGATCAAATAAATTTTGGATTTTCGATTTTGGATTTTAGATGGCAGAAAGCAAAAGAACAGACAACGTTTGGTAACCAATTTTAGATAGTCGGAGCCATGAGGAAAAAGATTTTCATCTCTTTCCTAGCTGCATTGATGCTTAGTTCGGTGTATGTCGCGCGTGCGCAACAGCCGAAGAAAGTCCCACGGATAGGATTGTTTTTTGGTGCTTCTGCTTCGAGTAACATCGACCGAACCGAGGCATTCCGGCAAGGCCTGCGAGATCTGGGCTACATTGAGGGAAAAAATATCATGATTGAGTACCGCTTTGCTGATCGGAAGCTGGACCGGGTCCCTAGCCTGGTAGCCGAACTCGTGCAACTCAAGGTCGATGTCCTTGTTGCCCCGTTTCAAGAAGGAATCGTCGCAGCCAAGCAAGCGACCAAGACGATCCCCATTGTTATATCCACAGCACAGGATCCAGTCGCGACTGGGATAGTCGATAGTTTCGCGCGCCCGGGTGGAAATATCACCGGGCTCACCAGACTCACCCGAGAGTTGAGCGGAAAACGGCTGGAATTGCTTAAGGAGGTGGTTCCAGGGATGTTGCGTGTTGGAATCCTCTGGAATGCGGACAGCGTAGGGGCGTCTGTTGGGTTTAAAGAGTACGAGGCTGCGGCGCGCGCTTTGGAAATACAGCTTCAATCGCTGGGAGTACGAGGTCCCAGCCCGGACTTGGAGGGTGCATTTCAATCGGCGGCCAAGGCGCGTGCGAGCGCGCTCATCACGATCAGGAATCCCATACTTACAGATTACCCGAAGCAGATTGCGGAACTTACCACAAAGAACCGACTGCCCTCCATGCACGAGGGAACTGACTTTGTGGAAGCCGGTGGCCTCATGTCCTATGCGGCCGACGATCTTGAAAATCTTCGCCGCGCAGCTGTGTACGTCGATAAAATTCTGAAAGGCGCCAAGCCCGCCGACCTTCCCGTGGAAACGCCGACAAAATTGGATCTGGTGATCAACCTCAAGACCGCGAAGCAAATCGGCATAACCATCCCGGAGTCTGTGCTGTACCGGGCGGACAAGGTGATCAAGTAAACCGATTCTAGAGTCGCGATTTTCGATTTTAGATTTGCCGACTTTAATAAAGTAGCGAGCAATGAAGAAAAAGGTTCTCGTCTCTCTCCTGCCAATTTTGATTCTGAATTTCGTTTATCTCGTGGCCGCCGAGCAGCCGACGAAAGTCGCTCGGATAGGATTTCTAATTGCTGCCTCCCGTTCCGCTATATCGTCCCGCACCGAGGCATTCCAGCAGGGTCTGCGCGAGCTTGGTTATGTGGAGGGGAAAAACATTGTCATTGAGTGGCGATCTTCGGAGGGACAACTCGATCGCCTCCCCGCGCTCGCGGACGAGCTAGTACGTCTCAAGGTAGATGTCATCGTTACCACTAATTCGGGAGTAACCCGTGCCGCCAAGGAAGCAACTGTTACCATTCCGATTGTCATGTCGCAGGATAACGATCCTCTCGGCAACGGGTTCGTCGCCAGCCTCGCGCGACCCGGCGGCAACATTACTGGATTGGCAATCCTTGCCCCGGAGATAAGCGGGAAACAAGTGGAGCTTCTGAAGGAGATCGTTCCCGGGCTCTCTCGTCTGGCCGTTCTCGGGGCTTCGAATAGCCTGGGCACCGCACAAAACCTAAAAGAGACGGAACTCGCCGCAGCGGCATTTGGAGTGAAGCTTCATTACCTAGACGTACGAGATTCCAAGGATATTGAGAATGCATTTCGAATCGCAACTACGGGGCGTGCCGACGCAGTCCTTGTGCTGACAACCTCCATCCTCAATTCTCAGCGAAAACAGATTACAGATCTCGCGGCAAAGAGTCGGCTCCCAGCGATATTCCCCTTTCCAGAATATGTAGAGGCTGGGGGTCTTATGAGCTTCGGCGCGAACTTCACCGATTTGTACCGACGCGCCGCTACCTATGTGGACAAGATCCTCAAAGGCGCCAAGCCCGCCGACCTCCCGGTGGAACAGCCGAAGAAGTTCGAGTTGGTGATCAATCTCAAGACCGCCGAGCAGATCGGCTTAACAATCCCGGGGTCTGTGCTATATCGGGCGGATAGGGTGATCAAATGAGAACGGGCAAGAGGCACAAGGCAATAGGCAACACAAAATTCATTTGGTCTGTCCTTGGCGCTATGCTCTTGGCTTTTGGCTTTCCTGCCGAAGCGCAGCAGCAGAAGAAGGTTTACCGCATAGGTTATCTATCGTCAACGGACCCGGCTGCTGATTCGCTCCGCGCCGAGGCATTTCGACAGGGGCTGCGCGAACTCAGCTATGTCGAGGGCCAGAACATTGTCATTGAGTACCGTTATGCTGAGGGAGTGGCGGACCGGTTTCCGAACCTTGCGGCCGAGCTGGTGCAACTCAAGGTAGATGTCATCGTTGTCATTGGCACTCTACCAGCCCAAGCTGCCAAGTATGCTACCGAAACAATCCCCATCGTGATGACATATGTTACCGACCCAGTAGGAACAGGATTGGTCGCCAGCCTTGCGCATCCTGGCGGGAACGTCACAGGGTTGTCCAATCTCTTCCAAGATGTAGGTGGAAAACAGCTGGAACTACTCAAGGAAGCGTTCCCTAAGATCTCGCGTGTGGCAGTCCTCTGGGATCCAGCTAACGCTTCCAACGCGCTCTGGCTGGGCGAGCTGAAGGTCGCAGCCGCGGCATTGCGGATCACACTGCAACCCCGAGAAGCTCACGATCCTGATGATTTGGAGCCTGCATTTGCAGCTATTAAGAGAGACGGTGCCAACGCCTTTGTCGTGCTACTGAATGCCCTCGTCAGTAATTACAGAGCACGGATCGCGAACTTTGCCGCCAAGAGCCGGTTACCGGCAATGTATCCACACAGCGGTTTCACGAACGATGGCGGGCTCATGTCCTTTGGGCCAAACCCTCTTGATTCGGCCCGGCGTGCAGCCGTCTATGTGGATAAGATCCTAAAAGGCGCCAAGCCTGCCGAGTTGCCAATCGAGCAACCAAAAAAATTAGAGTTTATCATCAATCTGAAAACCGCCAAGCAGATGGGATTAGTAATCCCGGGGTCTGTGCTGTATCGAGTTGATAGAGTGATCGAATGAACCTTGGCCTCTAGACATCCTTTTTTTCGAACCACTTTATTATCTCTGACTTCAAGAAGCGCCAACTTTTTCCTACTCTCCGTCCCGGAATCGTCCTATTCCGGGCAAGCTTGTAGATCGTTCTCTGGTGTAGTTTTAGGAGCTTAGAGACCTGTCCGACGGTTAGGATCTCATCGTCCTCTTTGCTACTCTCGGCCATATCGCCGGGGCTAATCGTGTCGGACTGAGCTACGCCGTCGTGGCCAGATCCGGCAATGCTTGATTCGTAAACGGATGCCAAAATCTTGCGCTTCCCTTCATTGTTCACGCGCGGCAATATCCGGACGCATCAGCAGCACGGAAGACGATTGGCTTACGCACGAGAAGTTGAGAGAGATTAGACAGTGCTGGAAAAGCCTTCCAATCCACGACCTGCCTCGTGCAGCAATCATGACCAGATCGATGTCTCCTCTGAGCGCATATTGCTTCATGACCTTCCTCAGCGGGCCTGCATAAATGTCTAAAGCCACTATCACATCTCTCTCGCGCAGCGCTTCTAAGGAGAGAAAAGTACTCTTTTCGTCCACTAGTCTCTCCTCTTCGACCACCGATGGCATTGACTGGCCTTGGAACCAATCAAGACCCTCAACGGAGTAATGGACGAGCAGGGTGACTTTGCAACCAGGCCGGGCGATTTGTTCGAGGTAAGGAAGTATATCCTCGATTCTGTCATTTCTCCTCAGAGGAACCAGAATTTGCCCGGTCACTTTCTTTGTTCGATGAGAACCGGCCTCCAAACACGGCAGCCTGGCTCTCAATCGATCCCGATCGTCTGGTCTAGGAAAATCGTCGCGTCTCCAGTGGAAAGATTGGTGATGCCCCGTGCCGGCTCATAGTGATGAGCCGAACAGTCATTGTCGATGTTGCCGGCGCTGCCGCCGCTGATGCACGCGTTTCCGATGATGAGCCAGGGGCCGCCTGGAGCAGGCGGTGGAAATGTGGAATTGAAGGTCGGTTCCAGGTGTCCAAAATACCGTCCCCGGATAGTGTCGCCGTCCGCATTCGTAAGCTTGAAAACACCGCCAAAGAAGGAACCATCCGCGCGAACACAGTGCGATTGCTCATCGACCACGGGACCAAGGAAAGTCGCGTCCCCGGCTCCGACCACTTCAAGCAGCCCAACGACTGGCGAAGACCCGTGTTGGTCAACGCAACGTCCCGGCGGCGGCTCGACCAGCCTGGTGGTCGTTTGCAGGTCCGCGCGAAAACGCTTCCGTTCGTGCGCCTCGGCTAGTGAACCATCTATGGCTATCGAAGAGATGGTTAGATTGGTGCCAATAAGAGTCACAGCGAAAATCACAACCAGTGTTATGCGTTTCATTTGCTATTCCTCCTTGCGTTGTCCATCGACATTCCCTCGAGCGTCATCTGTGCCATACTTCGTGCGCAGGCCCAGGGAAAATCATAATCATTAGAGCGCTCCAATCGTTTCCGTTTAGCTACTCACGCGGATAAATGCCGAGATAGTTGGGTGCTGGAGCACCGATCGTTCCTCCGCTCTGGTGATAGTCGATCCACGCTTCCAACGCGTCGATCTGCTCGTCCACCAACTCATTGAACTGCGTTCCGCCGTGGCCCATTCCGGGGATGTAATATACCGCCAGGAATCTCTCCGCATTGTTGCGCCCGAGGGTCTTTTCGATCAGCCGCTTGTAGCCCGCGGTCTCATTGGGAGAAACCGTCGTGTCGGACGTGCCGTGCATAATGATCACCGGCCGCTGCAGGTCGCCCGTGAGGTCGAGCTTGCGCAGCTCCCGTTGCACGTACTTCGGGCTTTTGTCCGGCTCCCATAGTCCGAGCTCGTCATCGGTCAGTGCGCCGCCGTTCGGATTGAACGTCGGGTCGAACCGGGTCATGGAGTCGCGCAGGTAGCCGACCAGGGCCGGATATTGCTCCTTCCATGTCGCCTCGGAGCCCATCAACCGGCCGGCATTGTAGCGGAACCCACACTTCAGGCTCGGGGTGCAGTCGAGGAGCGCGGGAATGTCGTAGATGTTGTGCAGCGCCCGCAGTTGCGCCTGCGTGAGCGGCGGGGAGAGCGGTGTTTTGAACGGCTCCCAGGCCGGATCGGCCGCCCGCTTCGCGATGATGTCGTCGATGCGCGGGGCGATCACGTTGTAGTTGCGAACCACCGTTGCGACGCCGCCCCATTGGCTGACTTGCGAGTTGTAGCCGTAGCCCGCGATGCCGCCATCATAGAGATTCGGGAAATCCTCCAGCATCCATTTGGTATGATGGCCGCCGTTGGAAGCGCCCATGATCAGCGTGCGTGAGGATGCCTCCCCGTAGTGCTCCTTCACCGTCTCGTTCATGTAGAGCGTCAGCTCGACGAGGCGCTGGCGCGATTCGTAGTACGTATCTTCGGGCTGGTCCTTGATCGTGACACGGTTCCATCCCTCGTCGCTTGCGGCGAAGGCATAGCCCTTCGCCAGCGCCGCCGGCAGGAATGCCCCGGTGTTGAACTCCGTTCCGGAGAAGCCGCGCGTATGAATGACAACCTTTCCATTCCACAACAGTGGCAGGAAGATCTGGAAGTGGGCGTCGTCGAGAATGACACCATGGATATAGCGATGCTGGACCGGCGTTGTCCGGACTTCGTCGGTGTCGATGATCGCCTCGATGGCGTGGGCATTGACGCTGAACGCGCCGAGTATCAACAGTAGCGCGACGAAGCGGTACAAGGCAGGTACGCGAAATCGCGGAACGCGAAATAAAACTCTAATCACCTTTATGTTTTCGATTTTCATAACGGCCTCCTTTCTTGTTTCCGCCTAACTTCTTCAGAATCTGCCCGGCGACTAGGCGCAAACTACGTGCCGATCCCGGGATCCGGGAACACTCAAACAAAACTTCTGAATTGCGGAGGAAATTTTGACTGGAGAATTGAAGTGAAGGTAAAAAGAAGATAGGAAGCGTGGCTTTTAAGTCACTCCCCCCGTGTTAGAAATGACTCACTGAATTCGAAAGCACTGCATCAGCCTCAGGAGATGACGCCTTTCGATACTAAGAGCTTTGACCTGACCGTTCGATTGCAGTGATTTCGCGGGAGAGTTCTAGTAACCTGTTTTCATCAATGAGACAAACATAAAAGCGAAAATTGCTCTTTGGTTGACTCGGGAACTGTGGTCCTGATCACGGCTCACGCACAGAGAACCGCGGCTCATATCGCTCTCCTTTTTTCGTGATACTGGCGGCAAGAGCAAGGGCCAAAGCTTTTCGGGCTAGCGCGGCAGCGACCTACAAAATCTATTTTACTATGGTCGGCGCAGCTTAGTGCTACTGCTCTCCAACTCGTATGTCGCGCCGCCCGGACCACACATACGACATTTTCCTTCCCGTCTTCTTTGCAGGCATTGGATGCAAATGGTGGAGGAATCAACGCTCGTTGATTCCACCCACTTTTCGGTGTAACTGCGAGTGGGCCAGGCGGTGCAATCAAAACAGATGTGCCAAGCGGCAGTTTGCGTTCGCTTTCTCGCAAACAATTTCCATAGAACCCGTCGCTTAGACGCAGCCTCAAATCGTGCGCATCGGACGCAGAAAAGCAAAAAGAAAAGACCGCCTACGAGAATCTAGCAAGCGGTTGAGCGCAAACAGCGTGCAGATCCAGGAATGCGGGGACTCTGAAACTAAACGTCTGAAGTGTGAGAGAAATTTTGGCTAAAGGATTGAGATGAAACTAGACGGAAGATAGAAAGCGAGTCTTTTGAGTCACTCCCCCCGGTGTCGAAAAAGACTCACTGAATCCCGAAACACTTCATTAGCGCCTTTGGAAGTGAGTTAGCGCGATCGCCCCGATCCTTGAAAGCTGACGCGTTATTGGAGGTATCAAGAAGGTCACGTTGTGCCTCACTTGATCACTTTATCCGCTCTTGCCAATACGTTCGGTGGAATCGTCAGGCCGATCTGCTTCGCGGTCTTTAAATTGATCACCAACTCAAACTTCGTTGGTTGCTCGACCGGAAGTTCGGCGGGCTTTACTCCCTTCAGGATTTTGTCCACGTAGGTAGCGACGCGCCGATACAAATCAGTATAACTCGGGCCGTAGGCCATGAGCCCACCAAGTTCCACATACTCTGCCGAGTAAAATATCGCTGGAAGCTGGCTCTTGACTGCGAGTTCGACAACCTGTCTTCGATTAGAATTGAAGATGGTGCTCACCAGCACCAAAGCTGCGCCAGCACGCCCTTTCCTGGCGGCTTGAAACGCAGGCTCAATATCCTCGCGGCCATGTATATCCAGGTATTGAATTTTTACTTTTAACGCCTCTGCGGCGAGTTCAATCTCTTTTAACGTTTGTGAGTTGCCCGGTTCGATTGAACTCCCCAAAACAGCCACGCGGGAGAGCTTTGGGATAATCTCTTTCAAAAGCTCCTGTTGTTTACCGCTTAGTTCCCGGGCAAGTGTTGCCAATCCAGTGATGTTGCCACCCGGTCGCGCAAGGCTGGCCACGAATCCATTTCCAACAGGATCGTTATCCTGCGCCATGACAATGGGAATCGTCTTTGTCGCTTCCTTAAAGTGAGGAGTTACTGCGGGTCCAGCGGAGACAATGATGTCGACCTTAAGACGCACTAGCTCAGCCGCAAGGTCAGGCAGGCGATCAGGTTTTCCCTCTGCCCACCGATACTCAATGACAATGTTTTTCCCCTCCACATACCCAAGGTCCCGCAGACCCTGCCGGAATGCCTCGATGCGCTCCCGGATGGCCGAAAGGGAGGCACCACTTAGGTATCCTACCCGAGCGACTTTCGTCGGCTGCTGCGCTTCAGCACTTACCCCCTGCGCCACGGTAGCAACTACGATCAGAAAAAGCATAAGACTTCTTTTCATAAGTCCCTCCTCGGCCAAGGACTGGCTGAAATAAGTCATTGCGCAGCAGCCAAGCCCAGGCTGGCTGCCCAACGGTTATGCCACAATAGGAAACCTGTTCACAACGTTATGACGACGCGATCGGTTGTCATCGTCGCGGGAGTTCTAGCGCGCCCTCGTCGGGGTGGCCAGAGAATTTTGGCAAGAGTAGACAGTGACGGCAAGAGCAAAGGCCAAAGGTCAAAGGCTGTCCAGGCTACCTGGCAACGGCCTACAAATCTATTATTTTATCATGGTCGGCGCAGACTTAATGCTACTGGTCTCCAAGTCGTACATCGCGCGCGGATCACACATACGGCATTTCCCTTCCCGCCTTCTTTGCAGGCATTGGATGCAAATGGCGGAGGGATCGACGCTCGATAATTCCACCCACTTTTCGGTGTAAGTGCGAGTGGGCCAAGCGGTGCAATCAACGCAGATATGCCAAACGTCGGTTTGAGTTCGCTTTCTGCAAACAATTTCCATTGAGCACCCGGCCACAGAAAGAATCATTTAATATTCCGTTTGTAGCCCAATTGATTAAATCAGCGCCTCGGACGTAAAAAAAAGACCGCCTACAGAACGACCGAGAAATCTGCCAAACGACGAGCGCAAACAGCGTGCCGATCCTGGACTCGGGAGAGACTTGATCTAAGCCTCTGAATGACAGAGAAAATTTTGGTTGGCGGATTGAGATGAAACGAGAACGAAAGCCGGAAGCGTGTCTTTTAAGTCACTCTCCCCGTGCTAAAAAAGACTCACTGCATCCCAAAACACTTCATCAGCCTCAAGAGATGGCGCCGCTCGATACCCAGGAGCTTGGCTGCAGCCGCGCGATTACCCTTAGTCTGTGAGAGCGCCTTAGCGATAATCTGCTGCCGGCAGGCATCGAGCGCCTCCCGATAAGGTAAACCGTCAACGAGCGCGTCCGGCCCTTTGCTGACGATTGCCGGCGAGAGATCTTGTAGAGTGATTTGAGGACCATGGCCCAAGACGATAGCCCGCTCAATCACATTGGCCAGCTCACGTACATTTCCGGGCCAGTCGTAAGACAATAGCTTTTCCATAGCCTCGGGTGTTACTTCGGTGAAGTTTTTCTTCGTCTCTTTGGAAAAACGTTGCAAAAAATAATGAACGAGGGCCGGGATATCCTCTTTTCTTTCCCGCAAAGCCGGCAGCGCAATCGGGATAACGTTAAGGCGGTAGTAGAGATCGTCACGGAAACGTCCCTGTTTGACCAGCTCTTCTAGGTTTCGATTGGTAGCGGCGATAATCCTCACGTCCACCTGTATCGGCTTCGTTGAACCCACTCGTTCAAACTCCCTTTCTTGTAGGAATCTCAACAGCTTCGTTTGAATCTCGGTGGAAACATCGCCGATTTCATCGAGAAAGACGGTCCCACCATGCGCCAATTCCATTTTTCCCTTCTTGAGCTGGTGCGCTCCCGTAAAAGCTCCCTTTTCGTGGCCGAAAAGCTCGCTTTCAAAGAGTTCCTTAGAAAGACCGACACAGTTGACGGCAATGAACGGTCCCGACTTTCTCTCGCTCCAGTTGTGAATCGCGCGAGCAAAGAGCTCTTTGCCGGTGCCGCTCTCTCCCAGGAGCAGCACAGTGGACTTCGTGGTGGCCGCCATCTTGGCCGACTCTACGGCTCGATTCATCTTACTGCTTTTACTTACGACTAGATGGTAGCGCTCTCCCGCCTCGCGGGAGAGAATCGCAACTTCTCTTTTGAGCCGTTCCCGCTCCATGGCCCGTTCGACCACGAGCGCGATGTAGCTTGGCTTGAGAGGCTTCGCAACGAAATCATAAGCCCCGTCTTTCATAGCCTGCACTGCCCGCTCGATGGTCCCGTAGGCTGTGATGATCACCACGCCCACATCGTTTTGTTTTTTCTTGATCGCCTTCAAGGCTTCAAGACCGTTCATATCGGGCAGCTCGATATCGAGGAAAACCATCTGCGGACTTGCCTCATCCAAAAGCTCTAAGCCTTGGCTTGCGGTTAGGGCTGGAACCGGCCGATAGCCCAGAGATTCCAGGCGGTCTTTTAAAACCTCTTGGACATCCGGATCATCATCGATGATCAGGACGGTTCCTAGCGGAGCGGCCATCTCTCAATCTCGTTCTTTCTGCACGAAAAGCCCGGAGTTCTCCCGAGAAACAACATCAACCACTTCTCCAGCTGGCAGCACGAAAAAGAAAGTGCTTCCCTTGCCCGGTTCGCTTTGTACCCAGATTTTTCCCCCATGCATCTCCAGCAGTTTTTTGGCGATGGTTAAGCCGAGCCCCATGCCTTTTATTTTTGGGCGAACCGCTTGCGGTATCTGATAAAACTCGTCGAAGATTTTGTCTGCTTCCTCCGGTGGGATACCCGGGCCGGTGTCGGTAACCGATACCTGCACGCATCCGTTACCGTCTCGCCGGGCGGCCACTGTCACTTTACCCTGTGGCGGAGTAAATTTGACGGCATTGCCTATGAGGTTATTCAGCACCTGGACGATCCTGTCTCGGTCCACCCATGCCGTTAGGTTGGCATCCATCGCGCCAATCTCCAAATCAACCGGCTTTGTCTCTGCTATTGGTTTTAGACTTTCTGTGACCTCAGTGATCAAGCTAGCGAGCGACACATTTTTCGCCTTGATATCCATCTTCCCCGATTCAATGACAGAGAGATCCAGGAGATCTTCGATCAAAAGATTGAGGTGCTCTGCGTTCGTCTGTACGCGCGCAAGGTAACGGGCTTGCTTCTCATTGAGTTCACCGGCAATGCGGTCGAGCACATTATCGGTTGAACCGATAATGGCATTGAGCGGGGTTCTTAGCTCGTGGCTTACATTCGCCAGGAATTGCGATTTATGTCTATTAGCCTCGCCAAGCTCTACATTTGCTGTCTGGAGTTGAGCGGTCTTCTCTTTGAGTTCCTCAAAAAGATTGATGTTATCGATGGCAACCCCCAGTTGATCCGTCATGGATTCGATCAAGCGAATTTCCTCGGCAGTGAGCCTTCGGGCTTCGTGCCCATTGCAAACTATGCACCCCAAGCACCGTCCCTTGCTTTTTATTGGAAAAACCGCGAAGAACCGATAGCCAATTTTTTTTGAGGCCTCACTGTGAGTCCACTCCTGATAGCGGGGATCGGCCTGGATGTCCTCGAAGATCATAGGCTCAGCGGTTTCTGCCACTGTGCCAACCATTCCTTGCCCTCGGTGAAATGTTTGCGGCACCAGACCATCGGAGTCGAATCCAAACGCAGCCGTTAAATGAAGCTCATCTCCCCGGCCATCAAGAAGAAAGATTCGCGTCGCATCAAGGTGAAAGACGTCGCTGATTTTTTTTATCACCTCCTGCAGCACTGGTTTTACTTCCAAAGATTGGCTAGCCGCAGCAGTCACATCGTATAAGGCGGATAATTCCCGGGTGCGGTTTTGTACCTGTCGTTCCAATGTGTCATAGGACGCTTTTAGCTTTTCCACCATCCTATTGAACTCCTCCGCTAGTAACTCGATTTCATCGCCCGTCTTCACCGCCAGCCGAAAGTCCAGGTCCCCTGCCCCGATTCGTTGCGCGCCGAGGCGCAACGTTTGTAACGGCCGCACCACCCGCCGCGCAACATAGATGCTGGCCAGCAGCGCCACCCCAAGGCCGACCAAGAGTAAACCATACTTACGAAGCATAGAGGCGTAGAGGGATTCATAAGCCTCGCTAACTGGCCGCTCAACGATGACCGCCCATTCTAAGCCAGGAATCGCCGCAGAAGAGCTAAAGACCTTTCGTCCCTGTAAATTAAGGGCAACTAGCGGTTTAGGCTTAAGCGCCCCTTGTGTGGATTGGAAGGCAGATTTTACCTGGTCTAAATCAGCGACGCGTGTCCGCTGAAGCACTAAACTGATATCCGGATGAGCGATGAGCTCACCGGAACGCGTCACTACATAGGCATAGCCGGAGTTTCCCGCCTTAACGGCTGAGATAACTTCTCCTACGTACCGCAAATCTACTTCGGCTCGGAGGACGCCGATCACATTTCTGGGAAGTTGCTCGATGGAGACGGCGAGGCCAATGTACGGCTCGGAACCGCGGACAAAATAGACTGGGCCGAAATACGTCTTACCCTGCAATGCTGTTTGAAACCCCGGAGAGGACCTGTGATGCATTGTCTGGTCTTGCCTCTTGGGAAAAGTACGTTTGAAACGGGCGACTTGGACCCGGTCGAACCCGTCCGTATCGATTGCAGTCAGTTCAGTTATCGAAGGAGATATGAGTAGGAGTCTCTCTAACTCAAATTTGTATTTCGGCGACAGCCCTTCGACAGCCATGTCTCGACTTTTGGCGGTTGCTCTCATCCCGCGTTCGATGCCGAGAATAAACTGCTCGATCCTGAAGGCCGCGCCGGTAGCCATTTCATGCTGCAAAAGCGCAATGTGATCACGCGTGTCATGATAAGAAAAATACAACTCCACTAGACCGCTGACGATAAGCCCGCCGCCAATGAGGACAAGAGAAGTAGCAAAGTAATGGCGTACGAGACGGCCGCGGCGGCGGCCGCGAAAGAGCCTGACGAAAGGTTCTAAAAACTTTTGCCGCGGTCCCATCGCCACCCTGAGTTATTAGATTTATCTGATCCCGCTCCAATGCCGACTGCCGAGTTTCCCGGACAGCGAGGAGTCAGTTGAGACCAGCCGGGGCCGAATGAACCGATTAGGCCAGAGAATTACGGATCGCAGTTGCTGCCGGATCGGCATCAACCGGTCGAAGCGTGGAGAATCTACTATCCAAGAAAGGATTTTGTCAAATGAAGGCGGGAGTGGCTGGTGGAGAACGCTGCTGTGAGTGACTTAAATCAGTTCGACCAGCATCGTCGAAGGGGCTCCGGAAAGGTATCGGTTAACTTTTGGCGGTCACCCTTCGAGAGTCTCGGGGTGACCGGGCATTGTCTAGGTTTAGCCCTCCGCTACCGGCAGATTCAAACAGTGCTTTTACTTCTTAACGACGTACCAGTTGTTCTGGATATCGTGGGCTAGCTCGTGCTTTTCGACGGACTGGAAGCCAGCGCGGGCAAGATACTCGCGCGTTTTCTCCTCGCCCCACATCGCTCCCAGGCCTTCGCCACCCTGCGCCAGCGATACGGTCATGCAGTGCATGCAAGAAACGGTATAGAGCAGTGTGCCCAATGGATGGTCAATATTCTTATGAACTTGGCTCGATCCCTTGATGTCTTGCATGAGATATGTGCCGTCACTCTTTAGCGCCCGATGAATACCTTTAAGTACATTCAGGGGTTTGGCCTGATCGTGGATTGCGTCAAAGGTCGTGATCAAATCGAACGCTTCCTGCTCGGCTTTCTCATGAAATTGACTCAGATCCGAGACGATAAACTCCACGTTGCGGAGCTTCTTCTCAGCCGCTTCCTGCCACGCGACGAGGACTGCCTCACCTGAAAGATCCATTCCCGTGAAGCGGCTTTTTGGATAAAGTTCCGCGAGCCGATTCATGATGCGGCCGCGGCCGCAGCCGACGTCGAGCATCTTAAGGCCCTTCGCCAGCTGGTCGGCGAGCCCAGGCACAAGCGGCACGATGTGAGATTCCAGTGATGAAAGTACAGACTGGCCGCTATCTTCAGCCATCACGTCGTGAAATCGCGGAAACTTTGCATAAGGTACCCCGCCACCGTTTTTGAAGCATTCGACGATGTCGTCCTCGACGCTGCCGAGCAAGCTGATGTATTGGGTGAACACCGCAATATTATCCGCTCCGGCTTCCCGCGTCAGAAACGCGGCATGCTCTGGGGGGAGCAAATAACGCCTCGACTCCGGGTCGACGTCAATTACACGGCCCGTGACCATGGCGCCGAGCCACTCGCGCACGTAACGCTCATTGAGTCCGGTATGACGTGCGATTTCATCGGACGTAGACGGTGTTAGCCTCCGCATCGCGTCGAACAATCCCACGCGGTGACCGACGGCAATCATGAGACATAGAGCGCCGTCGTTGAGTGCTTTTAACAAACGCCCCGCAAAGGCCTCGGCTTTCGTCGAGTCGATCTCCGGCTTCTTTGTCGAATCGGACATACCGTCCATTCTAAGAACTTATATCGCTGATGCAAATGCTAATTTTCGGGAAGGTCGTGGAAACGCGGATCTTATGGTTGACGCGCTGTCTCAGCCGGCGCCGAAGATTGGATGATCGGCAGATACTCCTGAGCAAACACCGCGATGGCCTCTGCCAAATCGGTTCCCGTTCGCTCCAAGTTTGTCCGGGCCCGGAGTTTCGTTCCTATTTCCAGCTGGATCGCATCAATACCGCGGCCACGATGACTGCCGTAGGTTTGCACGATATAGCCACCCACATAACGCTGTTCTTTGTGGGGCTCTATGGTCGAGGGCAAAACCCTGTATCCCATTTGCTCCAATTGGTTGAAGATGCTTTTCGGGCCGGTAAGCGCTTCCATGCCGAAGCGCTGAGTCAGTGACACCACGGTCTTGCCGTTACCGGTCCCCCGGTAGATTGCCTCGACCTCGCTTCCCTGTCCGTGAATGTCGAGCAGTAATCCGCGCCCCCATTCTCGACTTATCCGGTCGTGGGCCTCCCGCAACGTGTTGTGGTAGACGTCGTAGTAAGTTTTTGCCTCTCTTGACTCGTATGCGCTCTCGGTGGGCCGGTTAGCGTCTAGATATTTCCGCTCGACGCGGGCGACAACCAGGAAGGGTTTTGCGTTCAACCTTCTCTCCAGCCCCATAGCAATGGTCTCCGCTAACTCATCCGTGTTGTTATCGCGTCCGGTAGCAAATTGAATCACTCCCGCTCCACGCCGGGCGGACACCCCGGGGATTGACTGGCGGCCGCCGTGAGGCGCGGATATTATGATCGGTAACATTCCCGCCCATACCGTCAACAGTTCTTGACGCTCCGATGGGTCTTGCGCGAAGCCTTCGAAAGAGCAGAGAAAGAGTCCAGCGAAGAAAAAGATTATGAGATGACCATATCGTTGCAGTGCTGTAATCACCGAGCGATTGGAAAAATTGGCTTCTCTTAACAAAATAACACCTCTTATTCCTTACGTGAGACGCGAGGCGTGAGCAGCGACGGGTTTGTGCCCGGCGGTCCCAAGTGCTCGATCACGTACCCGTCAGGATACGTGGGATGTCTCATCTCAGTGCGCAGCCGCGGCTTCTTAAGCGGGGGTAACCAACGCGCGAATCCCGCACGCAAACGCAGGGCGCCTGGGACAAGCCAACGCATCAAGCGCGACGACTGCGGAAAGCCAAAAGACTCAATAGGCCGATCGTCCAGCAGGGCATAAATCGTTGAGCGCACTATGGGTGCCAGAAAACTCGGAAACCAACTGACAAACAATTCGCGAGTCGCCCTGCCTACTCGCCGATTGGCTTCCGTGAAACGATAGTGTTGTCTCTCATAGTCCCTATTAAAGCGTTCGAAAACTCGATAGTCCGCGGGAATGTCGCGGATTTTCATTCGCTGGCCGACTTCACGCCAAAAGTAAAAGTAACCCAGGCGCTCCTGCTCGCAGAGCAAACGCCAACCGAATCGTTCGTTCCAACGGATCGGCTCAAAGATAAAAGTGGACAATACATACAGGAAATCTTCGTTGGCGATGGCGAAGCGGCCGTGCAACTGGTTTAGGCGGCGGAGGGCGCGCTTGCCGCGCTCGCTGTCATAGCCCCATTCCAGCAGCTCGCTGACGATGATATCCGTGTCGTCGTAACGCTTCTGGGATCGCTTCGAAAACTCCCCCGTCTGGTCAAGCAACGCCGATATGCTCGGGATACAAAAGGTCCGAAAGAGGGCAAATTCCAATGCCCTCGTCGTATCAAACGGAAAATCGTAACAGGTCGAGAGAAAAATAATACGCTGGTGATCCTGCTCGGGATCCAGCCGTTCAATGGCATGTAGGATCGCGTAGCGGGACATGGCAGAGTTGACCCGGCCCGGTTGCCACTAATTTCGACAGCGTAACAAGACTTTTAGCGTTCTCACTTTGCCTCAGGCACTTTCTTTTTGAGCGCGTCAAGAAAAGCCGCCGGGAAAGGTTCGCTGTTCAGCTCAATGGCTCGCTTGGCTTTCAACCAAGCTTCGGAATATCTCTCCTGTTCGTACAGCGAAAACGCCCACTCTCGCCAACTGCGGGCATAATTGGGATCCATCTCCAAACTCTCGGCGAAGCGATTATTCGCGATCACAAAATGCTGCGCGCGGTCGAGTTGCTTATCCGCTGACAGCCGCACCCCGTAGGCGGAATGCACCGCCCCCAGATCAGACAGCAGCGCCACTCTTTGCTTTGGATCGTCGATCAGCTCTCTCGCCGTTTCAAGTTGCTCAATGGCCTCGGCCAACTTTCCCTGCTCGCTCAAGACAGCCCCGAACCCCCAAAAGGCCTGGTAGTTTTTTGGGTTAAGCAACCAGGCTTCGTTGAATCGTCGCATAGCAACGTCGATCATGCCTCTCCTGACACTCGTCCATCCCTGCTCTGCCAAAGCGCGACTTGCAGCCTGCCGGTTGCCGAATCTCAAGGTAGCATCCCGGATGACGTCTTCGTCGACTTTCTTCAGGTTTTCCGGTCGAGTTATTCCAGGCTGGCCGTACATCGGCAATTTCTCGGTGGGATCGCTCTGGGCCGCAGCCGTACCTACCCGGAAAATTGTCAGCGCGATGGCGAGCAACAAAAAACGCGGGCAGCAATGAGCTTGTTGGATCTTCGAACTTGAATTGCGCATGCAGTGATTTTTTGTTTTCCAGTCGCGTCATCATAGCAGTGTGGAAACGCTTCCGCCACATTTCTTTGCCTAAACTTGACACTTCTTGAAGTTCAGAGCTATTTTGACGGCAAACTTAAATCACAGGAGAAGTCGATGATCGAAGGACTCAAAGATAAGGTAGCGATTGTGACGGGTGGCGGACATGGCATCGGTCGGGCCTACAGCTTAGGCTTCGGGGGCGCCGGTGCGAGGGTGGTCGTCGCCGACATCGACGAGCCAGCAGCCGTGAAAGTAGCAAAAGAAGTCAACACTCAGACGGATGCCAAGGCGCTGTCGGTAAAAGTCGATGTGTCCAACGAAAAATCGGCGCAACTGATGGTGCAGACGATCCTGGAGCAGTTTGGCCGCATCGACATCTTGGTTAACAACGCGGCGATATTCGCCACCATCCCCATGAACCGCGGCGGCATCGACTCCATCGACCCGGCGGAATGGGATCGCATGATGGCGGTTAATCTAAAGGGCTTATTTTTTTGTTGCCGCGCGGTCTTGCCAACCATGCGCAAACAGAAATCAGGCAAGATCGTCAATATCTCTTCCGGCACCGCCTTGAACGGTAGCGCCGGCCGCATTCACTACGTCACGTCGAAAGCCGGTGTCATTGGCTTTACTCGTTGTCTCGCCCGCGAAGTGGGTGACGATAACATCAACGTCAACGCCATCGCCCCAGGCTCAACCCTGTCGGAAGACAACCCCAGCGAGGAAATCATTAAAATGCGCTCGGCAAGAGTCAGCGACCGGGCATTGAAGCGAGTACAACTACCCAAGGACCTGGTGGGGACGGTGCTTTTCCTCTCTTCACCGCTAAGTGATTTCATGACAGGTCAAACGGTGGCTGTCGACGGCGGTGTAGCCTTCTTATAGATTCTTTCGTTTGAAATGTTTGACCAAACGACTGCAAGAAATTTTCTCGCGCCAAGCCGCCAAGAGCGCAAAGAGAAAATATTTTCCCGTTTCCGAACTTGGCGTACTTTGCGTCTTTGCGGGAGTCGCCTCTTTTCCGATTCTGCAAGCCCATATCCAACCGAGAGTTTTAAATAGGTTTGGCTAACTCTATGTCTGCTTACCATCATCGGAGCCTTTTCGTCGGCGACATCAAAACTCATTTCCTCGAAGCTGGCCAGGGTCCCGAACTCGTCTTGCTGCATGGTGGGGAATATGGCGCATCAGCAGAAATAACCTGGAAGCACAACATCGGCTCCCTAGCGGAACGATTTCACGTGATCGCGCCGGACATGCTGGGTTGGGGCGGCACGGCCAAGATTTACAATTTTTCCGATCCAGCGGGTTATCGAATCAATCATTTAAGGCGCCTATTCGATCTGCTCGGCATTCATCAGGCATTTTTTGTTGGCAATTCAGCCGGCGGCGGCACCATTCTTCGCGCGGCCGTCATGGAACCGTCGCCGCTTCAAATCCGGAAAATGGTCACCATTTGCGGCAATGCCAGTGTTTTCAAGACTAACTCTCAAGCTGACCTCGATAATTATCTGCCATCTCTTGAGAATATGAAGAAAATCGTGGCCTTGCTTTACCACGACTCGAAGTGGCAGACGGAGGAAAATATTCGGGAGCGATACGAGAGCTCCATCATTCCCGGCGCCTGGGAAGCGTTGTCGGCGGCGCGGCTCAGAAGCCCCGTGCACCAGGCGGGCTCGACCACCGATGCATTCGTCAAAAAGCTCTCCCAACTGCGCATCCCGCTGCTTATTATGTCCTGCAAACATGACCCGCTGAATCAGCAAGACTGGGATATGCAATTCCAAAAGATCATCCCCGGATCCAAAGTACATCGCTTTGAGAATTCGTCGCATGAGCCACAGATCGAAGAGACCGAAGAATTCAACCGGGTTTTGATTGAATTTCTGTTCGCCGAGTAGTACACGATGCTTCGAGTCATCTGATGATAACCGGGGCGAGCTTATGAAAAAACCTTTGCTTGTCCACGCCCTATTGTTTGCAACCCTGCTCTATCTCTCCAACGTTCCCTTCGCCGTCGCTCAACTGACCAAGCTCAAGACTTCTTACAGTGCGCTGACGGCCAACATGGCGGCTTATTGGCTGGCAAAAGAAAACAGGCTCTTTGAGAAACATGGACTCGACGTTGACGTTGTCCTCATCGAAAGCGGCACAACAACCATCCAAGCACTCGTGGCCGGCGAGACTCAAATTGCGATGGGAGGAGGGACGGTCGCGGTGAGCAGCGCTCTCGCGGGCGCCGATCTGATTTCTATCGCCAGCATCGAGAGTCGCCTTCCCTACGGCCTGCTTGCCCAAAAGGAGATCAAAACCTTAGAGCAACTAAAGGGAAAAAGACATGCCATCTCTCGTTTCGGCAGCATAGCGGATTTGGGATCGAGGCTAATTCTGCAGCGTTTCGGCTTGACCCCGGACAAAGATATTACCTTTCTTCAAATTGGTGGGACCAGCACTCGCCTGGCAGCATTGAGTAAGAGAACCGTCGATTCGACGATTCTAACGCCGGAGTTCTTTTTGGTGGCCAAGAAGGCAGGATTTACGATCTTGGTAGACCCGACGCAGTACCAGATCGATTTTCCGCAACTGGAAGTCATCACAACGCGCTCGTTCGTGAAATCTCGGCCTGATGTTGTGACAAGATACCTCCGCTCGATCATCGAGGGAATCTACCTATTCAAAAATGATCGTGAAGCGAGCATTCGAGCCTTGACCAAATATCTGCGAATCGACGACCGAGAAACACTGGAAGAAGTTTACCGGATCTATTATGAGATTTATCAGCCGATTCCGTATCCTTCAGCTTCTGGGATTCAAACCCAGTTGACCTGGATGGCCGAACGAGATCCCCGCGCCAAGAATGCCAAGCCTGAGCAATTCATCGACGGGAGTTTTCTGCGCGAGATTGAAAAAAGCGGATTCGTTGCCAAGCTGTACCAGAAGTAGTCCGGATGCCAATTGTTACAGCTTGCTCTGGCGTCGGCCACCGAGGACCGTCGGCACAGCCTACCTGCGCCGACGGGTTGTGGATCTGCCACAACATCAGTTGTTGCCACGCGGTCGAAGGCTTGACTGTTTACCACCTCCTAAATATATCCTTCTCAACCTTCACAAAACCGAACATTTGAAATTCTCCAGTCGTCGAATTAATAAAATGATTCAGGCGTGAGCAGATCACCAGGTAGGTGCCGGGCTTTGTAAACTGTACTACTTCAACGCCGTCGCGGCGTGTGATGGTAGTCGTGGGAGTAGTACCAAAACTAGTGCTAAAGCAGGGCCCACGGTAAATTCTATTATTGGGGTCATTGAAGACGCCACCTGCCGTAGTAGGACAATTAGTAGCCGGCTCTATGACACTTGTATCAATGTCCTCAGGCTTAGTTCCGTCACCGTAGATGTTTAGAACATGTCCACCGCCAATGATGAAATTGACCGTGTCGCCTTCTTTTATAGTGACCTTTTGGGGTATGAGTATGTCAGCAACACCCACCCCCATAGGCGGGTCACCAACCAGCCTATCCAGGGGCGCTCCCATGAGGTCAGGTTTATTCGGGTCCCACAGCCCAAAGCTGACGGCGACGTTGCGACTGCGCCAATCATCCGCAATCACCGAGGAAGTGCTCAGGGCGATGCCAATAAAAGTCAAAACGTAAATCAACGAGAGTATCATTCGTTTCATTTGGTTTTCCTCCTAAGTTGTTGAACTCATAATATTGTCTCAACAAATTCCGTGGGGCGCCGCCGGCGAAGGGTCGTGGAAACCTTCGCGGGTATGCTTAACCGCATGGCGGACTTCTTTGCGCTGCCCTGCGGTGAGACTCGAATTGCTCCATCGTTGACTCCAGCTTTCCAAACGAATGAGAGCCCCTATCGGCGACGGTTCGACCCAAGCGTCACTACTTGTTGTAGTGCAGCTTCTAGCTCCGATCCCGTCACCAGCCCCTCGAATTTGGCGCGGATGATTCCCTGCCCATCTACGACGAAAATCCACGGCTCAGTGAATAGGCGCCATTCCTCGACCGTTGGAAACACTTTCTTGTCGGCAAAATCCTGCCAAATCTCCTGGTGAATGAAGGCCACTCTTTTGCCATAGGTCGGCAGCAGCGTACGAACGATATCGACGACTGGGCCACACATGCGGGTGGTACAGAACTGCGGGGTTGCAAAGACAATGAGTTGCGGCTTTCCTTGCGCGATGGCATCTGCGATTCGAACCTGATGCAGGCGCGGATCAGGCCGCGGGCTGGTATCGATCTGACGCAAGTTCTTGACGTCGCGAGCAATGAGATTACGGGTCCGCGGCGCGGCGGACCCGACCGATGGCGTGGATGCAACTTCCGTTACAATAACCGCCAGGCGGACGGGTTCGAACACAACGCCAGCCTGGCTCACGAGCAGTTCAACTCCCCAATCACCCGCCCGAGTGAAACTTAGCTGCGCGACGTAGAGACCCCGAACACCCGAGTCGTCAGCATGTATGTGTTCTGTTCCATCCGCATGGCGATGCACCGAACGCTCTTGCTTCACATTCTGGACGGCTTGGTAAAGAACCTTGAGTTCGGCCGTTAGTTTGGCTTCTCCCCCGTCGATGTCATAAAGGCGCAATTTTACATCGGCGCCTTCGAGAAGCTTCCCGGCGTTCAGCAACCCGAAGGCGAAACGGTTCTGCCCTACCACCAATTCAGACGTGGTAATAAGCGGCTGAAGCCCGTCACCCGGCTCGCCTGCGAGATCTGCCGCCGCCGACCGACCACCGATTTGAGTGGGATAACTCGCAACTAAAAGAACAATCGCAAAAACAGCTCGGCAAAGCGGTCGCTCCATTACCCTTCTCCTCGGCTGCAAGCCAACCCAACTAGACTGCGCTTTTAGATTTGGTCGCGCCGTTTGGCGCCTTTGTGGTTCATCGACACCGCCAGCATAAAAGGTGCCAGAATTGAGAGGTTAGTCAGTAATTATGAAATTTCTCCCATCACACTATCGTTCATTTAGTCAAATCACTTTTCCGTTAAGAGCATATTCGCCGCAATCGGGAAAAACCGGAATCGGATTTCCATTTTCCTTAGGGGCTAAGGAAAATAGACCCCACGCGCATCAAAAAGGCTATGCATTCGCAGAAAACTAGACGAGAAAACTTTAGCGGTCAGGGGGAATGGTGGCAGGGGTGTCTCGTTTGAGATACTCCCCTGTGTAAAAAAAGAGACTGTGACGTGCCATAACCACGTCTACTTTCTTAAGAAGAAATGAGAGGCGCTGTTAAGACAACTTAATTCCCCCTAAGGGCTCACATACAAATACATTCTCTGCCTACCCTCGCCGAGGGCGATACGCCGGAGCAACTTCTTGCGCGCCAATCGAAGCAAACTCATCCGCGCATCGGACTTGTTATGGTGATATCCTCTGATCCGAAGCTCTTCCAGGACCTCTTCCAAGCGACGCGGCTCGCGAAAAAAATTGTCGGCTTGCAAATCCAAGATTCGCGCTTGGGTGCCGCTTTTCCTGATCGGGTCTCCCGGATATGCAGCAGATGCAGTACCTGAAGCGACTTTTTCGTTGATGTCTACTTCGTCCAAAATCCGTTGCATGATCACGCCGGCGATGACTCCCCGCAAATGGGGATCTTTAACCCCTGCCACCGCCGACTCGACGTCACGGGCAGCTTGCCGTGACACTTCCAGAAGTTTATCAAGTAGTTCCTTCTTCACTTGAGCGTCTCCATCCGATTCCTTCTCGCACACGATCAGTTCTACGGGCGTTCCCAAGAAAACGGGCAATGTTTGCTTCCCGTTCCGCACAGAACACAATGGCGAACAGACAGTTCCATACAAAACAGCAACTCAAACGGCATCGTTCCAAACTAAACACGGCCTCAAACAGAATCTAGTACTAGTGTTTGCTGTTGTTTGTCAACGGATTTCCAGCAGCGCTAACCTATTGAAGAGAAAAGGACAATTGCTTTCTAGGCAGTGAAAACAGGGGCAAACAGGTATGTAGATTCGGGGCGGAAAAGGCCGTTATTTCTTCGTTTCCAGGAATCCCAGCCGTTCGGCCATCGGGGTCTCGGGAAAGACGTAGCTGCAGGCGCGGCACGTGCGCAGCTTCTCGTTGTCGTTAAATTCCTGATAGACCTGAGAAACCTGCGCGGGGATATTATCCGGGTCCATGACTCGCGATAGCACTGGTTCATCGCACTTTTCGCAAAACCAGGCGAACTCTTCTTTCTCCCCAGGCCGGCGTTTGCGCTCGATTACCAGTCCCCACGTATTCTCAAAGCGCCGCGGCGAATGAGCTAGCCCGCCCGGGCACACGAAGATCTCCCCTTCCTTGATCTCGACTACCTGACGCCGCTCGCCAGGCGGTTTCAGGTGCAGCTCCATGTCCCCTTCGACCTGGTAAAAGAATTCATCTCCTGGCTCGATATGGAAATCGAGCCGCGTATTGGGCCCGCGCAGTATCATCACAAGGAAATCCTTGTGACTCACGATGAGGCGATTGGTTTTGAATGGCGGATTGAAATAATCTTTGTTCGCTTCAACCCACTGCTTTAAATGATGTGTGCTCAGAGGTTCCATAAAGCGTTAATGAGTACTCCGCACTCGAATAATGGAGTATTGGAGTCCTTTGATTGACCATCACTCCGATCTTTTTAGCCTTTCGCACTCTCTCACTACCCCGTCCGTCACCGCCCACACCAGCTTGGCCGTATTGATCGCCACATTGTAGGCAAAGATACCCCACGCTTCCTTAGCCCAAACCCGAATTTCGTCTAAAGACAACTTCCCGTCATACAAGGCCAGATAAAATGGGTGATGAAGTCGAGCGTGGCCGCTCTTCACCTCATTGATCAGAACGTCACAAAATTCTTTTGTCGATAATGTCTTTCCGTGCAAAACCGCTTCAACAGACATGCCTCACCTCAAATAACGGATAAATGATTCACCACAGAGGCACAAAGTTCGCGGAGTTCGGAAAATTTTTTAATCAAAAACTCCTTTACTCTGCGCCCTCCGCGCCTCCGCGGTGCAATTTCCGAACCCCGCTTCACATGAAAGCCTGAAGAGCCATCATTTTTGGCGGCTATCAAATTTAAACTTGTTGACGTTGCAAGCAATCTCGACTCGGTTCCCGTCCGGGTCGAGAAAACTGATGGAGCGGTTGCCGGCGACTTCCAAGGTCTCCGGTCCGCTAACGATAAGGATTTTTCGACGCTTGAGCACCGGATACAGCTCGTCGACTTCTTTATTCGTTCCGACATAGATGCAGAAGTGATGCAGTTTCGGCATCCCTTTTCCACCCATGTGCTTTGCTCCCTTTGCCAGCTCCATCAACGCAACATCATGATGCTCCCGCCCGAAGCTCATGAATGTCATCTTCGTACGCCGGTTCCTGGCTGAAACCTTCAATCCGACGATCGAGCGATAAAATTTCTCAGACTTCTTCAGGTTCGCCACGTTGAGAACAACGTGGCCCAAGACTCCATCACGAACTCGCATGGTAAGGCATTAATATGCAAGGGGGTCGAGTACTGTCAAGAACGTAATAAGTCCTCTACTATGCCGTACCGTTATCGAGCCCCAGCGCGGCCACTCGAGGTAGGGCAATATAAAGATTCAAAACGCTGTGTTTGCGGCGCCGCGGAAATCAGTTGGTTCGGGCAGCTTCTTTTTCCGCGCACTCTCTCGGGCTTTTTGATGGTTCATGTCCGCCGGAATGAAGTGGACCTTCTTTCCTGAACGTCTTGCGGCCAGAAGCTCATCGCGGGCCACCTCCCCACCACCGATGCCAATAATGACGGCGCTGTTCTCGACCATCGCTTTCGAGGTCGGGGATAGCTCTTCGGTTCCTGGCACGAGCCCGCCCCAGGCCAAGTCTTCCACGTAAAAGGCATAGTCGACATATGGCGAGAGTTTGACGTTGTACTGTCTTGCCTGTGACGACACAATTCCCGTTGTCAGAAACCCTTTGCGTTTTGCTAGTTCGTATACAGCACCGATGCCTTCGGGCGTGGCTCCGATGTTTACTATCGTCTTGGCCGGGTCGTATTCCCCAAGAACGCGCTCCGCTTGTTTGAGCATCCAAGCTTCATCCTCATAGCCGGCACCTGAATATCCGACAAAGGTAAGCACTGCTTTCTGCTTGCTCTTGAAGAAAGCCGCGATCTCTTCGACAGTAGCGCTCTTGGTCGTGACGGTCTGTCCGGAGGCCGCTCCGTTGAAGGCCAAGAAAGATAGCAGCAACAGAACGAATAGCGTGCTGACTATGCCAAATGATTTGAGGGTCTTTAGTGTCATTATCTGATCCTCCTCCTAGCTCGGTTCGCGCGAGAAAGTGCCTGCAAGAGAATCCTCGGGATCACGCGGCAATCAGTTCGGGATCCATTGGATAGGTCGACAGGATTTCAACGCCGCTTTCAGTCACACGCAAGAGATGCTCAAGTTTCACCGGGTTGTGATTGATTTCCAATGCGATAATCATGTTCTTTTCCAGTGTCACCCCATATTCTTCCGGATCGCCGCCACGCAACCATGGCGCTTCATAAATGCACAACCCCACGCCATGGAATCCATCGAGTCCCGGGAGCCTCGATAAACTGTGCTTGCCGAAGCGCGCGAAGAATTCAGTGCACGGCCCCGGTTTGATTAAAGGCAACGCCGTTTGCAAACTTTCATAGGCCTCACGATAGCGTGCTCGGCTTGCCGGCGTCGGAGCCCCACGGCTGAAGGTGCGGGCAAAATCACTATAGTAGCCGCCGGGTCCGGCCACGGTGGCGTCGCAAATCACAAGATCGCCTTCAACGACGACGAGATCCGCGCCCATGGGTTCGGTGTGCGGACGCTTTTCTTGAGAGGAATCATAGATCGAAATGAACTCGCTGCCCGCTTCGAATCCCTGGTCCAACAAATAATCCAACATGATGCGGCTCAATCGATCTTCCGGGACGTTCGAGTCTCGGAGCGCTTGCCGAACGAGGTCATAGCCACGCTCCTTGGCACGGGTGGTCCAGCGAATGAGCTGCAACTCGTCAACGGTCTTAACCGCCCGAGCCCCGTTCAACGCGCGCCAAGCATCGACCAGATGGATGCCAGCATCCTTTAATCCCTCGACTGCTTCCAAATTGAGACTATCCACGCCCACCGGCTCACGAGCCACTCCTAGCTCCTGTAGACCGGCTACCGCCTGCGCCACGAAATCCTTGGTTGCAACCGGTGGACGCATACCGAACATGTAGGCTCCAAAGCGGGGCGACTCCCCTCTCTTTCTCGCCGTCTCTCTTTGACAAATCAAAGGAACACCGCTGACGGGCACCAGGACAAAACGCTGAATCGCCGTCGCACGAAGACCCAGCATAAAGACCGAATTGGTCGCATAGCGAACATTCTGATGATCCGTCAGCAGGAGCACGCCCAAGTCGTGTTGCTTCATCGCCTGCTGCAATCGGGCCAGCCGCTGGTTTGTGAGCCGCTCCATGTCGACGCCGAACGGCGTAAGGTCCGTGTGAAACATCGATGCCTCCCTTGTTGTCCTAGTTATTACTATCCCATCGGGTATTTGCCAAATGCTCCCAGAGTCAAAACCTTGAGTTGAATCTGGTCGGATAAAAAATTCGAGGTAGGTTTTTGTTGTTAAGCACCGAAAGAGATTCTAGGAGTGCGGCAATTATGAAATCTTCGATTGGGATAGGCTGACCAAGTCTCATTGTCCACGGTAGTGCACGATGCTTACGGCCACCATTTGCAGGTAAACACGGGAGACGGGGTAAATCTTCTATCGCTAGGATTTTCTTCCGTCACCGGCCGCCGACCTAAGAGAAAATTGTCGCTGATTTTGTCGTGGTGGTTCAATTGCGGGCTGACAAACTCGTCTGTGAGCGAATCTATTGGAATCACCCGCCCTACTTTTGGCAACCTGGTCCGAACATTTGAGAGAGTGAGCACTTTCGGCAGGAAACCGCGGAATCTTTCTACGACTCTGACTAAAATTTCAATCGTCCGGCTATCGCCGTTTTTTGGCGGACTGTTTGTCTCGCTGATTGCTCAACCCATGCGGGGAGCAGCGCAGCTGAAGGGAACCGCTCCATGCCCTCGATTAGTTTTTCCACGTTGTCCTTTTCGTTAAACGTCGGCACAACAATCGAGAGCTCTATGGACAGTCGCTTTGCGTCCTTAGGCCTCACTTGGTCTTTTACTGTTGGAGCGGTCTGCTTCATATGATTAACAAGGTTCCGAAAAATGTCCCATCGTATGGATTTTTTCTAAGGCGGGAACACAATCACTTGACCTTTCCTCCACGCTTCACCACGCGGCGCATCTCGGTTAGCGTTTCGCTGGTTTGGAAATAGCATCGTAGCAATCCGAGATATCACCACATGAAACGAGTCCGCGTCGCGTCAGGTGCTCAGCGTCCACTACGTGGTTTCTCCGTTCGTGAAGGTTCGGCTCACTTTTCAATTTCCGTTTCGCTGCCAACTGCAAGTTCCGCTGTCCTACTCGACATAGCGAGCCAGTTTCTCAAGCGACGACCGAGTGCCAGCATCATTATCCTCGGGTCGAATTCCCGGCGGTATCTGCTCAAACAAGATGGTCACCTCTGTCCCGCTGTCTCTCTCCTCAAATGTGACCGTCATGGTCATCTCTCCTGCGAAGGCGGGATCCGCCGAGTCAAAGGTGATCGCTTGGACGATTCTTGTTGGGGGCGTGAGTTCGACGAACCGTGCCGTGAAACGGTCTTCGCGCTCCGAGGTTTTGCCCCGGTACACCTGCTCGGATGAAGGATAGAACAGCGACATCTGATATCCTCCGCCAACTCGGCCATCGAACTCATGGACCTTTGCGGTCATCTCATCCGGTGCAAGCCAGACAGCCAACGCCGCGGGGTCGGTAAACGCTCGATAGAGAGCCTCGCGTGGAGCCTTGATGAGTCTCGAGGTTCGCGTAGAGCCAGGTGAAGGGGCATCTGCCATGGTCGTATCGTATCCTTCCACAATCTAGCGGGGGTGTTCACTAGCCGAAAAAACTGCCCCGCTGCGGGCATTTTGCGGCCTAACGCAGATGGTTAAACATCGGCAATTTGCAATGTCCCCCCTTGCCGTTCTTCGTCCGGAAACCCCTGCGTATGGGCGCCGCATGAAATGTTATCTGTTTACTCAACGTTCGAGGCGAACAGCTCGTCGGGTCCAACAGCGCGGGGCGAGAAACCCTGCTCGTAGACATACTGGCCGATAGCCTCTAGCGCCGGCCGGTTAGGCTCTAAACCGTAGGCCCAGAAATCCTTCCCTAAGACCCGCCAAGTCTCTTCGATATGATTGATGAGCCAAGGAAGTGAGAGGCGCAGAGCGTCCGTGTCGTAGAGTCCATCGATGGCTAGATCCCGAGCTTCGCAGAAGGCCCGGTATATACTCCGGGTTACCCACGGGTGCTCTCGATAAACATCGTCGCGCACCACCACCGTATGCATAATCGGGAAGATGCGGGTGCGACGATAATAATCTTGCTCCAGCTCATAGTAGTTCGGCAACAAACGCGCTATGCCAGGCGAGCCCTTCTGGAAAATGGAGGGAATGTACAAGGCGAACAAAGCATCGAGATCCCCGCTCTCCAGCATTCCCTCCAGTGTCTGACCCAAAGGTAAGAAGTCGATCTTGATTGTCGCCGGCAGATTGAATCGAAGCACAGGTCGGGGAGTTGGGTCGGTCAATCCGCCAATGAACCAGTGAATATCCTCTAACGTCACACCGTACTCATGTTGCAGCATCCCATTCATAAAGACGACACCGGTGGAACCGAGCTGAGTCGTTCCCACCCTTTTGCCGCGGAGGTCCTGAGGTGTCCGGATGCCTGCATCGGTCCGTATGTAGATGCAAGAGTGGCGGAAGATCTTCGATAGCGCGACGGGCATCGCTACGAAGGGGCAAGTGCCGCGGCCTTTGAGGGTCACATAAGAGCCAAGCGATAGCTCCGAAACCTCAAACTCTTTGTTCTCCAGCATCCTTGGAAAGGTCTCGCGCGGACGCAGGACCTTGATCTCCAAATCGATGCCTTCGGCTTGGACACGACCATCGATGAGCGGACGGGTACGATCGTAGTCCCAGCATGCGAGTGTGAGTTTGAGCGACATCAGTGCAATTTGTCTCCCCAGCTGAGCAGGCCCGCCCGCGAGCTTTGCGAGCGGGTCCGAAGATCTCTCTCAAAGCAGCCGGGTTAGACCTTTCCCATCTCTTGGCTCATGATTTCGACATCATGTTTGAGGTTTTCTTCCCCAAGCGGCAATCATGGCATGACAAGAGAGCCACAGGTTACAATCGTTCGCCTGCGCCACCGCCATATCAACGTCTTCTCCCGCCATCCCCTGGATCATGATCTTATCTCGCAACTCCTCAAAGGAGTGGCCCCAGAAGCACGCATAGGCTGAGCCACCACGGAAAAAAGGCGCGTCTATCTCTGCATCTACATCCATCAACCCTGCATCTTGTAGCAATGTTGGGAGGTTTCGAGCCCAAGAAAGACTGCCCCCGTTTGATTCAACCGTTTTCGTAAGCATATAAAGCGCCTTGGCGAAGGCTAAATTCTCTGACATCAACGTGAACGTTCCATATTTGTCATGTTCCTCCAAGACTAACCAACCACCGGGCTTTAGTGCAGAAATAAGTTTTCTGATAACTTCTGCGCGATTTATCCCTCCGTGCATGAGGACGACTCTCGTATGGATCAGATCAAAAGGGCCAGGGGGCGTGTCATCCTTATCAACATCATGTTTCAAGACTGTAACGTTAGGCGACTTCGGCAACCCCTCCATGAGATCAACATTGATATCCGTGGCGAGCACTTTCCCGCCATTGCCAACTTCCTTAGCAAGCCAAAAGGCAATCGACCCGCCCCCCGCACCAACCTCCCAACAATGCCAGCCCGGAATCAACCCTAATGCCTTAATTCGGCGGAATGTCGCCGGATCAATCGCATCCTGTAGTGCCTTCAGGCGCGCCGGCGTTTTATCAAGCATGACGTATTTTTCGCTCATGTAGTTTTATGTCTAACGCCAGCGCTCGGCCGCGTCGGATGCAGCGCAAGGTCACACGGCTGAGCAAGGTTTCATGCAGTCACCTTCTAGACTGAACCGAGCCGATGCGCCCGGAGGAAGGAACGTATCTGGCGCACCGCCAGGGGAATCCGCTCCTTCGGCTCCTTCCATGGGAACATGCTCACTTCCGCTTTCGGCGCGAGCATCGCTGCCTCCATGGCGACGGCGTACGGATGCGGCGGGGTATCGTCCGGCAAGATCAGTACGGGCGTCTGGCAGTTGCGCACGAAGTCGCGTGTCACGGTCCAGACAAAGTCG